>JAABUQ010001967.1_pt1 | contig 42159 bp, 32 predicted proteins | sample 5560001 | NCBI WGS metagenome assembly JAABUQ01 (sample SAMN10711888, study PRJNA513371) | rock metagenome | isolation source: Antarctica rocks | place: Antarctica: Victoria Land, Finger Mt nord | collected 2015-12-18
CTGCCGGGTTCATCAGGTGGATGAGTATGGCCAAACCTTCGCCTACATGATAGGCCGCTTCTGAAATCAGTTTTACAGAAAACCTGTCTCCTTTAATCGCTTCGGCAATAATGATATCTGCATTAATATCTTTGTAATTAGACAGGCTGGTAGTTTGTCCTTGCTTTATGCCTTGTTTAGCGGTTGCGGTTACAGCAATTAAGGAAGCTTCTGTTTCTAAACAGCCGTGTTTGCCGCAGTTGCAAAGCCTGCCGTTTTTAAAAAGTGGTATATGACTGAATTCTCCGGCAAGGCCATTATTGCCCCTGAAGATTTTGTTGTTCAGGATCATCCCCAAGCCGATCCCCCAGCCCAGGTTCAGCACCATCACATTTTTGATATTTGCAGCCACGCCAAACTTTTGCTCGGCCAGGGCAATTGCCGTAGAATCGTTATCTAAAAAAACCGGTATTGAAATTTTTTGCTGGACATAAGCTACCAGCGGTTCGTCTTCTACTTTTAGAAAACTATAGTTAATACCTTTTACGGTATCTACAAACCCCGGCATGGTTATCCCTATCCCTATAATATTGGTTTTAGGAATATTGGAACCTTTTATAAAGTGTTTTAAATAACCAATAAATGTTTCTGCCTTTAAAAGATGTATGTCAAATTCGTAACGCGCTACCTTGCTTACAAAATTATTGTTCATGTCCACGACTACCATTTGTGCCGAGAACTGATCCATAGCAACAGACAACAAATAATGTGTGCCGGGGACAAGGGAATAGTTGAGCGGCTTACGCCCTCCGCTGGAATTGGCAAACCCTTTTTCTGCTACATAACCTTCTTTTATAAGTTCATTTAATACCTTAATTACATGCGGGATGCTTTTACCGGTATAATTACTGATATCTGCACTGGTTAATACATTATTGTAATACAAACACTTAATGGCTTCACTATAATTAAGTAAAAATTCTATTCTATGGGCGGTCATTCTTTAGGTTCAATATTTTACATATTTAGAATTTTTATCTGATAAATAAAAAACTTTTTAAATTTTTAAAAAAGTAGTGGGAAGTTTAAAATATTATTTATTACTTAGGCGTGCCATTTAATTAACGATCAGTTAATGTATGATCGATGTAAAAGACCAATATTACAAGTTAAAAAATTTTGAATACATACAATCAGGCGATAACACAGGACAGGATTTATTTTACTTAGCACTTGTTTAAATTTATATAGAATAATTTATATGCTTCTTTTATCAATATAAATTCTGTATCTAAATTTTATGTTGATAAAAGAAGTATTGAATTTTGATGTTTTTTAGGTGATAAAAGAAGTATAAAAAATAAGCTGACAGAAATTTAAACAGGCTCGAAGTTTAAAATTTAGCTGCGGTATGAATGGTAAAAGGCAGGTAAATACGCTAACATAAGCACTGTTGATTCTTTAAAAAGAATAACTTTTATATACAATAATAAACCTTGACAGCCATGTGGTTTAGCATGGCCTTAATTTTTTACCTTACTTAATATGAATTAAAATGAAAAAACTATTACTTATTTTTTTGACAGTCCTGGGATGCTTTCAGGGATATGCTCAAAACCGAAAAACCGTTAACGGTACAGTAAAAGATGCCCAAGGGCAATCCCTTCCCGGCGTTAGTGTGATTGAAGTTAATGGAAAAAATGGTGTTTCTACCTCTCCGGATGGCACTTATCACATTTCCGTAGGTGCCAATACTACACTACGCTTTTCTTTTATCGGCTTTAAAACACAAGAAATACTTGTAGGCGACAAAACCACAATTAACGTTACTATGGCCGAAAATGGGCAAGCGTTAAAGGAAATAACAATCACTACAGCTTTGGGTATCAATAAAGCCGACAAAAATCTGGGTTATTCTGCCACAACAGTAAAAGGCGAAGATATTACCCGAACCAATACAGTTAATCCTATTACCGGTTTACAAGGTAAAGTTGCAGGTGTAAACATTAATGTGATGAGTGCTGCAGGTATTCAAACTTCGCCTTTTATCCAGATCAGGGGTGCAAAGGTTTTGGGTTCAAGCCCTGGCCAGGCCAACAATCAACCCATATTTGTAATAGATGGCAATGTGCTTCAAAACAATATTGTAAATGCAGATGACACGGATAGCGGTTCCCAATTAAAAAACTTAAACCCGGATGATTATGAATCTATTACGGTATTAAAAGGTGCGGCAGCTACTTCACTTTATGGTTCGCGCGGATTGAACGGTGCGATTGTGATAACCACCAAAAGAGGAAGATCAGGCCAGGGGTTGGGCATCGAATTCGGTTCGACTTATCAAACCTCAAATATTTATAAAAGCCCGATGGCTTTTCAAAATGTTTACGGCCAGGGCAGCGCATTAACCCGTGAAGGAAATTTTGCACCGGACGGCTCTCAGGCAAACACGGTAGGAAGCTGGGGACCAGTAATGGACGGCAGTTTACACCCGGTAATTTATGATCATTCCAGAAAAGCACCTTATTCGCCGCAACCGGACAACTGGAAGATATTTTATCAGAACGGGAATTATATAAACAACAATCTTGCCTTAAGCGGTGCAAACGACAAATTTAATTATCGTTTCTCTTACTCCAATAACTCAAGCAATGGGATATTGCCTAACAACGGCTTAAAAAGAAATGCTTTTGCCATTAAGGTTGGCGGTGAACTGAACAAAGTGTTTTCTACCGAAATTGGAATTAACTACGCAAATACGGTAACATCCAACTATTACAATCAGGGCAGGTATGCTTACGGCGGCGGATCAAATTTAGCTTTCAATACTTATTATTTACCCAGGAACTTGGATTATAACGATTGGAAAGCCACTTACCGGAATGCGGACAACTCGATCAACAGTGCAGGTGTTTTTGGTAACTTAAACAGTGTAACGGCTGCATTCTCTGTTTTTGATAAAAATCATTTCAGCAACAGTGAAAATTCTTTCTTAAGCTACATGCAATTAAAGGCCCAGGTAGCTCCCTGGTTAGACCTGTCGGGACGGGCAAACGTCAACTTCCAGAAAGCTTTCCGGGAAACTAAAAACTATGGCAACGATAAGAATAACGTAGGAGGTTATTATGATTCCGGCGGTATTTATTCTACCGACTATACTTTGTTGTTTATGGCGCATGCAGCTAAAAAAGTGCTTAATAACGATCTAAACATTGATTTCAGGATATTAAATGAGATTTACGGGAATGGTTTGGCAGAAAGATGGGGCGCAAGTACTAATGGCGGCCTGGCCGTGCCGAACCAGTTTTTTCTTGGAAATTCTGTTAATACCCTTACTAATAATTACTATTATAATTACAATGTACCTCCATATAGTGATTACCCGGGTGCACAAAAACCATCTATGCGGACCATTGGCTTGGCCGGAGATTTAAACTTAAATTATAAAGAATATTTAAACCTCGAAGTAACCGGACGTAACGATTGGTTATCTACCTTAACCTATCCAAGCAATGTGCCGGGAGCCAATAATTATTCTGTATTTTATCCGTCTGTAAATGCATCGTACTCCTTTTATGACCATTTAAAAACATCCATGCCAGCCTGGTTATCAAGCGGAAGGCTGAGGGCATCATTGGCTTATGTGGGCAATGCAGGCGTTGCAGGCCCGTATGCCACAGGAATTGGTTATGCACCAAGTACAATTATCAATCAAAACAACCAATCGGTAGGTAGTGCCACCCAGGTGAATGCAGACGTGAGGCAAAACCTCAATTTAAAACCTCAAAAGCAGCGTTCGATAGAGTTGGGCACCAATTTTGGATTGTTTAAAGAATTGGTGAATGTTGATTTTACCTATTATAAAACCAACACTTTTAACCAATTACTATATATTCCGGGTGTAATTGAAACCGGGTTCAGCAGGAATTTCTTAAATGCGGGCAACATTCAGAATCAAGGTATAGAACTATTGGTTAACGTTACCCCAATCCGCAGTAAAGACTGGAACCTGAACTTTGCCGTGAACATGGCGCACAACAAAAGTAAAATTATTGAATTTGGAAGCGGCATAAAAGAATGGGAATTAAGCGGCGGTTATGACGGGGCAAATGTTTACGCTTATGAAGGCGGCGCTTTTGGTGTGTTGACATCAGAAACAGGGGCATCTTCAAAAATTGACCCTAAAACAGGATTACCTATCATACAAGTTGGCAGCCGTATAACCAACACAAACCCAGCCGTAAAATATGATATACAAAATTACAATCTGGTCAATCCGGATTATTCGGATGCACAAAAAAGGATCAATATAGGCAAGGTAGAACCTAATTTGGTTGGCGGGATCAGTACAACTTTGCGCTACAAAAATTTCAGCCTTTTTACGCAAGTTGATGGCCGCTTTGGAGGCGATGTTTATTCCGAAGCTTACGGTTACGCAACCGGACAGGGAACAACACTAAATTCTCTACAGTTCCGCGATCAGGCACATGGAGGGGTAGCGCGTATTGATTCTTACACCGGCCAAACCAGGTATGACGGGGTAATACCGAATGCGGTTTTTGATGCAGGCCAAACAAGCCCGCTTAAACCAGGTGTCAGCATTGCCGGTATGACTTTTAGGGATGCGTACAATCAAGGTTTGGTTGAGCCTTGGAAAGCTTCCCTGTATTACAATACCTTTTATGGTTATGCAACAAATCTCAATGCAAATGAATCGGTATCTAAAAACTCCTGGATAATGCTTCGGGAAATTAGTTTAGGCTACAGGTTACCGGCTTCTTTATTAGATAGGATCAAACTAAAAGGCGCCAGGTTAAGTGTATCTGCCCGTAATATTGCTTACCTGTATAAAACCTTGAGCGGCGACCAGAACCCTGAATCCATACAAAGCAATGACCCTTTCAGGCCATATATAACTGGCGGTGTCCCTTTCTACAGGAATTATTCTGTGAGTTTAAATATTACCTTATAGCATTAAGATTTTAGAAAAATGAAAAAGACAAATAAATATTTTCTTGGATTGATGGCAGTAGCCCTGCTGAGCCAATCTTGTAAAAAACAACTGATAGATATTAATACCAATCCTAAAACGTTAAGTGATGCCAATCCTGAGTTTTTGTTTACAGGCGCTACGGTAGATTTTAACCTGGCTTCCCGCAACAATACTTCCCAGAAATACGGCTCTACAATGACTTATATGCAATATGTTGTTCCGGATGGCGCAGATGCAACTGCGCTGGCATCCACTTACTGGGATCCTACAAAATCTATCGGGCCTAATCCCAGCTTCCCTTATTACAACGATTATTTTAACGGAACCGGAAGGGATATGCACCGTATTATTGACAAGATCAACTCCTTGCCGGAAGGACAAATGGCAACTTATCAGGGATTAAAAGCAATTTGTTCGATTGTTGATACTTATCAGGCTTGGAAAGTGGTGGATATTTTTGGGGCACTTCCATATAACCAGGCCTTTAATGGTGTTCAGTATGCGCTACCTGCTTACGATTTTGACTATACTTTATACAAAGTGTTTGATCAGAAATTAAAAGATGCAGCTACGTTATTAAAAAGCAACACAGCACAAATTGCCATCAGCAACCAAGACCTTTTTTATAGTGGTGATTATGGAAAGTGGCTGTCTTTTGCCAATACGCTGCGTATCAAAATTGCACAACGTTACGAAAAACGGGATCCGGCACAATTAGCAAGTGTTCTGACAGATATTGCTGCTAACTTTGCAGGAAATATCATTTCTTCCAATGATGGTTCTTTTGGATATAGCCAAACCCGGGATTGGAACAATAATGTGGATGATATTAATATTATCCTATTTGCTTATGATGCGGCTTATCCATTTGTTGAATTTCTAAAATCAACAAACGATCCAAGAATAGCTTTCATGGTTCGTCAGAATGATTTTGGAACAAATTACAAGAATTATTTAACAGTAAAACAAACTGGCGATGCGGCAGCCCAGGCGGCTTTGTTACTGCCCGAAAATGATATAAATAATCCAAACAATCGTTATTGGGGCAAACATACTTTCCCTGCTTCAGCCAATACAAGCTATGGTTCTACCGGTGGCGACCGCTTTAAAACCTTTACAGTTTCCGGTGGTACAGGTACGCAAACTTTAGGTTTTTTATCTGCCATTCAAAGCCGTTTATTTGTGAAAAATGGCGGCTTTGGCGGTTTTGACGCCAGGTCTTCCAAAGATTTAATGCACGACGATGAATCTTATGTGGATGGCAGCACCATCAAAATGAGAACGCCTTATTTAACCTATGCCGAAACTTGCTTTATGATGGCAGAAATTGCAGAAAAAGGCGGCAATGGTTTGGGTAAATCCGCAGTTCAGTGGTTTAATCTGGGCGTACAGGCATCCTTTGATCAATATAAAGCCATGGCTACTGCTGCCAATGTACCCAACGCGGCAGCAATAACAATCGGCAATTTTGCAAGTACGCTTCCTTACAAAGGTTTGCCAAGTATTTACTCCCAGGCTTGGGTTAACTTTTTAACAGAACCTGACGAAGCTTGGGCAATGTGGAAACGTACCGGTTATCCTCAATTTGAAGATGTACGTGCCGGCCAGCCAAATAGAATTGGTGATGGTTCAACCATCGCTTATCTTGAAAGTTTATGGGACGGAAGGCAAAACCTTTTAATTCCACGCAGAAATTCGTTAGACTTAAGCACTGGCTCCAACCAAAACTCGGCTAATTATAACACTGCTATCAAAGCTATGATGGCTAAAGATCCGGCTTATGGCATTACTGCCCAGGATACCAAAGGCAGAATCTGGTGGGATGCAAAGTAAAATTTGTTTGGTCTAAACCGGGAAAAGACGAAGCTTGTTCAATTTACAAGCCTCGTCTTTTTTTTTAATAAATTTGTTTAGATTTTGTCTTTCTGTTTTTTATACTTCTTTTATCACTATAAAAACTTACACTTTCTATAATCATTCCGTTTATAGCCAATAGAAAGATGCTGAAATGTGAAAGCTAAATGCGGATACCTGAAAGCCAATTAACAAACACAAGTTTTATAGTGATAAAAGAAGTATTACAGTCAAAGCTGAACCTCTGGGGATTTGAATTGATAAAAGGATCAGAACAAGTTCAAACAGTGATTTAATTGGAAGCGGTTTAATCAAAACATCATGCTTCTTTTATGCCATAAAAACTGGTGTTAGATATTTACTTCAACCAAAACTTTCAGCAATCTGAACCAAACCTTTTACCAGGTTTGGCTCTGTTTGCTCTACAAAAAACTCCTCTTTTAAATCGCCGATTTTAACATCTGTAAAAAGCATTTCACTTTTAAAAGTATTTTTTGCTGAAGTATGAAATTCAGAAGCACCGGTAACTTGGATCAGTTGTTTTAAATTATCCGGACGAATACCTGCGCCCGGCATAATGCTGATTCTATCTTTTGCTTGTGCAATTAGTTTTGAAATAAGCGATGCCCCTTTTATCGCATTAATTTCCATGCCTGAAGTTAGAATTCGTTCAAATCCCATTTCGATAATGTCTTCCAACGCTTGAAAAGGATCTTTACAGCGGTCAAAAGCACGATGAAAAGTGATGCCCATATTCCCGGCTATCCCTTTTAATTCCATACAGCGTTCACAATCAATTTGCCCGTCTTTTTTTAAGATGCCAAAAACAACGCCGTCGCAGCCCAACTCCCTGCATTGCTCAATATCCATTTTCATGATTTCAAATTCTAAATCCGAATACAAGAAATCTCCGCCTCGTGGCCGGATGATCGGATACAATTTGATGTCGAGGTATTTTCGTGCCAGCGCAATCTGTGCATAGGAAGGCGTGGTGCCGCCTTCTTTCAAATTATCACATAATTCTATACGGTAAGCACCGCCTTCCTGCGCAGCTAAAGCAGAAGCAAGCGAACCGGCACAGATCTCTATTCGGATCATTTTGTTAAAAAATGCTTTTGCCTTTGATCAGTAAATCCTGCTTTTCCGAATTGCAAACGGCAAAAGAAAAGCCTTTTTGTATCGCATAGGCACCGTATTCCCCTTTCTTGTTGATAGCGAGAAAACCCACCTGCAAAGTTTTTGCCTGTTCTGGTTTTTTTCTAATGATCCGGTTGACCGCTTCTTTACAGGCATCTTCGGGTTTGTAGCCCTGGCGCATCAATTCGACCACCAAAAAGCTCCCTACATTGCGGATCACTTCTTCACCTACGCCTGTTGAGGTTGCCCCGCCAACTTCATTATCTACAAAAAGCCCGGCACCAATGATCGGACTGTCGCCTACACGACCATGCAATTTAAACGCCATGCCGCTGGTGGTGCACGCACCCGAAATATTTCCGCCAGCATCCAAAGCAAGCATGCCAATGGTATCGTGGTTGTATTGATTGCCCGGAAGTTTTTGTGGAGAAAAACTTTTGTTCTCAATGTTGATTTCGGGATGGTACCTGGAAGTTTTAAGCCATTCTTTCCAGGCCTTTTCCGAATCCGGATTTAACAAAATTTTCTTTTTAAAACCATTTTCCAGAGCAAATTGCGTTGCGCCTTCGCCCACAAGCAGCACGTGCGGTGTTTTTTCCATCACCATCCGGGCCACCGAAATCGGATGATCGATGTATTCCATTGCGGCCACGCCACCGCAATTACCTTTTTCATCCATAATACAGGCATCTAAAGTAACATGCCCATCACGGTCGGGATAACCCGAAGCGCCAACCGTATGGTTTTTGGGGTCAGCTTCCGGAATTTTTACACCTGCTTCTACCGCATCCAAAGCCCTGCCTCCTGTTGAAAGGATCTTCCAGGCCGCCTGATTGGCCGGTATGCCAAAATCCCAGGTAGAAATAACGATAGGATAATTGGCAGCCGATGCTTCTTTTACCGCACTTTTTCCAAAAACTTTGGCCCCTAATACCATCCCGGAAGCACCCAGCGTACTGGCCAATAAAAATTTACGACGATTGAGCATGATCTGAATGATTTATCTTTTTAAAAGAAGTTTGAAGATAATGTTTTCATTAAGAAAATGAGTTGCAGCTGAAAAATTAACCAACTAAGTTTGTTTAAAAAACGCCCCGGCAGATTTTTAAGGAACAGCCTTTTGGCATCAGCTTCAGCCCTTATACAAATGAAGTTTGAGATCAGATCTTAGTAATTACCAGTTCCTGTGATACAATTGTGAAAATAAACAGGTTAAACAGCGTGTCGGCAATCCACTAATCAGAAGGTTCTGGCATTCTGGGGATTTCGGATTTGATACGAATTAAGGTTGCCGAAAATACCAATTTAATAGTTTTACTTTAATAATGGCGCTTTATCCGCTTGACCTTAAACTTAACAATAGGTTACCTGGTGGTTTCATCCGTCTTTCTGTAAGCCCAGCCAAATATCAGGGGGAATACCCAAAGGCTAAAAACCATGGCGCAAAGGATACCGCCTATTACTACCCTTGCCAGGGGCCTCGAACTTTCAGACCCGATCCCATGTGAGACCGCCGCCGGGAATAAACCTATGGCTGCCATTAGTGCAGTCATCATGACCGGCCGGATCCGGGAGTTTACGCCGAGTTTTAGGGAAGTGTACAGGGATTGGTGCTGGCCCTGGAATTTTTCAATGTTCAGTTTAAACACCGTGATGAGCAATACGCCGTCCTGGATACAGATACCGAACAGGGCAATAAACCCTATACCGGCAGAAATACTGAAATTCGTCCCGGTGATTAGCAAGGCAAGTATGCCGCCCACAATGGCAAAAGGCACGTTCAGAAACACCAATGCGGCATCTTTTAAATCGCCAAACATGATAAAAAGCAGGAAAAAGATGAGTGCCAGACTTATGGGCACTACTTGTGTAAGGCGTTTTTCTGCCCGTTGCTGGTTTTCAAAATCACCCTGCCAGGCCAGGTGATAGCCACGTTTTACTTTGACACTGGCATTTACTTTTTGCTGTGCCTCGGCAATTGTACTGCCCATGTCCCTGCCGCGTACTGAAAATTTGAGTGTTGCATAACGTTCGTTTGCGTCCCTAAAAATCAGGCACGGGCCTGTTTTTTGGGTAATTGTTGCTATTTCCCTGATGGGCACTTTTGCCCCGCTTAGTGTAGGCACCTGCAGGTTCCCAATATCTTCGGGCGTTTTTCTAAAGGCTTCGGGGAAACGTATTCTGATGTCAAACGTCCTTACGCCTTCGTACAAAGTAGAAGCTGCCGTGCCGCCAATGGCCATGGATATCACAGAATTAGCGTCTGCAGTGGCTACGCCGTACTGCGCCATTTTCTGCTGGTCCAGTTGAATGTCCAGCTCTGGCAGGCCAATGCTTTTCAACACGCCCAAATCTTCAATACCCTTAACCCCTTTTAGCACCTTATATACTTCGTTTACTTTACCTTCTGTATAGTTTAACGAATCGCCATATACTTTTACGACGATAGAGCCCTTGACGCCCGAAACGGCTTCTTCCACGTTGTCACTGATGGGCTGTGAAAAGTTAAGGTCGGTACCGGGGAGTTTGGCCAGTTTTACGTTCATCTGGTTGATGAGTTCCTCTTTGGTGATTTTTGGTTTCCAGTCGTCCTCCGGATACATGATTACATCAAATTCGTTGTTGTAAAAACCGGCCACGTCTGTGCCGTTGTCCGGGCGGCCGGTTTGTGAGGCAGCATATTGTACCTGCGGAAAGGACATCAATATCTTACGGACCTGTTTTGATGTTTCCACGGATTTATCCAGGGAAACGCTGTACGGCAATTGTACCCTCAGCCAAATAGAGCCTTCATTTAACTCCGGTAAAAACTCGCTGCCCAAAAAATTGAAGGAATATAAGCCTACTGCCATTGCAATCAGAGATACGATAACCACCGTTTTTTTATAGCTAAAAGAAGTAGTAAACCCAAAAAGCATAAAGCGTGTAAGGTAATGTACAAACGGGTTGTGCTTTTCGTGCACGTTCTTTTTTAGAAGGAGGCTGATCAATACCGGAACCAGGGTAAGCGTGGTGATCAATGCGCCGAGCAAAGCGAACCCCAGGGTGAAAGCAAGCGGGGAAAACAGTTTGCCCTCCACTTTTTGAAAGGCAAATACCGGGAGTAGGCCGGTAATGATGATCAGTTTGGCAAAAAAGATGGCCTTGCCAAGGGTGGCGCCATTGTTCCGGATCAGGCCCAGCTTGATTTTTTTGTTGAACCGGTCCATCCCCATCCGTGTGGCTTCATGGTCCAATATAACGAACATCCCCTCCACCATTACCACCGCCCCGTCTATAATGATCCCGAAATCAACCGCACCTAACGACAGCAGGTTTGCAGACATTCCCATCAGATGAAGGCAGATAAACGCAAACAACAGTGCCATGGGGATGATGATGGAAACAATCAATGTGGTACGCCAGTTGAACATAAATATGGACACTAAAAAGGTCACCAGCAGGATCCCTTCAATCAAATTGTGCAATACGGTATGCGTGGCAAAACCTATCAGGTTCGACCGGTCATAATAAGGTACAATTTTGGTGTCGGCGGGCAAGACTTCGTTGTTCAGCTTATTGATTTCGTCTTTAAGGGCAGCCAGGACGATAGTGGGGTTTTCACCTTTTCTCATTACAATAATTGCCTCAACCGCATCTTCATCGTCAACCACGTTTCTTTTGCCGTTTTTATCAATTACCGCATCGCTCCTGCCTACCCATCCAAGGCGTGGCAGATTTGATATGGAAACAGTTGCCACATCATTTACTATTACAGGCACGCCATTGTTGTTGCTTACTACAATTTTTTTGATCTGGTTAATATCCTGCAGCAAACCCAAACCTCTGACAGCAAAAGCCTGATTGTTTTGGATGATCATGTCGCCGCCTACATTAATGTTCGTTTTTTGTACAGCGGCAAACACATCTAAAGGCGTAATGCCTAACGTGGCAAGCTTGCCGGGATCGACGGTTATTTCATACGCTTTTGTTTTGCCGCCGAAACTGTTGATGTCGCCTATCCCCTGGATGGCCCTTAAACGCCTGTCGATCACCCAGTCCTGTATGGTCTTTAACTCCCTTACGTCCCTAATGGAACTTTTAAGGGTGTACCTGAATATTTCGCCAGTTGGGCCAATAGGCGGCTGTACAGAAGGAGTAATGCCCGTGGGCAAAGTGGCATTGGTCAATAAATTGTACACTTGCTGCCTGGCCTCCTGGTCTAACACATTGTCCTCAAAGATCACCTTTACATAGCTCAGGCCGAATATGGTGGACGAACGAAGGCTGGCTTTCTTTTGAACCGGGTTTAAAGCTATCTCTATGGGTATGGTCACCAGTTTTTCAACTTCCTCCGCGCTTTGGCCGGGCCATTGCGTAATAATGTCAACTTCTGTATTGGTCACGTCCGGGAAAGCTTCAATAGGCATCTGCGAAAAGGTATATATGCCCATGACCACCAGTGCGGCGGCAAGAAATATAATGAGGTATTTGTTTTTTAATGAAAACCCAATGATACCCCTGAGGACTTTGATCATTTTTGTATAGCTGAATTATAAATGATTAGCTGTTTAACGAGCCATAAATAAGCAAGGCATTTGACCCGATCACCCTTTCGCCTGGCGAAAGGCCGCTTTTAATGTATGCAGTGCTTCCATTGATGCTGATGACCTCTACCGGCCTGATCTGCACGTCTTTTTCCCCTTTTACAGTAATCACATAATACTGGCTGTGGTCAAAAACAAGCGCTTTGCTGGAAACGGCAATGCCTTGTTTGTTTTCGTTGTTGTTTAAGCTGACGGTGGCAAACATCCCGGGCTTTAACAGGTAGCCAGGGTTGTTTAAAACAACCCTCATTTTCATTACTTTGGAAGTAGGGTCCAAAACATTCATCAACTCGTTTACTTTACCTTTAAAAACCTTATCCGGATAGGAAATCAGGCTGACTTCAACCTGGTCCCCCTGCTTCACTTTGGCAATGTTCTCTTCATAAACATTGGCCTGCACCCATACGTTTTTAAGGTTGGAGATGGTCAAAAGCCCGGTATTGTTGTCCGTGCGGATGCTCATGCCATTGTTTACGTTCTTTTGCACGATAAAACCTTCAATGGGCGCTTTAATTAAATATTCCCCGTTTTTATTATTGCCGTTGATACTTAAAATCTGCTGTGCCGCTGTTTTAGCAGCTACCGCCTGTTCGTAGGCAACTTCTGCGTTTGTGATATCGACCTGTGATGCCAGGCCGCTTTTATACAGCTCCTTTTGTTGAGACAGCTGCCTTGATGTCAACCGTACAGCAGCTTCTGTATTTATCAACGACGAGTTGTAATTGGCAACTTCGGCACTTTTGATGACACCTAATACCTGGCCCTGGTGCACATAATCCCCCGGCATAACACTAATGTTTTGCACATTACCGCTTACCAGTGGAAAAACACTGACCACATTGTTGGTGTTAAAATCTACCGTTCCGTTAAATTTCAGGGCATCCGTGATCTCCGATGTTTTTACGGTATCGATCACCATTGTCTTCATCAGGGAATCGGGAACCACGTAAGGCGTCCTGACATCGGCAGCGGTTTCTTTTGATTTACAAGAGAACAGGTTTAACAACATATAACATGCTGTTAATGTACTTATGCTGTTTTTAACGGTCCTTTTCTTCATGAAAATATTTATAGAAAAAACAATGGCTGGTTATTGATTAAAGAATGGCGTACCGGTAACAAAGTTAAGTTGCTCTAAAGAAGTGACACGGCTGAGTTGGATATTGTTCAATTGTATCACTGTTACTTTATAGGAATCGTAAAAATTCAGGAACTCTATTAAACCGATATTTCTTTTCTCGTAGTTTTTGAACACTTCCTGTATCAAATGCATAAAATCATTTCTGAATTGGGGGTCAAAGCTGTTATATGCCCTTTCATACTCAAGTGCCACTTTGTAATTCACGGCAACATCGCTCTCCACCTGGTTTTGCTGGTTTTGCAATTGAATTTTGCTTTGATCAATGGCTATTTTAGCTTGTTTTATAGCTCCTTGGTTGCGGTTGAAAAAGGGCAAAGGAAAGCCAATGCCAATTCCTGAGTAATCCTTGATATAACTGGCCTGTTTGTCATAATTGACGCCTACAGAAACATCAGGCACTGCCAATGCCCTTTGCAGGCTTAAGTTTACAGTGTTGTAATCTAAAGTTGATTTTGCAAGTTTTAAGTCGTTGCGGTTGTTGTAGGCCGAGTCTATCAGTTTTTGGTAGGGCACGGCCGATACGGCTTCTTTGCCGTCCGATCCGACATCGTACTGCGGCACTATGTAAGCATCCGGGTTTGCCCTTATCAGGAATTTAAGCTGTCGTTCGGTGGTGTCAATGCCCACGTTCAAATTTGTGAGTTCCGATTGCAGGGAATACAACTGGGACTGGATACGCAAAACCTCTTTTTCTGCAATGTTGCCTTTTGCGTATTGCTCTTTATAGGCAGTTAAAAGTTTTGACAAGGAACCGATCTCTGCATCATAGACCCTAACTGATTGCTGCTGGAAATAGACCGTGAAAAAATCATCCCGCAACGTGAGCTTCAGCGTCCGCAGCAGGTCAAAAAACTGATACTGCGATTGCCGTACACCAATTTCGGCAAGACGAATGTTTTTGTTACGCTTGCCGGCGGTTAAAAAAAGCTGGTTTATGCCAAAACTGTATTCCCCGGTTTGATTACTGACGTCGAATATTTTTTTAGTGTTTGGGTTGTACAAAACATTGGAAAAGTTCAATTGAGGGTTTTGGAACAACCGGGCTGTTATTATCTGCGCCTGGGCACTGTTGATGTTATAATGCTGTACAATCAATTGAAGGTTGTTTTTTAAAAACTGCTCTTCTGCCTGTTTGATCGTCAGGCTCAGCGTGTCACTGCCAGCCAAAAGAGCTTGTGCAAACGCAGTATTTCCGGCAGGTATAATCCACAACAGGCACAACCCAAAAACCACCAAAAATCTTTGACGCATGTTTAACATTTTGCATCAAATTTATGGTGATAAAAGAAGCATCAGATTAAAGCGGGATTAGAATTTAAGAAGATTGAAATTCAATCGTAAAAATTGTGCCTTCACCGTAAACAGAATTAAAACTGATTTTCCCGTTAAATAAACGGACCACTTTATCGGCAATATACAATCCGATCCCGCTTCCTAAAAAGCCGTGTGCATTTTCCCCCCTGAAAAAAGGATTAAAAATTTGGTTTCGGTTCACTTCAGCAATGCCTATGCCCCGGTCTTTTACTTGTATTTGTATCCGTTTACCATTTGCTGTAAGCGTAAGTTGTACCGGTTTGTTATTCGAAAATTTAAAAGCGTTTCCTATGATATTGTTCAAAGCAATTACCAGCAGTTGCCGGTTAACAGATAAAGTAAGATGTGATTCATCTTCCGGAAGTTGCAGCATTAAAATGTTCAGCATGCCTTTTCCCTGCTTTTCGTTCCAATGATTTTCCAAATCCCAGATCAGATCATCAACCCTGACCTTTGACTGCTCGGCTATGGTATAATCTGCGTCAACCTGTGCCAGTTCCATCAAACTGCTGATCGTTTCTTTTAGCCTTTCAGAATCATACAGGATCGATTTAAGCAGCATTATGTATTCTGCTTCACTTCTCGGGTGGTACAGGGCAACTTCAATCCCGCCGATAATACTGGTAACGGGTGTCCTTAATTCATGGGAAGCATTGGCAATGTACGTTTTCTGCATTTCAAAAGCATTCTCCAGGTGCTCCAACAGTTGGTTAAAATTAAGCACAAGCTCGCTGATCTCATCTTTACCATTGCCTTCGTTAACGCGAAGGTTAAGGTTGGTTGCTTTGATCTGCTGCATTTGCTTCACAACTTTATTCAACGGAAGCAATGCTTCCTGTGCAAACCACCTGCTTATTAAAAACAAACCTATACCAACAGATATAAAAAGGAGGACCATAATTTCCAGCATTTGTTTTAACCTGTGCAAACCTTCCAGGTCAATTGCTGATACCAGTATCACAAAATTTCCCTGGTTATCTTTATAATAGATGCCAACTGCCTGTCGCTGGCCTTCTGTAAACTGAAGATAACCTCTTTTACGCACCTGGTTGATGGTCCCATTTGTCCAGTATTGCATTTTGTCCAGGATAAAAGCAGCATTATTGTCACTGTTATAAATCCTTACAACCTCACCCGGCAACTCATTTAAGTAAAGTACACGCACACGGTTAAGGGAATCTGTCGAAATTTCATCGGCTTCCAGGTAAAGCCTTGCCGTAACTGTTGCCCTTTCCTTCAGATGTGTATAAAAATCATTGCGAAAAAATATAACGAACGAAAAGTAAATCGTAATAAATACAGCCAGTAACATACCAGAGCTGATTAAGGTGAAATATAGCGAAAGGCGGTTCTTGATCTTCATGGATCGGTTTTTTTATTTAAGGATATAGCCTTTACCAATTACCGTGTGTATAAGTTTACGATCATAGCCTTTTTCGATTTTTTTACGCAGGTAATTCACATAAACATCAATCATATTCGTACCTGTATCAAATTCAATTCCCCAAACATCTTTAGCAATCACTTGCCTTGAAAGGATTTTATTTTTATTGCGGATAAATAAAACTAATAAATTAAATTCTTTGATGGTTAAATTGATTGGTTGGCCGGCCCTGGTTACTTCGTTGTTCAAAGTATTCAATACCATATCTTCAAACTCAAGCAGGTGTGTTTCCTCTTGCTTTTTCCTTCTTAATAATGCTTCGATACGGGCCAGTAGTTCATTAAAATGAAATGGTTTAAGCAGGTAATCATCCGCACCTGCCTTTAATCCTTTTACTTTATCATCAACCGTTCCTAATGCGGTAAGCATCAGGATAGGCACTTGTTCGTTTTTTAAACGGATTTGACGACAAATTTCGATGCCGTTAACAAACGGAAGCATTATATCTAAGATGATCAGGTTATATTCTTTGTTCAAACCCTGCCTTAATGCTGCTGCACCGTCTTTTCCCACTTCAACAACATAATGATTTTCCTCTAATCCTTTTTTAATAAATGAAGCCACTTTGTCTTCATCTTCAACTAAAAGTATATTGATCATTTATTTTTTATAATTGAATGAAATAAGCTTGTTGTACCCTTGTATAATTTAACAAGTTTAAAAGAAAATGCTGTTCTCAAAAAGAGTTCATTTTTAATTCATCGAATATCCCTATCCATAATTAACTTCTATTGGTTTTTTTTCAAAATAAACATCGAGGTATAAGCTGCGCTTGTTTAAATTTTGTTTAGTCTGATTTTTATGCTTCTTTTATCCTATAAAAAACAATAAGCCTTCCTTTTACTAATGGCAGGCAGGCTCTTTAAACACAGGTTTTACAGGGATATTGAATCGGGATGCATGAAATTGATAACAACAAGTTGGGACGACGGACATCCGATGGATTTAAAGCTTGCGGAATTGTTAGAAAAATACAATTTGCCTGGAACATTTTATATCCCAAAAAAGAATGCCGAACATGCGGTTATGGACGAGAATACGATTTTGGACTTGTCGAAAAAATTTGAAATAGGGGGCCATACTTTAAACCATGTAAGACTTTATGGCAACAAACCGGAAGGTTTTTTAGATGCTGAAATTAAAGGTTGCTTCATTTGGTTAAAAGATTTGCTGGGACATGATCCCGTTTCTTTTTGTTTTCCGGGAGGTGTTATAAACAAAGCTGCAATCAATGCTGTCAAAGATGCCGGATTTAAAGTTATGCGGACAACGGAATTGTTTTCTACCGCTGTTACTTCAACTTATAACCTCAACCCAACTACCCTACAAGTTTTCGATCATAACCAAATAGCTTATTTTAAGAACACCCTGAAAAGATATAAATATAAAAGTTTAATCACCTGGATGGCATCAAATTGTTCTGATGATATTTTAAAATTGGTTGATTTCTATTTAACCCAGGTTACAAAAAATGACGGTTGTTTCCATCTTTGGGGACATTCATGGGAAATTGAACAATACAATTTGTGGAATAAACTGGAAGTGGTTTTTAAGCGCCTGTCCGGCATCAGCGGATTCAAATACATCCAAAACAAATGTTTGATCTCTACTGTATAAATTTCAAACCCAAATTAAAACGCTAATTAATTTTACAATTTTTAAACTGGTGTTTTTTAAAACGAATTAGCTTAGGGTTTCTTCTTTTTCGAGGTTTGAGCTGATGCTTCTTTCAAGGTTTGATACTCGTCTATATTTTCTGCCGGTAATTTCTTCCCTGTGCTGAATGCCCCATTTATTCATGGCATCAATTACTTCTTCAAGTGTCTTGCTGTATGCCGTAACTGCATACTCTACCGTTACTGGTTTGGTATTACAAACTGTCCTGCTTACCAGTTTGTTCATTTCCAGTTCCTGAAGTTCTTTTGAAAGGATCCTGGGCGAAATTCCTGCTTCCCTGGAAAAGTTCCCTAAACCGTTTTTTCCCCTCCATCAGGATGGCCAAAATAACCAATTTCCATTTACCATTAACCACAGAAAGCGTATCTTGTACAGCCAGGTGTCTTTTCTGGCATTCTTTCTTTTTAACATCCAACATATAGTATCATTTTTGTAACCGGTATTCTTTTCGTAATCTGTTACAAAACTACATCAATTACCATTAGTTTTGCAGTATTGGTCGAAACTGATTAAATTCAATGTAATTACAGTATCTAAAATATCTATCCATAAATCTATCAAACATTTATCAAACAAACCTTAATTTAAAAACAATGAGCACTAAAACAAGAAACATTATTGGTTGGGTCCTGACGGCACTACTGGCATTTGCGTTTATTGCCAGCGCATCCATGAAATTTATGGCCAGCGGCGAAGCTGCAGAAAAAAGCGCAGCAGTCTTTGGCTTAACAGCAGGCACATTAAAACTGATCGGTGTTATAGAGATCATTTCACTACTGCTTTTTGTCATCCCACGTACCGGCTTGCTGGGCACACTGCTGCTGACAGCTTACATAGGCGGCGCTATTGCCACGCACCTGGAACATGCACAACCAGTTTTTGCGCCAATTATTATTGAATGCTTAATTTGGATTACGGCTACGGTACGCTTTCCTGAATTGAGCAGAAGGCTGATGGGCAATGACATTGAGCATAAAGTTGTTTAAAGCAACTGTAGCACAATTTTATTTTTTGCCGTCCTGTTAGTTCTCACTAAATGTAAATGGAAATCGGAATAGATAGTTTTGCGTCTGCCATGTTTGGCAATGATGCCGTTATTGGAATTACCAGTGCAGCGGCAATGGCACAATTGCTTGAACGCATAGAACATGCAGACCAGGTTGGTTTAGATGTGTTCGGCATTGGCGAGCACCACCGCAAAGAGTTTTTAGATGCTGCGCCTGCCGTTATCCTGGCAGCTGCGGCTGGGCGTACCAAACGTATCCGGCTCACCAGTGCCGTAACGATATTAAGTGCGGCAGATCCAGTCCGGGTATTTCAAAATTTTGCAACCCTAGATCTGGTTACCCGGGGCCGGGCCGAAATGGTGGTTGGCCGTGGTTCTTTTACCGAATCTTTTCCGCTGTTTGGCTTGAATTTGCAGGATTATGACGAGTTGTTTTCAGAGAAATTGGATCTGTTGCTGAACATCCAAAACAACGAATACGTTACCTGGTCGGGCAGGTTCAGGCCGGCTTTAAAAAATCAGCCCGTTTATCCGCGCCCTTTGCAAAACCCGCTGCCCATTTGGCTCGGCGTAGGCGGCACGCCGCAATCGTTTGTTCGCGCCGGGATGCTCGGGCTGCCGCTGATGGTGGCCATTATCGGGGGTGAAACACACCGCTTTCGTCCGCTGGTAGATCTTTACCGGGAATCGGGAAGGCAAGCCGGACATCCGCCGGAGCAATTAAAAGTAGGTTTGCACGCCATTGGTTACGTGGCAAACACCACGCAGGAAGCCATTGATGATTTTTATCCGGGCTATGCCGCCACTTTTACCAAGATTGGAAAAGAGCGCGGTTGGCCACCGGTTACCCGTCCTCACTTTGATGCGCAAATGGGGCCGAAAGGTGCACTGATGATAGGCGGCCCGGAAGAAGTGGCAGCGAAAATTTTACGGCACAGTGAGGCACTGGGCGGTATTTCCAGGGTTACTTTCCAGATGGACAATGCCGCTTTGGCACACGAAAAATTGTTGAAAGCTATTGAACTGATCGGAACACGCGTATCGCCGGTGGTGAACGGATAAAGATCAGGAACAGCTAACCCCTGTTTCTATTTCGCCTAAACTATTTAGAATGCTTCTTTTACCGGGTAAATTTGGCAAGCTTTTATTGTTGATGGTACATTGTTGATGGCTAAAGCACCAATTTTATAAGGCTAAAAGAAGTATTGCATCGATAATGAATTGTAGCTGCTGCTGCTTTTTGTCAAATGGCAAATTTGAAAACAAATCCTTTTTGCAACTTGCAGCAATGGAAAATCTTATCAATTACTTGCTTCAATTCGGGCACCTTAACCAACATCAAATTGATTTGGTAAAAAACAAGGCCAAAGAAGCTCTCCTTAAGAAAGAAGATTACTTTTCGGAAGCCGGGAAAATTGCCAAACAGGTAGCATTTATTGAAGAAGGGATTTTGAGGGTTTGTTATTACAATAAAAAAGGAGAGGAAATTACCAAGTATTTTATTGATGAACATCATTTTGTGGTTGACCTGAACAGTTTCAACGCGCAAATTCCTTCCTCCGAATATGTGCAGGCCGTTACAGATTGTAAACTGCTTATCTTTAGCGGGGAAGCTTTTAAAGAACTTTCGGAAACGATTATCGGTTGGGACGAAATCATCAGTAAAATCACCACTAAAGGCCTGATAGAAAAAGTGAACCGCATCAGTCCGATGATGGCCGAAGACGCCAAATCGCGTTATTTGAACTTTCTGGAAAAGTTCCCGCAATTGGCCAACCGCATTCCTTTGTCTTTACTGGCTTCTTATTTGGGCATCACGCAATCTTCGCTCAGCAGGATCAGAAAAAATATTTAAAATTCCCTTTTTGTCAAATGGCAAATGTTATTGCTTCCGGGTGTCCGATCTTTGATTTATTAAATAAAAAGGACAATTATGAACTCAATAATCATCACCGGCGCAAACAGTGGAATTGGCTATGAATGTGCTTTGCAAATGGCAAAAACCGCCCCGAACGAACAGCTCATTATTGCCTGCCGTAACGTACACTCCGGCAATGAAGCCATTCAATCTATCCAAAAGAAAACCGGGCATCAACATTTAAAATGTATTCCTTTGGATCTGGCATCTTTAAAATCCATCGCGTCGTTTAAAGAAACCTTCTCCAAAGAAAAAAACAACCGCATTGTCGCATTGGTGAACAATGCCGGGATACAAAACATCGGGGAAACAAAATATACCTCGGATGGCTTTGAAGAAACTTTTGGTGTGAACCACCTTGGCCCGTTTTATCTTACCCTGTTGCTTTTGCCATTGATGGCGAAGGATGCAAGCATTACTTTTACGGCAAGCGGCACCCATGATCCGGCACAAAAAACAGGTATGCCTCCGCCTGTATTTAAAGAAGCAGGGTTACTGGCGCATCCTGAAAAAAGCACGGAAAAGGCACTGACAGTTGGACAGAGACGTTATACGACATCCAAATTATGTAATGTCATGACCGTATATGAATTACAAAACCACCTTGATCAGACTAATATTCGTGTTAATGCCTTTGATCCGGGCCTGGTCCCGGGAACCGGACTTGCCAGGAATTATCCGCCATTCTTGAAATTCATATCGGATAAAATTTTCCCGGTCTTAATATTATTTCTTCATAATGTCAATTCAGCAAAAACATCGGGAACTAACCTTGCAAATTTGGCTTATGCTGATGAATACAAACAATTTAAAGGAAAGTATTTTGAAGGGGCAAAAGCTATCCCATCTTCACAAGATTCCTATAATAAAGAATACCAGGTAGATTTATGGAAAACAAGTGTAGAACTTACGCATTTGAAGCAGGAAGACACTTCCATTACATTGGTTTGAGAAGAAATTTGACGTTTTTTGGTAAGGAAATACACAGCCTAAAGTTAGGGTTTATTTAAGTTGATATATGATTCTTAGAAAGTTTAGGATTGGTGACAATGCTCCTTTTAGCACTAAAAAATTGGTGTTTGTTTTTGTTGGCCATGAGCCACAACCATTAACAAAAAGCTTGTTGTTTTTTAGGTGATAAAAGAAGCATTACCATTAAAATTTAATCAATTATATTTGATATAATTGCTACCTGTGTTTTTAGCAATTACCATGTCTGCCAGCATATAAACCTTATCATTTAATGAAACCGCTATATTTAGTATTGATCGCCCAAATAGGGTTCATCGCGTCCTTTGCACAGTCCAATTCTCCAAAAACCGAAAATACCACTCAGGTAAAAACCGCCAACGGAACGGTTGAAGGAACAATTGAAAGTTCCGGGATCCGCAGCTTTAAAGGTGTACCTTTTGCACAGCCGCCTGTTGGCGAATTAAGATGGAAAGAACCGCAACCTGTTAAAAACTGGACAGGTGTACGCAAAGCGGACCATTTCGGGCCAAGGGCAATGCAAAAGCCTATTTTCAGCGATATGGTTTTCAGGTCGGACGGCGTGAGTGAAGACTGCCTGTACCTGAATGTTTGGACACCTGCAAAAACATCAAAAGAAAAGTTACCGGTGCTGGTTTATTTTTATGGCGGAGGATTTGTAGGCGGAGACGGATCGGAACTGCGTTATGATGGCGAAAATATGGCACAAAAAGGCATTGTAATACTTACCGTGAATTACAGGCTTGGCGTTTTTGGTTTTATGGCGCATCCTGATCTAAGCAAAGAATCCCCTCATCATGCTTCCGGGAATTATGGGTTGTTGGATCAAAACGCAGCCTTACGTTGGGTAAAACAAAATATTGCAGCTTTTGGCGGCGATCCTGAAAAAATAACGATCGCCGGTGAATCTGCAGGTTCTATTTCTGTTTTTGCACAGATGGCATCGCCTTTATCTAAAAACCTGATTGCCGGTGCCATTGGCGAAAGCGGTGCGATGATCAAACCAACAGCCGCGCCCCTCCCGCTTGCCGGAGCAGAGCAAAGAGGCGTTGCCTTTGCAGAAAAAATCAACTTGAAATCGTTATCGCAACTGCGGGCTTTATCTGCTCAGGAATTGCTGGACGCCGCTTCAAAACCGGGCGCATTTAACACTGCTGCAACTATCGACGGCTATTTTTTGCCAGAACTTCCTGCAGCTATTTTTGCGGCAGGTAAACAAGCGCACGTACCGCTGCTGGTTGGCTGGAACTCGGCAGAAGTGCAATACAATGCTTTACTGGGAGGGGATATGCCAACCTTAGGGAATTACAAAAACAAATTAAAACAGCTTTATGGCGAACGTGCCGATGAGGTTTTAAAATTGTATCCCGCTGCAAACCAGGAGGAAGTTATAAAAGCGGCAACAGCTTTGGCGAGCGATCGTTTTATAGCTTTTAGTACCTGGAAGTGGGCCGATCTGCAAAGTAAAACAGGCACCAAACCAGTTTATCGTTATCTCTTTTCCTGCCTCCGGCCTAATACCGTAGCTCCGTTAGATAATACCGGTACGGCCGATAAAATGCCTAAGCCTGTGGTTGGCGCCTCCCATGCTTCAGAAATTGAATTTGCCATGGGCAACCTCGCTACCAATAAAGTTTATGTCTGGACACCGGAGGATGACCAGGTTTCGGCAACCATGATGACTTATTTTGCCAATTTTATAAAAACCGGTAACCCTAATGGTACAAGTTTGCCTAAATGGGTTGCAAATAAGGGCGGCAATACTTATTTTATGAATATTGATGTGAAGAGTAGTTTGATGCAGGAACAAGACCGTGCACGATATTTGTTTCTGGATCAGGAATATGCCAGATAAAGCCAGCTCAAAAAGCGAAGGCTTTATAACGGATTGATATTTTTAGCCAGGTGTTTAGTTTTTGCCATTGGATTTTTCATCAGCATAAATTTGATTTTTAAACGGCGATGAAGCTTCCCGGCCTTATTCACTTCTGGGCATCTCTAAAAACCCGTATTATTTGTTTGGCCTCACCTTTAATTCCTCTCCATTGGAGAGGAAAAGGAGCGTTTTTAGAGATGCCCTTCTGTTTTTAGGCGGTGGCCCGCCGAGGTTTCATGCTTCTTTTATCACCTAAAAAACAACAACCTTTTTTGCTGATGGCTGATTGCTGATAGCTACAGGATAAATTTATCCGTACTTGTTACTTCTTTTTTACTTCAGCAATTTTGAAATAGCCGATAAACTAAAGTATAGGCCATGAAAACAATGAGATATAAATTATTTGGGACGGGTACCGGATTGTATGTAAGTGAACTGGTACTTGGGGCGGCCATGTTTGGCACGGCTTCCGGTTATGGTGCCGATAAGGACGAAACACAAAAAATATTACAAGGCTACACCGAAGCCGGGGGAAACTTTATAGATACTGCCGATCAGTACCAACTGGGGGAATCCGAGCGCCTGATCGGTGAATTTATTGCGCCTAACCGCAATGACTTTGTTATTTCTTCTAAATACAGCAGAAGCAGCAGCGCAAACCCATCTATGGGCAGGCTTGGCAATCACCGTAAAGCGATGGTGCAAGCCGTTGAAGAAAGTTTAAAACGATTAAAAACAGACCATATTGATATTTATTTTGCACATCTGGATGATTGCGTAACGCCTGTCGGCGAAATTGTACGGGGCTTTGAGGACCTGATCCAATCCGGGAAAATCATTTATGGAGGCTTGGCAAATTTTCCGGCATGGAAGGTAGCCACGGCAGCAACCATAGCTAACCTGCGCGGTTCTACACCGTTGTCGGCTGTTCAGGTGGAATACAATTTGCTGCAACGGGCTGCAGACCGCGAACTCTTGCCAATGGCCGAAGGCTTTGGTTTGGGCACAATGCTATATTCGCCCTTAGCTGGTGGCCTGCTTACCGGCAAATATCGTAAAGGGGAGTCTGGGCGTATCACCCTGATAGGAAACATTCAGCAAAAAAACGCTGAAAGAAACGATGCCGTGATAGATGTTTTAATTGCCGTGGCAGAAGAAACCGGAACCGGTCCTGGCCAGGTAGCAATTGCGTGGGCAAGCACGAAAGGTGGTTTTCCAATTATCGGCCCCAGAAACCGTACCCATTTGAACGATAATCTTTTAGCTGCCGATATTCAACTGAGCCAGGATCAGGTGATGCGTTTAGATGAAGTGAGTGCAGTTTCGTTAGATTACCCTCATGAGTTAAATGCTGCACAACGTAAAGTAATGACGGGCGATAAATTAGCTCAAACTAAATTTCCGGAAAGAATAGTGGTTTAATAAAAAAAGGAAGTAAAAACACTAAAAAACAATCAGCTCTCTTTTTGTTGATGGTTGATGGTTAATTGCTGGTTGCTGGTTGCTGCCGCTTGCCCGTCTTATAAATTACGGACACCAATTTTATAGTGCTAAAAGAAGCATCGGCAATAAGCACAAAATATATCAAAGATTAACTAAATTTGCGCAATAAAAACTTCCAAAATATATGAGATCCCCTGTTAAAAAACATCATGCTTTATCCATTGGCATCCTGATGTTGCTGATGTTTGTTTTTAGTGATGGCGCCCGTGCTGCCACAAGGTATTATTACCAGATAAAAATATATCACCTGAAAACAAAAGCGCAGGAAGACCGCTTAGATCAGTACCTGCAAAATGCCTATTTACCGGCCTTGCACAGGAGCGGAATAAAATCAGCAGGGGTGTTTAAACCGGTTGAACAGGATACGGCCGATAAAAAAATCTATGTTCTGGTCCCATTTACTTCGCTCGAAAAACTGACGACAACCGATCAAAAACTGGATGCAGATAAGCAGTATCTGGCAGATGGAAAAGAGTATTTGGATGCCGGTTATAAGGATGCCCCTTTTACCCGTATTGAAAGTATCATCTTACAGGCTTTCTCAAAAATGCCGGAACCTGCCGTTCCCAATCTCACAGCAGCAAAAACAGAACGTGTTTACGAACTGCGCAGCTATGAAAGCGCAACAGAAAAATACAATATCAACAAGGTTAAAATGTTTAACGATGGCAATGAGGTTGCCCTGTTTAAAAGGCTCGGTTTTAATGCCGTGTTTTATGCAGAAGTGATAGCTGGCAGCCACATGCCCAACCTGATGTACATGACTACTTTTAACAATAAGCAGGACAGGGACAAACACTGGGATACGTTTTCGAATGATACAGAATGGAAAACTCTGGTCGCAAAAACCGAGTATCAAAACAATGTTTCGCACAATGAGATTGTTTTTCTGCACCCTACCCTGTACTCTGATTTTTGACAGGTTGTAAATTGCGGTATCACAAAAACACCTGCTGTTGGGAATCCATCATTGTCATTTGTTTTTAGCATTTGAAATAAACAAATTAACCGTTATATTTGGCCTTATTGCTCCCGTAGTTTAATGGATAGAATTATGGTTTCCGGTACCGTCGGTAGGGGTTCGAGTCCCTTCGGGAGCACTCAAAGCGATTAATTGAAAAATTAACCGCTTTTTTTGTGAAACGTTAAGAGCCTGTTTGAATTTATATCTGAAAAATCATTAGCGCTTCTTTTATGCCTGTAAATTTTGTGTATGTGTTTTATATCGATAAAAAAGCTTAGAAATTTAATGTTTTTGAGGTGATAAAAGAAGCATATAAAATAAATCGAACAAAATTTAAACCTGCTCTAAAGCAGAAATGATTTTTATTTACGATAGCTTAACTCAGTTGAGATAACCTAACCATTATAAGGCAAATAATGATTTTAATAAAACTTCCCGTTATTAAAGCAATTTCAATTCTTATTTTTAATTAAGCTAATAAACAGGGCCTGATGTTATTGTTCAGTAACGCTGTGTAAAGTTATGGGGGCTCCTTAATGATGCAGGTATGTTGCCTTACATAAGAGTAAACCTTTTGGAACATTTTTTCCCATCTATTGTTTAAACATAAATTGACAATTTTACTAAAGCGTCATCTACATTTAATATAATACCGTAAATAACAGCAATGATTGCTTTACCATAAACATGTGGATTTAGATGAAGAATACAAAAATACATCCTTCACAAAAGGATATTTTTACAGACCAGCTTATAAATATTGAAAGCCCTCATTATAATATTGGATTATACTTAAAATTGAAGGGACAGTTGGATATAGGGAAGTTCAGGAAAGCTGTTACTTCTTCATCAAAAGTCTTCGATGTTTTTAAGATGGGGTTTGACACCAATGAACCTGAACTTTGCAGTTATATAAATGAAAGTTTTGATCTCCTTGAATTAAAAGAGTTGGATTTTAGCAAATATGAAGACCAGGAAAAAACAGCTATGGATTGGATGCAAAAGCAGTATAATACTGTTTTTACATTACATAAAGATAATGTGTTGTCCGAACAATGTTTGATTAAAATTGCAGATGATGAACATTGGTTATATTTTAAATTTCATCATATTATTACAGATGCTTTCGGCTTTGCTATCTGGGTCAACTATATTTCACGGAAATACCTCTCTTTGGTAAATCACACTGATGTTCAGTTCAGTTATCCATCCTATTTAACCGAAGTTGTTAAAGCTTCACAATATTATGATTCTGATGATTATAAGTTGTCTGGCGATTATTGGAAAAACAAAATAAAAGAAAAGCCTGAATATTTACTGCACAAAAAGTATCAATACTCAAATAACGGTTACCAAACCAGTGCTAATTTTTATTTTGAGTTGGATGAACAACAAAGAAAGCTTTTATCGGAATTACAAAAAACAACAAAAGCAAATTTACAGCAGTTGACAATTGCTGCTTTACTTATTTATTTAAAAAAAACAGAAGCAGAAACAGCATTTACTTTTGGCATACCCTATCATAAAAGAGGACAAGAAGGCCAAAGAAACATGTTAGGGATGTTTAGCGGGATTTTACCTTTTAATTACATAGTTGAAAATGATTTGACTTTAAACGATTTAATATCCGGAATAAAAAGTACCATAAAAGAAGATTATACCCACAGAAACTATCTTATAAGTGATTTAAGCAAAAGCCTTAAAGCAAATATTTCTGAAAGCTTTTTATGCGACGTGATGATAAATTACGTGCCTTTCAACTTCGATCTAAACTTTGGAAAAGGGATTTCTGCAAATATTCATTGGCTGTCCAGCCAATATGAAAGAAGTCCTCTCCAGATATGCTGGCGCGATTACAACGAATATCAGCCTTTAGAGTTAGGTATGCATTATGGATTGGAGTATTTTAATCAAGAGGAAATAGGGCTATTTGTTAAACGCATTGTTTTTATTTTAGAGCAGTTTCCCTCAGCCTTAAATACCAATATTGAAAGTATCGATATAATTCCTCCGCAGGAAAGGGAACTGTTGAGTTCTTTTAATAGCATCAAAACAGAATTTGCAAGCAATAAAACTATTGTCGGTGCTTTTCAGGAACAAGCAATACAAACGCCGGATTTAACAGCTGTTGTGTATGGTCAAACAGCATGTAATTACCAGGAACTTGATGAACGATCAAATCAACTTGCCTATTATTTAATAAGAAAGGGAATAAAAAAAGAAACGCTTGTACCAATATGTATAGAGCGGGGCGTTGAAATGATAACAGGCATACTAAGCATTTTAAAAGCAGGTTGTGCGTATGTGCCTATTGATCCTGCTAATCCCGAAGAAAGGATAAAATACATTTTAGAAGATATTAACGCTTCTATAATTTTAAGCAGTAAAAGAAGCATTCCAAAAAACACAATTTTAGAAAATATTGAAATTGTACTTATAGATGATGATTGGTCAAAAATAAGTGAGGAAGAACCAAAAAGCCTGACTAAAGTTACCCCTGATAACTTAGCTTATGTAATTTATACTTCCGGGTCAACAGGTAAGCCTAAAGGCGTAATGGTGGAACATCAATCGTTCATAAATCTGAATAATTTCTATCATAAAATTTTACCTGGCGAACAAACCATCCTTACCTGTACTTACGTGTTTGATGTTTCTGTTGTTGAAATATTCAGCACTTTATTAAGTGGCGGATGTCTTAATATACCATCTTATACAACCGTTACCGATCCAACTCAATTTGCCTTGTTTCTGTATGAAAAACAAATTTCTACAGCATACATACATCCAATGTATTTAAGTGAAGTTGCAAGTGTTTTGGATAAATACGATAAATGTTACCTGAACAAAATACTAATAGGGGTTGAACCAATTAGTAAAGAAGCAGTAAAATGGTATTTGGAAAAAAACATAAGCATCGTTAATGGTTATGGCCCCACGGAAACTACCATCTGTGCAACTTTCTACTTTGCAGATAAAATTCTTGACCATCATTCCATATTGCCCATAGGTAAACCTATCCCAAATTACAAAGTGTTTATTCTTGGCAACAACAATCAACCCGCTCCTATAGGTGCCACAGGTGAAATATATATAGGCGGGGCGGGTTTAGCAAGAGGTTATTTAAACAGGCCTGGTTTAACCTCAGAAAAATTTATCAAAGATCCGTTTAGTAAAGACCAAAGCTCGAAATTATACAAAACCGGGGATTTAGGACGGTGGCTAACCGATGGAAACATAGCATATATAGGAAGGATAGATAACCAGGTAAAGATAAGGGGATATAGGATAGAGTTAGGGGAAATTGAGAGTACTGTGCTTCAAAGTGAACTTGTAAAGCAATGCGTTGTAATTGCCAGGGAAGATAATGAAGGCAATAAACGCCTGATCGGTTATATAGTACCTGATAAAAAATACAGCAAAGAGGCCATTGCTGTTTATTTAAAGAGCAGGCTTCCCGCTTATATGATACCCGTGTTTTGGGTTGAGTTAAATAGCTTGCCATTAACAACAAATGGAAAAGTAAACAGGAAAGCTTTACCAGAACCGGATTTTAGTAGTGTTGCAACTATAGGGTATGTAGCGCCAAGTAGCCCTATTGAAATTAGGCTGGCGGCTATATGGAAGAAATTGCTTCAACTTGAAAAAGTTGGAATTCATGATAATTTCTTCCATATAGGCGGACACTCCTTACTTGCCGTAAGATTAATAAACGATATAAAAAAGGAAACAGGTAAAAGTTTGCAGGTAAGCGAACTGCTTGAATATTCAAGCATAGAAAAGTTAGCCAGGGTTATTATTGGAAAGGAAAAAATAAATAAACCCGATTACCTCGTTCCAATAAAGACAGGAGGCAGCAACATACCGCTCTACATTGTATGTGGTGCAGGCGGAACCGCATTGGCATTTTACAAATTTGCCGAATTGCTCCATCCTTCCCAACCGGTATATGCACTACAACAACCTGAAAAAGTACAGAGGCCGGAAGAATCCATTATAAATTCGGTAGAAGATGTAGCGGCTAAATACATAGAAGAAATCCTGATACAAAATCCTGATGGGCCGTATGCATTGTCAGGTCATTGCATGGGTGGAATTATTGTTTTTGAAATGGCAAAACAATTAAAATCAAAAGGAAAGGAAGTGAAATTACTTGCGTTATTTGATAGCATTGTCCCTAAAAAAGAAGAGGTTAGGACAGCAGCAAAAACGGGTTTGGTTGATCTTCCTGTTGTCATTGATCAATTGGCCCACAAATTATTTTCAAAGCTGGATTTTGAATTGTTCTTGTTAAGTAACCATACTAAACATGCCATTGCGTATAAAATAAATAGTTTAAAATCATTTTTTCGAAAAATAGCAGGGTTAAAGAAAGAAGAAAACGAGTTGTACTTTTTTAAAAAATCAGAACAAGAATTTCAAACAGCCATAGCAAATTATAACCTAAGCAATTATGAGGGGGACCTATTGGCGTTTTATGCTAAAGAGCGTTATCTCTTTGTGGATAAGAATAGAAATATCAATTATAAAAAAATTGCACTTGACATCACTACTAAAAACGGTTGGAAAGCATATGCATCTTCCGTAATTACATATGAAATCGAAGGTGAGCATTCCACCATTTTTGATCCAATCCATGGCAGTGCATTTGCTAATTTATTACAAGAACATCTTAACAACATATAACACAACATATTACAGCTATAACATAGAGATTATATTTTATACTTAATTGCTTGTACTTTTTTAAAATCCTCAATAAAAGTGTTTAAAAACTGTACCATTCGAAATACTTCTTTGGATAAACCGGAAAAATCTAATTCTATCTTTTTTTGTTCTTGTATTTTATGGTTTATCAAATGTATTGGTACACCAGCTTCATTAAGTTGAGGTGTTAAGGTCCAATCTCCATAGAAAAATAAATTTTTTTAGGACTTATAGAATTATTATCTTCCTTTTCTCCGTGCAACTTTCATTATAATTAACCCCCTAAAATTTAATTGACAATATAATACAAGTTGGAGATACATCCATTCTTTAATTTTAATTTGATCAACTCCATAAAAGCCTCCTGTTCATCTTTCATTTCATCCTCGTCAAAAAACTGCTTTGGGCCTGGTCAATTCATTAGATTATAATACATCCCTTAGCAACTTAAATAAATCGGAGTTCGACATGATCCAATCCAGGTATGAACTTGTTTTCCGAAGTAAGGTGATTGATTATTATTTGGGCAATCCGATAACGCTTTGATAAATTGAAATATGAAATTTTTAATTTAATTAAGAGCCTGTTTAAACTTTGTTCCGTTTATTTTACATGCTTCTTTTATCGCCGAAAAAACATTAATCTTATTGTTTTTTTAGTTAATAGCGGATGGTTCATGGACGATAGAAAAGCTGATTGCTGAAGGCTAACTAACAGCTTAATACCAGTTAATAAACACATAATTTACAGGCATAAAAGAAGCATTGATATTTTTTTCAGTAGCTCCCTTAAAACCCGCACTTTAAGTAACTATTTTTCATACTCCATGTGCAAACCCTTCAATCGTTTTTTCAATAATGCTGCAGCAATCATCCATTTCATCTGCTGTGATCACTAAGGGCGGTGAAAAGCGGATGGTATGGCCATGTGTTGGTTTGGCAAGCAAACCATTGTCTTTTAATGCCAAACATATTTCCCAGGCGGTAAACTGGTTGCTATCAGCAATATCTATAGCATTTAGCAAACCTTTGCCCCGTACAGCTTTAACAATGCCCGGGTATTTTTCCTTCAGTTTTTCCACGCGCGCCCTAAACATCAGCCCCAGGTCAAAAGCGTTTTCTGTCAGCCCCTCATCGGTTACTACCTGCAAAGCAGCTATCGTTACGGCCGCGGCCAGCGGGTTACCGCCGAAAGTGGAGCCATGCTCTCCAGGCTTGATGCACAGCATTATTTCATCACTCGCCAGAACAGCAGACACCGGAAGCACGCCGCCTGCCATCGCTTTGCCAATAATCAACACATCACCATGAACGTCTTCATAATCACTTGCCAAAGCTTTGCCTGTTCTGCCAATCCCGGTTTGTATTTCATCTGCCAGCAGCAGCACGTTGTGTTTTTTGCATAGTGCCTGCACAGCAAACAGATAACCCGGGTCTGGAACAATTACACCGGCCTCCCCCTGAATCGGTTCTACCAAAAAAGCACAAATATCAGGATTGTTGATAAGCACATCTTCAAGTGCCTGCAAATTATTATAAGGGACCAGGGTAAAACCGGGCAGATAAGGCCCAAAGCCATTTCTTGATTCCTGGCTGTCGGAAAATGAAATAATGCCGGTTGTTCGTCCATGAAAATTACCTGCTGCAACTGCAATATTTGCTTTGTTGTTTTGGATGCCTTTATACTGATAGGCCCACTTTCTGGCCAGCTTTATCGCTGTTTCTACGGCTTCGGCACCCGAATTCATAAAAAGGGATTTTTCATAACCAAACAAATTACATACATAAGCTTCGGCTTTCCCTAACTGATCATTGTAAAAAGCCCTGGAAGTAAGCGTAAGGCGTTGTGCCTGAGTTATAAGTGCTTCAATAATCTGCGGATGGCAATGTCCCTGATTTACCGCACTATAGGCCGACAGAAAATCATAATACCGCTTGCCCTCCACATCCCACAGATACACGCCTGAGCCCCGTGATAAAACAACAGGCAGGGGATGGTAATTATGCGCACCATATTGGTCTTCTGTATCTACGTATTGTTGTGTTTCGGATAGTGTTAGCATGTATAATCGGGGATCGTGCTTAAAAAAACAAAAAGCTTGTTTTCTAAACCTTAAATTGTTCAGTAAGCTTTATTAACCATTAAATTCTTTCTATGTTTTTCTTCTTGCCGGAATGGCTCCATAAAAGATTTAACCCGAAGTTTGATCAAAAAAGAGAATTAATAATAATAATTAAAACCTAATATCGGTTTAGTTGGTTATAACAGTATCATTTAATCAATAAATAATTATGAAAAAGTTAAGTTTAGTAATGATGTTGGCGATGTTTTTATGGGTAGTTGAGGATGCATCGGCACAAACAACTCAAACAGGTACCAGTGGTACAACAACAGGCAGTTCGCAAAGCGGAACCCAGACCGGGACACAAAAATCTACTGTTGGCAGGACTGGCAGAAGCACCAGGAATAACGGAACAATAGGTAACCGTAGTACCGGAACTGGAACAACCACAGGTAACGGTACTGTTGGAACGGGCACTACCGGCACAGGTACGATCGGGACCGGAACAATGGGAACCACCGGGACTACTACAGGTAACGGCACTATTGGAACAGGAACTACCGGCACAGGTACAATGGGAACCGGAACTACTACAGGTAATGGCACTGTTGGAACAGGAACTACCGGCACAGGTACAACAGGAACCGGTACTACTACAGGTAACGGTACTGTTGGAACAGGTACGACTGGAACAGGGACAACTACAGGTAATGGCACAACCGGAACAGGTACTACAGGAACCGGTACAATAAAGACCGGAACCACAACCACCCCTCCTCCTTCCCCACAAAGATAAATCCGATAATGTAAAACATTACAGGATCTTATTAAGGTGTTAATAAAAAGGGTTGCTTCTTTAAAGGAGGCAACCCTTTTTGTTTAATCTTGCTATTTTGCATGCTTCTTTTATCGCCTAAAAAACATTACGCTTTTTCTTTGCTGATTGTTGATCACCAATTGCTGATTCGGATATATGCAAACAACAATTTCATAGCAATAAAAGAAGCATTAGATCAAACTTTTATAATTATTTAACAACTGCCTGCGCCGGGCTTGATTGTAATTTTATATCTTTTTAAAAAGGATTGTTTTTCAAACTTATTTAGGTGGTATTTTCAAACAAAATAGTACTAAACACTAAGTTATTTCCATAATCCAGACAAACTACCTTTTCTTTATACCCGCCTTTTGTTTCTTCTTTAAGTATTCCATAATTGTAAATGCTACAATCATTAATTATTTTAAGATCTTCAGGCAAATTTAAAAAGACTTCTTCAGAACAAGGAAGGCACCTTTTCATAACTACAATCAAAGACGACCCATATAAAACCGGACATCGTAAATACCTTCTTTTATGATCATACTTCCACCTAACCACCTCGTTTAAATTGCACGTTAACCCCAAAAAGCTTCTTGGGAATTTAATAGCATAATTGCCAATTAAAACTACATTTCTATTAAACCCTCTTGTAAGTTTAAATTTCATAAAGTTAAATTTTAGATGATTCGCACTTTGGGGCCCATTTGGAAGAAATTGATTCCTAAGCAGGAAGTTAATACCGATTTAACAAACAGGGATAAGTTTACAATTTGGCCTGTATTTATCTGTTCAGTTATTTAAAACGCGTATTAGAAGCCCTGGCATAATGCAAACTGCCTGAGCAGGAAGAAAGGGAACCAGCTAAAGTTAAACCAAGTGAGGCAAGTAAGATGATTTTTTTCATGGTATTAAAAGTTTAAGTGTGTATGCTACACTTAGGCTTTTACAATGCCTGTTCCAAAATGCAATTACCTTGCAACAATGTTTTTAAACACAAAAAAAGCAGATAACCAGGGCAGTAATTACCCAATTTGTTTTTATGCTGATGAAAGTTTTTCTCAATTTAAATTAAAGGATGCTTCTTTTATCGGTATAATTTGGTGCCGGATTTGTTGTTGATAGCTGATGGTCCACAGCGATAGAAAGGAGCTGATGCCTGAAAGCTTGTACCTAAAAGCTTATTGACAAACACTTATTTTATAGTGCTAAAAGAAGCATGATGATTTTTCAGCTATAAAATTTAAACGGGCTGATAAAAATATCAACAAAAGTGGTATAATTTAATTAGCCTGGCACAATACGTAGAATAAATATGTTACCATGCCTGGCACGATGACTAAAAATAGTTTATGTGATTGATTTAGGTTCCAAAACACAGAAACTAACCGGTTCTGTTACTATTCCAAATTAGTTTGAATTGAACAATAAGGTTGCTGAAAATTTGATGAGAAAAGGTTTTATGAAAAAAGAAGGCATAAAAAAAGCATCCTGTCCCTGTAATCAGGATTATGCCCGGGACTAACTGGTGTCAAAATTTAATCCGTCAATATTTACCTTAAAAACTTATTGCCAATTTGCATATTTAAGGCTTCATCTTTATTGATAAAATAAACGATGCCGGCAGATTTTTGATCGTCCTTAGTCATAAACTCAATTGAAGCGCCCCAAAATGTAAAACCAAGGACATTTGTGCTGATGACGTTCAGAACGTTTAACACCGTACAATATTGATCAGGATTCATAGTCGTATTTTTTTACATCATGTTTGCAGATAATATTTCTTTGTACGAACTTTTTTTAAACAGGTTGTCCGTATCCCTTTTTCGTTGAGCAATTTAATTTATGGGATCAAAAATGATTATGACTACTCTTATTGTGGGACAGCTTTTATTGGAATGCCGAAAAAACAGGCATAAAAGAAGCATCGAACCGAACTACAGATCGATGGTGCATTGCTAAAAGAAATAAATTTTACGGAAGAAGTTGTATATAAATTCCGCTTTTACAACTTGTGCATCGTAATTGCCCTTGACACAGAATTTTCGCCGAAGCGGTTACGGATCTGGTCCATCGCTTCGTACAATTTCCTGTTTTCTGTTATGCCGGAAAACAGGTCCATCTGGTACTCGCCCTGGATCAGGTGACTTAATTTTACGCCAATCAGCCGCACCTGCAAATGCGGTTTATAAATCTTGTGGAACAGTTCTTTTACGGTGGATAAAATAACGTGGTCCGCGGCAGTGTAGCCGATCATGGCTTGCTTGGTTTCGGTAGAAAAATCAGCATAACGTATTTTAACGGTAACACAACCGCTCTGTTTTTTTTGCTGCCGAAGCAGGAAAGCGGTCTTTTCGGTCATCCGCACCAGTTCGGTGATCAGGAAACCTACATTGATCACGTCACTTTCAAACGTATTTTCGGTGCTGATGCTTTTTCTTTCCGAATATGGAACCACCGGCGAATCATCTATACCGCTTGCCCTGCTGATCAGATCAAAACCACCTTTTCCAAACCGCATTTCCATCAATGCAGGGTTTGCTTCGCTTAATTCCTTTAACGTAAAAATCCCCATTTGCCTGATGGTAGCGGCCGTTTTTTCGCCAATACCAGGCATCCGGTCTATTTTTAAGGTTGATAAAAACTGCTTTTCTTCACCATGCTTTACTTCGGTTTGTCCGTCGGGCTTTACTTCGTTGGTGGCTATTTTGGAAATGAGTTTGTTGGAGGCCAACGCATAAGAAATGGGCAAACCTGTTTCTTTTACAACCGTTTGTTTTAATTCTTTGGTGAATTGGCTGCAACCGAAAAAGCGGTCCATACCCGTCAGGTCCATATAAAATTCATCAATACTGGCTTTTTCTAAAACAGGAACGCGTTCGCGGATGATGGAAGTAACCAGGCGCGAGTAATGACTGTAACTTTCAAAATCACCACGAACGCTAATGGCTTCCGGGCAAAGTTTACGGGCTTGTCTGATCGGCATGGCACTATGCACACCAAAAACGCGGGTTTCATAACTGCAGGCCGCCACTACGCCACGGTCGCTCGAACCGCCAACAATAACCGGCTTACCAACTAAAGCACTGTTTTTCAATCGTTCTACGCTTACAAAAAAAGAGTCGAGATCAAAATGTGCAATAAAACGTCGGTTTGTTAAATCAGCCATGTCAAAATTGTTACAGCTAATTTACTAAATTAATTAGTGGGCGGAGAAGCTTTTTTTAAACGGTGAATTACTTCTATCAGTGCGCGCGAATTGTGGTACGGGCATTTCCATAAACCGGCTTTGTCTTCGCCGGGCATCAGCGTTTGATCGTCGCGGATTCCCCAAACCCATTCGCCGTTTTCGGTATCGATGATGTGTTTTTGTATGTATTTCCAAACGCTTTCAAACTGATCAAAAAAGTGCTGCTCGCCGGTCAGCTGCCAGGCGTTTAAAAACCCAACCATGGCTTCGGCCTGCACCCACCAATGGCGGTCTTTACTTAAATGCTGGTGTTGCGGTTCGTACTCGTAATACATCGAACCATCGGCATCCAGACCGCTGGCCGCAGCGCGCGCCATGGCAACGCACTCTTTTTTTACCTGTAAAAGAAGCATTTCATCGTTTAACACCTCGGCGGCTTCGAGCAACAACCAGGAAGCTTCAATATCGTGGCCGTAAGAAACCGTATCTGATTTTGGCTGCCAGTTTTCGTCCAAAAACAAAATTAAACGGTGTGTTTTCGGATCAATCATGTATTCTAAAAAGTTATGAATCAACCTACGGATTTGCTTTTCCAACAACTCATCCGGCCAGATACGGTATAAATTGGTGTAAGCTTCCAAAATGTGCAAATGCGTGTTCATGGTTTTTTTCTCGTTGGCATCTTTTGCGCTTAACCGTAGATCGGGCAACTCGTCCCAGTTTTGGGCAAATGCTTCCAGGTAACCGCCTCTTTCAGGATCAAAACTATACTTTTCAATAGCAATAAAAAGCTGCTTGGCCAGTTCCAACGCCCTTCCGTCCTGGCAGGCTTTATAATATTCTGCCAAACCGTAAATGGTGAAAGACAATGCGTAAATCTGCTTTTTGGTGTCGAGCGGTTTTCCTTGAAAATCAACCGTCCAATACACGCCGCTATAAATTTTATCAATAAAAAAAGCATCAATATAAGCAAAACTCTGTTTAGCCAGCTTTAAATAAGTTGGGTTTTGCGTGAGGTTGTAAGCCGCCGAAAAACTCCACAAAATGCGGGCGTTTAGCACAGAACCTTTTGGCGCTTCGGGATAAACTTTGTTATCATGGTCAATTTTTCCGTAGAAGCCGCCGTTTTTTTCATCAGACGTAAAAGTGATCCAGAAATCAAAAATACTTTCCAGTTCTTTTTCAAAAGAAGCAATATCGTACATTTCGGGCTTACAAATTTTTGGTGTAGATAGCAGGCTTCAACTTATCTTGAAATACGATTTTCGGATCAGCATAAAAATTTTTAAAATCCGCGGCGCTAACCTGACCGGGAAAAGGCGCAAAATAATGCTCGGTTTTCCAGTTGCGCCAGGTAAGCACGTAAGCTGTTTTGTATTTTGAAATTGCAGGAAGCAAAACCTGTGTCCACCATTCCGGCTCCGGGATGCCCTGATAACCAGCTTCTGTTAAAGCCGGGATTTTATGGTGTTCGGCGGCTACTTTTTCCAGGATCTGGTAACGGTTGTCCAGGTCTTTTTTAAAGTAATCCGCGTCTTTGCCCTGGTAAGCATCAAAACCGATGATATCAACGTAAGCATCGCCGGGATAGCGCTCCAGATAATCCGCTTCGGTTTTATAATCGGCAGCAGAATAGCCAATCAGCAAATTGTGCAGCTTTTTGGTATTGCGAAGGTAATCCACCGTAAATTTCCATAAAGTGGTAAATTCTTCGGGCGTACATTCTTTGTTCCCCCACCAAAACCAGCCGCCGGTATGTTCGTGCAGCGGACGGAAAATAACGGGGATCAGCTCGCCTTTCGGGCCTTTTAACTGGTTAACAAAAACCGCAAATTTATCGAGGTACTTTATAAAAGCCGCGTGATGATCGCCGCCCGGGATAATTTGTTTAACCGTTGTGGTTGGTGTGCTCCAGGCCGTTTTGCCCGTAACCGGATCGTCAAAATGCCAACTAAATTCGTTGATACCGCCGCGGCTATATACTTCTTTTACATAGGAAATTATGTTTTTGAAAGGTACACCGTCCAGGTTTCTGGCACTGTCTAATTCTAAATGACCCAGTTCCCAACCGTAAACGCCTGGAAAAGCGCCCGTTACACTTTTAATGTCCGACCGGCCTTTCTCGTACGCCCAGCCAACACCGTAAGCCAAATCATCCTGATGCCCAAAAATCACTTTGGTTTGTACCAGTTTGTACATGTTGCCGTACAACATGCGTGTTTCCCTGGTGGCAGCTTTATCGCCAGGTAAACCGTTTTGTGCTTGTAAATTTATAGCCGCGCTGCTTATCCGTAAAAACAACAAGCTGCTGGTTAGCACCTTCCATCGTCTGTTCATAAATTTTTGTTTAGATAAAATTGGTTGTATGTGTTTGGATGCAAAATCCAACCCAAAAATATTACTTGAAGTTTTGCCTGAGTAATGTTTTTTTAACAAACTCTAACCAGATAACTGTTTTTATCTACAACCCTGCATTCGGCTTAACCATATATGATTAACACTATTTTAACGTTACCTACTAATAATTTTAACCTGTTATCTTTGCCAGGATTTTAAACCTCTACAGAAAAAAATTTCATGCAGACTAATGTTATTAGGGAAATAACCCCGCTAACGCAAAGCGACTGCTTTACCATGTTTTCGCGTGTGAAGAAAAAGTTTAATTTTCCGCTTCATTACCACGAAGAATACGAACTCAACCTGATCCTGAACGCGAAAGGTGCCAAACGTATTGTTGGCGATCATATTGAGATCATCGACGATGCGGAACTGGTTTTTATTGGCCCAAACCAATACCACGCCTGGTTTACGCACCAGTGCGAGAGCGAGGAAATCACCGAAGTTACCATCCAGTTCCATAAAGACCTGTTTGATGATAAACTTTTGAAGAAAAACCAGTTGAGTTTTATCCGCAACATGCTGGAGCGTTCGCAGCGCGGCATTTTGTTTTCGCGGAGCACGATACTGCGTTTAAAAACACGCATTATGGAACTGAACCAGAAAAGCGGTTTTGATTCTGTGCTGGAACTGCTGTCGATCTTGCACGACCTTTCCATTTCCCGAAACATGCAAACGCTTTCTGATGCTGCTTTTAACAACGAAAAATCGCACTACAACAGCAGGCGCATCGAAAAAGTGTTTGAGCACATGAACACGTTTTTTAACCGCGAGATCAGTTTGGCCGAAGTGGCAAAAATTGCCAATATGCCCGAAGCGTCTTTCAGTCGTTTTATTAAAAAACGGACCGGCATTACTTTTATCGATAGTTTAAACGAGATCCGGTTGGGCCACGCCTCGCGAATGCTGATCGATACCACGCAAACTGTTGCAGAAATTGCGTACAAATGCGGCTTCAACAACATTTCGCATTTTAACCGCATCTTTAAAAAGAAAAAGGTTTGCACGCCAAAAGAGTTCAGGGAAAATTATTCGGGCAACCGCATTTTTGTTTAATGGGTTTAGGCGGGTAAAAGAAGCATTTGAAAGTAATACGCTTCTCCGCAACAAAGTTCCGAAAGAATCTATACTTCTTTTATGCCTATAAAAATTTTTGGTTTTGCTGCACCAGGTGATAAATAGACTGCACGGTTGCCGCCGATGTAAATTTATCTTCGGGTGTATTGACAACATAATCGATCAACTGGTTTATCGTGCTGGTTGCAACGTGCATCCTGGTATCAGAAGATGCGTAGTAGATAAAAACTTTCCCGTCTTCATCGGCAATCCAACCGTTGCTAAAAACCACGTTGGATACATCGCCAATCCGTTCTTCACCTTCCGGTGCAATAAAATAGCCGTTTGGCTTGTGCGTAACTTTGGTGAGATCGTGCAGATCTGTCATGAACATATACAGCACATAACGCAAACCTGCGGCCGTATTGCGCACACCATGTGCTAAATGCAGCCAGCCTTTTTCTGTTTTGATGGGCGCCGGGCCTAATCCGTTCTTTGCTTCGTAAATTGTGTGGTAAACTTTTTTATCAACTACAATTTCTTCATTTACAACTGCCGGGTTCATGGATTCTGAAACACCAAATCCAATTCCGCCGCCGCTTCCAGCTTCGATAAAACTATCCTGCGGGCGCGTGTAAAAAGCATATTTTCCGTCAACAAATTCAGGATGCAAAACCACGTTGCGCTGCTGCGGAGAAGGCGTTTTCAGATCAGGCAAACGTTCCCAGGTTTTTAAATCATGGGTTCGGGCAATGCCACATTGCGCAACGGCAGAAGACTGATCGCCATCCCGAGTTGAAGGATCGCGGCGTTCGGTACAGAACAAACCGTAAATCCAGCCGTCTTCATGCTGTATCAGGCGCATATCGTAAACGTTGGTATCGGCAGGATTGCTGCCTTGCGGTAATTCAACCGGGTAATCCCAGAAAGAAAACTGATCGATGCCGGTCGGACTTTCTGCAATGGCGAAAAACGATTTCCGGTCGGCACCTTCTACCCGGACTGCCAAAACGTATTTTCCTTCAAACTTGATGGCACCGGCATTAAAAGCAGCGTTAATGCCAATGCGTTCCATCAGGTACGGGTTTGTTTCGGGGTCAAGGTCGTACTTCCAGAAATAAGGAACATGTGCAGCCGTTAAAACGGGATGTCCGTATCGGCTGAATATGCCGTTTCCACCTTCAATTTCTTTATTTTTTTGATTTATCAATTGCTCGTACCTACTTTTAACGGTGGTTAAACGGGCATCAAAATCTGTTGTCATTTGTAGCATTGTTTTATTGTTTGTGATAAATTTTAGTTTTCCAGCTTGTCCCACCAGGTTTTTTTAAGGACAAGTACGATGATGGCGATCAGTGCCACCGTGATCAGCAGCGGCAGTTTCATCCAAAGGATGAAATACATGGGCAAAATAGTGAAACATGCCTGCGCAATTACGCCCAGCACCACGTTGAACATATCCAGTTTAAACCTTTTATTGCCGATAAAAGAAGCATCATCGGCCACTACCAGTTCGTGGACCGGCTGCCAAAATCCCCAGGGCCGAAC
>JAABUQ010001968.1_pt1 | contig 42157 bp, 43 predicted proteins | sample 5560001 | NCBI WGS metagenome assembly JAABUQ01 (sample SAMN10711888, study PRJNA513371) | rock metagenome | isolation source: Antarctica rocks | place: Antarctica: Victoria Land, Finger Mt nord | collected 2015-12-18
TTCCAGGTGCGGATCACGCCCGAGGCGCATCGCGCGCTTGCGCTCGCAGCGGCCGAGCAAAACGTCTCGCTGAACCGACTGGTGGCCGCGCGCTTAGTCGGGAGCTGAGACACGCGTCACTACTGGACCTCAGAGGCTTGCTTGAGCGCCGCGGCGATTGCGGCGCGCGCCGCTTCGTGCTCGGGGCGCAGCTCCCGCCACTCAGTCCACGTCGGCCGCTCAGCCTGGATGTGCCAAGCCCGCCCGACCTTCACAAGCTCCAGGTGGCCAGCCGCGTAGCGGGAATCGGTTCTGCGGATCGTCAAACACGCCTGCTTGAGCGCCGCGCGTGCGGCCCGGCGGCGTTCGTAGTTCATCGCCAGGGCTGCCTCGAGACGGTCGCCGTAGCGGATCTAGCAACCCTCCTGGGTGCCGTCGCCGAAGGGCTTCCAGCGTTCTGCGGCGAGGTAGATCCAGAGCCGTTTGGCGAGCTGATGGTTGCGGCCGATCAGGCGCAGCGTCCGCCACGAAATACGAATCGGCGCGCCCTCGGAGATCGAACGACGCAGCCACCCGTCGAGCTCCACGGAGATCCGGTCTTTCCCGTCCGTCAGCGTCCGTGTTTGCGCGAGCGAGAGGAGCGAGCCGCGCGTCTCGATGTCGCCTGGTTCACCGGTGATCGCGTCGATCCCGAAGATCTGGACCTTGACCCACGCCAGGCGACTCAGCGCCTCGCGCAGCGTCTGATAATCCTTCCCACTCGGCGCTGCGGCGTACAGGTCGGAGCCGAGCTCGTGGCCGCGCCTTTGGGATAGGTTAGGAAACGTGTTCACCGACCGCGCCCTCAACACCCTGAGGTCCGTTCACGCGCTGGGCGCCACCGGCATCCTGCGCCCGCAGCGCCCGGACCGCATGGCCCGCACCCTGCTCGCGCTGCAGCGCTGGGGGCCCACGCCCGCCGCGGGCTACACCGCGTCGGCCATCCGCTACCCTGACGACGTCGCGGTGATCGACGACTTGGGCACGCTGACCTTCGCCGAGGTTCACCGGCGCACCAACGGCCTGGCTCACGCGTTTGCCGACGCCGGGATCGGTGAGGGCGACGGCATTGCCGTCATGTGCCGGAACCATCGTGGCTTCATCGAGACGACGGTGGCGTGCTCCAAGCTGGGCGCGAACGCCCTGTACCTGAACACCGCGTTCGCCGGTCCCCAGATCACCGAGGTCATGATGCGCGAAAAGCCCATGGCGCTCGTCTATGACGACGAGTTCGCCGAGGTGGTGTCCGAGGGCGGCCGGCGGCGCAAGCGCTTCATCGCCTGGCACGAGGGCGAGGGCAAGCCCGCGGACCCACTGCTCGAGGATCTGATCGTCGGGGGGGACAGTTCGGACGTCGTACCGCCGGCCGAGCGCGGACGCGTGGTCATTCTCACCTCCGGCACCACCGGCACGCCGAAGGGCGCGTCGCGCAAGCAGCCCGAGTCCCTGCAGCCGGCGGCCGCGCTGTTCTCGAGGATCCCCCTGCGCGCGCGCGAGCGCACGATGATCGCGGCGCCCATGTTCCACTCGTGGGGCTTTGCCCACTTCACGCTGGGCCTGGCTCTGTCCTGCACCCTGGTGTTGCGTCGCCGCTTCGACCCCGAGGACACGCTATCGGCCACGGCCCAGCACGAGTGCACCACGCTGGCGGTGGTCCCGGTGATGTTGCAGCGCATCCTCGAGCTGCCAGAGGACACCATCGCCCGTTATGACCTGCGCAGCCTGCGGGTGATCGCCGCCAGCGGCTCGGCCCTGCCGGGCGAACTGGCCCTCAAGGTGATGGACGCGTTCGGCGACGTGCTCTACAACCTCTACGGCTCGACCGAGGTGGCCTGGGCGACGATCGCGGGACCAGCCGACCTGCGCGCGGCCCCCGGGAGCGCCGGGCGCCCGCCGCTGGGCACCGTGGTCAACATCCTCGACGAGAACGGTCACGAGCTGAAGGCCGGGGAGACAGGGCGCATCTTCGTGGCCAACGAGATGCTCTTCGAGGGCTACACGGGTGGTGGTAACAAGGATCTCGTCGGGAACCTGATGAGCACCGGCGACGTCGGTCATTTCGACGCCGCCGGGCGCCTGTACGTAGACGGACGCGACGACGAGATGATCGTCTCGGGGGGAGAGAACGTGTTCCCCCGTGAGGTCGAGGACCTCCTGTCCGGCCTGCCGGGCGTCGACGACGCGGCGGTGATCGGCGTGGACGACGAGCAGTTCGGACAGCGCCTGAAGGCCTTTGTCGTGCGGGGCAACGGAGCCAAGCTCAGCGAGGGTGATGTCAAGAGCCACGTGAAGAGCAACCTGGCTCGTTACAAGGTTCCGCGCGAGGTCGAGTTCCTCTCCGAGCTTCCGCGCAACGCGACCGGGAAGGTGCTCAAGAAGGACCTGCGCTAGGCACGGGCTCCGGGGAACGTGCACTAGCCTGGACTCAGATGCGTGCCATCGCCGATGACTATGACCTCGGCGCGCTGCGCCTGAGTGCCGGTCAGGGGCACCGGACCGAGCTCGTAGTGGCCATCGGAGAGCTCATCCTCGGCGCGCAGCGCTACGCGGCCATCCCAGCGCGGGTGCCCGTGGTGCTCGACGTCTCGCGCATGACCGGGCACGGCTATGCCCTGCGAGTGCGCTTCGCGGCCAGTCTCACGGGCCCGTGCATGCGCTGCCTGGCCGAGGCCACCCCCGCGGTGCACATCGATGCGCGGGAGGTCGATCGTCCTGGAGCGGGGGAGGAGTTGTCCAGCCCGTACGTCCAAGACGACACCCTCGATCTGAACGCCTGGGCTCGCGACGCCTTCGTGCTCGCCGCACCAGCCCAGGTTCTGTGCGCGACCGATTGCGCGGGCCTGTGTCCGGACTGCGCCGCGGATCTCAACCTCGCGGGGCCAGACCATCATCACGAGCGCGAGCCAGACCCGCGCTGGGCCAAGCTGCGTGAGCTGCACCTGGACTGACTGCTAGCCTCTGCGCGCCATGGCCGTCCCCAAGCGCAAGCAATCTCACGCCCGCACCGCCCAGCGTCGTGCCCAGCACAAGATTCAGGTTCCCACGCTGAACAGCTGCCCGCGTTGTCACAGTCCGCGTCGACCGCACCGGGTGTGCCCCGTGTGTGGAACCTACGCCGGACGTGAGGTCGTCGCCCACGAGGCGCACGACCACGAACACGACCACTAGCGCAGTGGCGCAGCGCGCCGAGAACAGCGCGCTCGACGACGGCCCCGTCGTCGCCGTTGACGCCAACGGCGCCGACCTTGGGCCGGCCGAGGTCGCCGCCGGTGCTCGGCTGGCGGCGGCGCAGGGAGCGCGGGTCCTGCTCTTCGGACCCGCCGCCGAGCTGTCAGACGCGGGCCCGGGGGTACGCGTCATCGACGCGCCGGAGTCGGTGGCCAAGGCGGCCGATCCGGTTCGGGCCGTCCGGACCACCCCGCAGGCCTCGATCGTGCGCGCGGCGCGCGCCGTCGGCGCCGGTCAGGCGCAGGCGCTGGTATGCGCCGGGGGCACCGGTGCCGCACTGGCCGCGGGGTTGTTCCACGTCAAGCGCGCGCACGGCATCTACCGGCCGGCGCTGGCCCTGACGCTGCCCGTGCCGGGCCGTCCGGTGACCCTGCTCGACGTGGGCGCCAACGCCGAAGCACGGCGCGAGCACCTGGTCCAGTTCGCCTACATGGGCGCCGCGCTGGCCCAGTGTGTCCTCGGGGTGCAACGCCCGCGCGTCGCGCTGTTGTCCAACGGAGAGGAGCTCGCACGCGGCAACGCGCTCGTGGTCGAGGTGCACTCCGAGCTCGCCGAGCGCTCCGCGCGGTCACCGACGATGCGCTTCGTGGGCAACGTGGAGGGAGGCGACCTGGTGGCGGGAGCAGCCGACGTAGTGGTCACCGACGGCTTCACCGGGAACATCGCGCTAAAGCTGATGGAGGGCGTCTCGCAGACCGTTCTGCGCGCCGTGCGCGACGCGGCCATGTCCTCACCCCGCTCGCGCCTGGGAGGCCTGCTGCTGGCGCCGGGACTGCGCGCCTTTCGCGCCCAGGTCGACCCTGAGGCCCATGGAGGCGCGTACCTGCTGGGCCTGCGTAGCCTGGGCGTGGTGCCGCACGGGCGCTTCGGCCGCGAGGGCTTTGCCCAGGCCATCCTGCGCGCCCACCGCGGTGTCGAGCAGAATCTCGTCGGGCGCACGCAGCATGCTCTGAGCGAAGCGGGGGGTTTGCGGGTGTCGCCGGCGTCCGTGGGGGGCGCTAACCTGCCCGCCAGCTGATGAGCCGAGAGGAGGTCTTCGCCCTGATCGCAGCACACCTGGCCGACGAGCTGGACGTCGACCCTGCACGCATCGACGAAAGCACGCGCTTCAAGGAGGATCTGGAGGCCGACTCGCTGGACCTCTACACCCTGGTGCAGGAGCTCGAAGACGCCTACAGCGTGCGCATCTCCGACGAGCAGGCGGCGGGTATCCTCAGCGTGGGTCAGGCGGTCGACTTCGTGCTCGAGCACGCGGTGACGCGGTGACGGTCCGGCGGGCGCAGCGGACGAGTCCGGCTCGGCGACCGAGCCGGGAGCCGAGGCGCTGACCCCTGCGGGCGCTGGCGCGACTGCTCGACGAGCTCCCGGCCGAGCTTGCCCTGCAGGTGTTCACGCACGCCTCGTGGAGTCAGCGTCCGAGCGACTCCTACGCGCGGCTGGCCTTCCTGGGCGACAGCGTGTTGGGCCTGGCGGTCACCACTCACCTGTATCCACGGCTCGAGGCGGACCGCTTCGGGGCGGGACGGCTGACCAAGATCCGCGCGCAGGCGGTGTCCGGTCCCTCCTGTCGCGCGGTCGCCGAGCGACTCGGCGTCCCGGCGCGTCTGCGCGCGGCGGCCCCGTACGGCACCCCCGAGAGCGCGGCGGCGCTGGTGGGGACCGAACGCGTGCTCGCTTCGGTGATCGAAGCGGTGATCGGCGCGTGCTATCTGCATGCCGGCTACGAGAGGACGGCGGACGCCGTGGTCGAAGCCTTCGCTCCGGAGATCGAGCAGGCCCTCGAGCACCCGGTGGATTTCAAGTCGGCTCTGCAGGAGCGCCTGGCCCAACGCGGCGACGTGGTCGCCTACGACGTGACCGACGAGGACGGGCCCCCGCACGACCGCACGTTCGTGGTCAGCGCCGCGGTGGGCGGCCGCCCGCTGGGACGAGGTCAGGGTCGCAGCAAGAAGAACGCCGAGCAACAGGCAGCCCGTCAGGCCCTGGAGCGCCTGGCCGACTAGGAGAGGTTGTCCCGGTGCCGATGCCCGAGTCGTCGTTGCGCGGGGGAGCCGCGCCACCGTGCACCTGAGCTCGCTGACCCTCCGGGGGTTCAAGTCGTTTCCTGGAAGCACGCGGCTTGACTTTGGTCCCGGCGTCAGCGTGGTCGTGGGACCAAACGGGTCGGGCAAGTCCAACGTGACCGATGCGGTCCTATGGGCCTTGGGCGAGCAGTCTCCGCTGGCCGTGCGGGGGCAGTCGATGCAGGACGTGATCTTCGGCGGCGGGCACGGCGTGCAGGCGCGCAGCGCTGCGGAGGTGGAGCTCGTACTCGACAACAGCGACGGCGCCGTCGATCTGCCCATGTCCGAGATCTCCATCCTACGTCGCTTGGAGCGCAGCGGGGAGGGTGAGTACCGCCTCAACGGCGCACGCTGCCGGTTGGTCGACATCATCGAGGTCCTGTCCGACACCGGCCTGGGCAAGGAGACCCATTCGGTCATCTCGCAGGGCCGCGTGGAGGCCATCGTCACGTCCAAGCCTCGTGACCGGCGACTGCTCATCGAGGAGGCGGCGGGGTTGGGCAAGCATCGCAAGCGCCGGCGTCGAGCCCAGCTCAAGCTCGAGCGCACTCAGGAGAATCTCGACCGGGCTCTCGACGTCGAACGCGAGGCGCGCTCGCGCCTGCGCCCACTCAAACGCCAGGCCGAGGCCGCCGAGCTGTGCGTGCGCCTCGAGCTTCAACTGGGCCAGGCCGCTTGGGAGCTGGCGCGCGAGACCCTGCGCGAGCGCAGCCTGGCCCTTGCTGAAGCCGAGCAGCAGGCGCAGGCCGCTCGGGCCAAGAGAGCAGAGGCGGAGGAGCGCCTGGCCGCCCAGGTCGCGCGTCGCGAAAAGGCTGAGCTCGCGCTGGCCGAGCGCGGCAGCGCGCGCGACGAGATGGCCCGCCGCCTGTACGGCGCGCGCTCCTCCCACGAGCGCCTGGAGCTGCGCTCCGAGCAGGTGCATGCCGCGTTGCGCACCGTCGGGGCGCGGGCGGCGCGCGCCGAGGCCGAGCTTCAGTCCCTGGCGGCTCCCTCCGCGGAGCCGGCCCCCGGGCCCGAGCGGATAGCGGCGCTCGAGGCCGAGCTGGCCGAGCTCGAGCGCCGCAGAGAGCATGATCTCGCGCGCGAATTGGCCGTCTTGGAGGCCGAGCAGGCGAGCGCGCTGGCCCACCATGGCGTGTGCTCTGACGAGGTGACCGAGCGCCATCGGGCCCTGGAGCGTGCTGATCTACAGGCCGTCCAGGCGCGCGAACGTCTGCGGGCGGCCGAGCGGGAGGCCGAGGCGGCCAGGCGGCAATCGGCCCGGGCGGGGGCCGAGCTGGCGGCGGTGAATCAGTTCCTACGCAGTCACGCCGCGGCCACGCGCGACGTGGACACGCTCAGTGACCGGCTGGAGGTCACGGAGGGGTTTGAGCTGGCGCTGGCCGCGGCGCTGGAGGGCCGACTGGACGCGGCGGTGGCGACGGACCTCGACAGCGCCGCTCGACTGCTGGACTCAAGCGGCCCCGACGGCGGCCGCGTGCTCGTGGCGGACGCCGGCCCGGCGCCGGCGCATGCCGACGCGGGCGCGGGAGCGGCCCCACTGCCGGGGGCTCGCCGCCTACTCGAGCTTCTCCGAGGCCCCGAGCCCGCCCTCGGTCTGGCCGCGCGGCTGCTGGGCGACGCCTGGGTCGTGGAGCGGCTGCAGATGCCCCCGGGCAGTTTCTCGGGCCTGCTGGTCACACCCGGCGGGCGGGTGTGGTCGGCGCCCTGGGGTGAGCTGCGCCAGGCCCCCCAGGGAGGTGGCGAAGGGGTTCTCGAGCGTCGCAACGAGCGCGAGCGGCTGATCGCTTCAAGTGAGGCCGCAGCCCAGTCCGAACAGGTGGCCGGCGCCCAGACCGAGCGTGACGCGCTCGCCGCCCAGCGGGCCGACGGAGCGCGCGAACGTGCGCATAACGCCCTGCGCGAGAGCGAGCGGCACCGCACGGAGGCCGCCGAGGAACAGCGCCGCACCCACTGGCTGATCGAGCAGCGGCGCAGCGCGCCAGCCCAGGGTGCCGGCGCCGTGCGCCGTGCGCAGCTGGAAGGGGAGCTGGCCGCCGAGCGCCGCCAGGCCGAGCGCGCACAGCGCGAACACGCCGAGCGGGCGCGACGCGCAGAGCGCCTCGCGGCTCAGCGCGCCGCCGACGAGGCTCTGAGGCCCACCGGGGAGCGCCTGCGGGCGGCGCTCGAAGTGGCGGCGGCTGCCGTGGCCGAGCGGCGGCTCGTGCTCGAGCACGAGCTCAGCGCCGACCGCACTGCGGGTGAGCGGCTGGCCGCCGAGCTGCGGGCGTGCGCCGGTCGCGAGGCGGCGATCCAGGCCGAGCTGCGCTCCTGCGGGGAGCAGGTCATTGCCGCCGAGGTGGCCGCCCAGCGCGTGCGTGATCTCCTCCACGAAGCACGGGGCGACCTGCGTACGGTGGCCGAGCCGCTCGGCCTGTCTGTCGATCCCGCCGAGCAGCCCATGGGCGACGAGCAGCGGGAGGCATTGAGTACCCGGGTGCAGCGCCTGCGCCGCCGACGCGAACAGGTGGGACCGGTCAACCCGCTGGCTGCCCATGAGTATGAGGAGGCACTCGCTCACGTCGAGGAGCTCGAGCGCCGTCGGGACGACCTCGAGAGCGCAATGCGTGAGCTGCGACGGGTGATCCGTGACACCGACCGCCAGATCGCCGAGACCTTCCAGGAGACCTTCGACGCCGCCGCAGAGAACTTCGCGGCGCTGGTCGGCGACGTGTTCCCAGGCGGTCGCGGAGGCCTGCGCCTGGTGCGCGAGGACAGCGGCCCGAGGGCGGTGCTCGGCGGGCAACCCGTTGGGGAGGGGGGTGACCGCGAGACGTCCGAGGCGGCCGCCGAGGCCGAGGCCGAGGCCGGCCAGGAGTCAGCCGAGGAGCTGCTGGGCGTCGAGCTCGAGGTCACTCCGGCGGGCAAGTCGACCAGACGCCTGTCCCTGCTCTCCGGAGGCGAGAAGTCGATGACCGCGCTGGCGTTCCTGTTCGCGGTTTTCCTGGCGCGTCCGTGTCCCTTCTACATCCTCGACGAGGTGGAGGCGGCCCTTGACGACCTCAACCTCGACCGCTTCCTGGCCCTGCTGCGACGCCACAGCGGCCGGGCGCAGTTCATCGTCATCACCCATCAGAAGCGGACCATGGAGGCGGCCGACTCGCTCTACGGCGTGTCCATGGGAGGCGATGGCGTGTCCAAGGTGATCTCGCGGCGTTTGCCCCCGAGTGCCGCCGAGGACCCACCGCCCGCGGTCGCCCACATCGCCTGACGGCTGACCGCTGACCGGACCTCGGGCTGCGCGACCCGCGGTCGGAAAGAGCGCGGAGTCGCTGCTATCGTCGCCCGCCGCGTGACGCGCGAGTGGAACGAGCTGTTCATCACCGGCGAGATCGGTGCGGCGGCGGTCGGGGGGGAGCAGGCGCAGCGTCGCGAGGGAGGGTTCTTTCGCCGCCTGCGCGAGAACCTTTCCAAGACGCGCCAGGCGCTGGGTAGCGAGATTCAGGCGACGCTGTTTGCCACCCTGGACGAACAGAGCTGGGAGCGTCTGGAGGAGGCGCTGATCATGGCCGACGTGGGTGCCGCCACCACCGCGACGGTGGTGGGCGCTCTGGAGGCCGAGGCCGCGGGCGGTGGTCTGGAGGGTGGCGCGGCGCTCAGCGAGCGCCTGATCGACCTGCTCGCCGAGACGGCCACCACGGGGGACGGGCGCATCGACATCAGTCGCGAGCCGACGGTGATCCTCGTGGTTGGCGTCAACGGGACCGGTAAGACGACGACGATCGGCAAGCTGGCGTGGCACCTGCAGCGCGAGATGGGCCGCACCGTCATGCTCGGCGCCGCCGACACCTTCCGCGCGGCGGCGGTGGAGCAGCTGCAGGGCTGGGCCGAGCGAGCGGGCTGCGAGATCGTCACCGGGCCGGAGGGGTCCGATCCCGGTGCCGTGGCCTTCGACGCCGTGGGTCGGGCGCGGGCGGCGGGCGTCGACGTGGTCATCATCGACACGGCGGGCCGGCTGCACACCCAGGACAGCCTGATGGACGAGCTGACCAAGGTGCGGCGGGTTATCGCCAAGCAGCTGGAGGGTGCGCCGCACGAGATCCTGCTGACCATCGACGCGACCACCGGGCAGAACGGACTGCGCCAGGCCAGCCTGTTCGCTCAGGCGGTCGACGTCACGGGCATCGTGCTCACCAAGCTCGACGGCACGGCACGCGGGGGGATCGCCCTGGCCATTGCGCGCGAGCTCGGTCTGCCGGTGAAGCTGATCGGCATCGGCGAGACCCTGGAGGATCTGCGGCCCTTCGACGCCAGGGATTTCGCCCGCGCGCTCGTCGCTGAGCCATAATCGGGCGATGAGTGCATGGGTATGGCTATTGGCGGCGTGCGTGCTCGGCGCGGGCGAGCTGCACCAGGGGGGCTTCTACCTGGGACCGTTTGCCCTCGGGGCCCTGATGGCGGCGATCGCCACCGTCGCGGGAGCGAGCGTGGCCGTCAGCGTTGTCGCTCTGGTCGTGGGCTCGCTGGCCGCCCTGGCCCTCCTACGCCCCGTGGCCACCCGCCACCGCCGCCTGCCGCCCTCGATCCGCACCGGAGCCGCGGCGCTGGTCGGCCGACGCGCCACCGTGCTCGAGCGCGTGGCCAACATCGAGGGGGTGGGATGCGTGAAGATCGACGGAGAGGTGTGGACCGCCCGGAGCTTCGACGACGACCAGGTTTACGAGCAGGGCGATCGCGTGGAGATCGTCGAGATACGGGGCGCCACGGCGCTCGTCATGCAATAGGAAGGAACGCCATCGCGATGGCCCCCCTGATCATCATTGCCGCGGTCGTCCTGTTCGCCCTGGTCACGGCGGCGCGCACCATCCGCATCATTCCCCAGGCACGCGCGGGAGTGGTCGAGCGCCTGGGGCGCTACAGCCGCACCCTGGAACCGGGGCTGACCATAGTCACGCCGTTCATCGACCGGGTCAAGCCGCTGATCGACCTGCGCGAGCAGGTGGTGAACTTCTCGCCCCAGTCGGTGATCACCGACGACAACGTTGTGGTCGCCATCGAGACGGTGATCTACTTCACCATCAACGACGCCAGGTCAGCCACCTACGAGATCGCCAACCCCCTGCAGGGCATCGAGCAGCTGACGGTGACCACGCTGCGCAACGTCATCGGCGGCCTCACCCTGGAGGCCACGCTGACCGCGCGCGAGAACGTCAACGATCAGCTGCGCACCGTGCTCGACGAGGCAACCGGCAAGTGGGGCATCCGCGTAAACCGCGTGGAGATCAAATCGGTCGATCCTCCGCAGGACATCAGAGCCGCGATGGAGAAGCAGATGCGAGCCGAGCGCGACCGGCGTGCGGCCATCCTCATGGCCGAGGGCTCCAAGCAGGCACAGATCCTCACCGCCGAGGGAGAGAAGCAGGCGGCGGTGCTCAAGGCCGAGGGCGCGCGCTCGGCGGCCATCCTGCGCGCCGAGGGCGAGGCCAAGGCCATCGACACCGTGTTTCGGGCCATCCACGAGGGACGTCCCGATCCCGAGCTGCTCAGCTACCAGTACCTCCAGATGCTGCCCCAGTTGGCCCAGGGGGACTCCAACAAGGTGTTCGTGATCCCGTCGGAGTTCGCCAGTGCCCTGGGTGGCATCGGCGAGGCGTTCTCGCGCCGCGCCGCAGACGCGGGCGGCGACGGCGGCGGGCACCCCCCGGCGGCGCCCGCCGTGGGCCCTGCCGGGCACCCCGGGGCGCTGGGCACCGGTGAGCCCCCCCAGGGGGCCACTCCCCCCGGCCTGGCGTGAGGCCCGAAGACGAGGCGATCGCCGAATACGTAAAGCGCCACACCACTGCGCCCGCGCCGGCCCTCGCCGAGCTCGGGCGTGAGGCGCAGGCGTCGCTGACCTCGCCCCAGATGCTCAGCGGCCCGGTGGTGGGACGCCTGCTGGAGATGCTCGTGTTCGCCCTGCGCCCCCGCAGGGTGCTGGAGATCGGTACCTACGCGGGATACTCCGCGCTGGCCATGGCCCCCGCGCTCGCACCGGACGGCGTAATCGTCACCTGTGAGCTCTCCGAGCAGCACGCGCGGTTCGCTCGACGTCACATCGAGGCCTCTCCCTACGCCGATCGCATCGAGATTTGCGTCGGGCCGGCGCTGGCCACCTTGGAAGGGCTGGAGGGACCGTTCGACTTCGTCTTCATCGACGCGGACAAGACCGGCTACGCCGACTACTACGAAGCGGTGCTGCCCAAGCTCTCAGATCGCGGCATGATCGTGGTGGACAACACCCTGCGGGGCGGGCGGGTGCTGGATGGATTGGCGGCGGTGGATGAGGGCACACGCGCGATCAGCACATTCAACGACGCGCTCATCGCCGACGAGCGCGTGGTCTGCGTGATGCTGACCGTGCGCGACGGTGTGACGCTGATCCGTCGGCGCTGAAGGCTTGCCGTCCGCCGCGTCGCGGGCTGCGAAGATGCGAGGTGAATGTTCGACTCGCTCGCGGACAAGCTCCAGGCCACGCTGGCCGACGTTCGCCAGCGCGGCACCCTGACCGAGGAGGACATCGCCAAGGCGATGCGCGAGATCCGTCTCGCTCTGCTGGAGGCCGACGTCAACTACCGCGTGGTGCGCGAGTTCACCACCACGGTCAAGGACCGCTGTCTGGGCGCGAACATCATCGGTCAGCTGCATCCCGGCCAGCAGGTGGTGAAGATCGTCAACGACGAGCTGGCGGCGCTCATGGGTGGCGCCTCGGCCGGCCTGAGCTTCTCTCCTAGGCCCCCGACGGTGATTCTCATGGCGGGCCTGCAGGGATCGGGCAAGACCACGGCCACTGCCAAGCTGGCGCGCTACCTGCGGGAGGAGCACGGTTCGTCGGTCGCCGTGGCGGCCTGTGACGTGTACCGCCCCGCGGCCGTGGAACAGTTGGTGAAGGTCGGCGCGCAGGCGGGCGCGACCGTGTACGAGCAGGGCACCGAGCGCAGCCCCGTGGAGATTGCCGCCTGGGCGCTTGACCGAGCGCGCGTCGAGGGCAAGGACGTGCTCATCGTGGATACCAGCGGGCGCTTGCACATCGACGAGGCGCTGATGGCCGAGCTCGTGGAGATTCGCAACCGAGTGCGCCCGCACGACATCCTCCTGGTCGTCGACGCGATGACCGGTCAGGACGCCGTCAACGTGGCGCTCCAGTTCGCGGGCGCGGTCCAGTTCGATGGGGTGGTGATGAGCAAGATGGACGGCGACGCGCGCGGGGGCGCGGCGCTGTCGGTCAAGGCGGTCACGGGCAAGCCGATCCTGTTCGCATCCACGGGGGAGAAGCTCGATCAGTTCGAGCGCTTCCACCCGGACCGCATGGCCCAGCGCATCCTCGGGATGGGCGACGTCATGAGCCTCGTCGAGAAGGCCGAGCGCCAGTTTGACGAGGACGAGGCCGCCGCGCTTGAACGCAAGCTGCGCCGCAACGAGTTCGGCCTCGACGACTTCCTCGGTCAGCTGCGGGCGATGCGGCGCATGGGTCCTCTGACCAACCTGCTCGGCATGATCCCCGGTCTGGGGGGCGCACAGCTGCGCAATCTCAAGGTGGACGAGCGCGAGCTCGACCGCATCCAGGCGATCATTCTCTCCATGACCCCCGAGGAGCGCAGCCGGCCCGAGCTGATCAAGGGGTCAAGACGGCTGCGCATCGCCCGCGGCTCGGGTACGAACGTGCAGGCGGTGAACCAGCTGGTCAAGCAGTTCGGGCAGATGCGTAAGGTCATGCGCCAGATCGGTCGCGGCAAGATGCCCGATCTCGGGGCGCTCATGCGCCAGGCGCGCTGAGACCGGGTTGGGCAGGCCGCGGCGCTGCCGGCCGGCGACGGTCGGCCGAGCCTCATCCTTGGCACCGTCTAAGCTGACGGCTCGCGGGCACCGCCCGTCATCGTCAGCACCCAGAGAGGACAACGTGGCAGTAAGACTGAGGCTCACCCGCGTGGGCGGCAGGAGGGACCCGAGGTGGCGTGTGGTGGTGGCCGACCAGCGCTCCAAGCGCGACGGTCGTGTGATCGAGACCATCGGTCACTACAACGCGCAAACCGAACCGTCCACGATCGTCATCGACGGCGAGCGTGCGCGGGGCTGGCTCGCCCGCGGCGCCCAGCCGTCTGACAGCGTGCGCAAGCTGCTGCGCACCCAGGGGATCGAGACCGGCCCACGCTGAGACGCCGCTCGCGTCCGTCGCCGATCGGTCTGTGGCTCTAGATGTCCGACGAGGTCCTGTCTGAGCTGCTCGCCTACCTGGCGGAAGGTCTGGTCGACGATCCCGACGGTGTGTCCGTGGAGCAGTTCGAGGAGGACGACGGCACCCTGGTGCTCGAGCTCAGCGTGGGGCCTGACGATTACGGCAAGGTCATCGGGCGTGGCGGCCGCACGGCGCAGGCTCTGCGTACGGTGGTCAAGGCGGCGGCGGTGGGCGAGAACCGCCGGGTGCTGTTGGATATCGTCGACTAGCGTGTCGGCTGGCGTATCGCAGAGTTCGCCTGCGGCCCAGGACCAGCAGCTCGAGGCCGGACGCGTGGGCCGCGCCCATGGGCTTGATGGCAGCTTCTACGTCACCGGCGCGCGCACGGGGATGCTCGCGGAGGCGTCGTCGGTGCGCGTGGCCGAGCACACCGCCGCGATCGTGCGACGGGCGGGCACCGACGCACGGCCGATCCTGCGGCTGAGCGGTGTGGAGGATCGGGAGGGGGCTGAGCGCCTACGCGGCCAGCCCCTGCTCGTGGCCGCGCGGGCGGTGGCGCCACTGGCCGACGGTGAGTACTGGGCTCACGAGCTCGAGGGGTGTGAGGTATGGGGCGGCGACGAGCGGCTTGGCCGCGTCACCCGCCTGCTCGAGTTGCCCTCGTGCGAGGCGCTGGAGGTTGGCCTGGAGCGCGGCGGCCAGTTGCTGGTGCCCATGGTCCACGACGCCATCCGGCACCTGGACCCGCCCGCCGGGCGTATCGACGTGGACCTCGCCTTTCTGGGCCTGGGTGACCTGGCCTCGGCCCCCGCTCGGGCCCCGGGCGCCCCCGGGCTTTCTCGTGGCGAACTTCCACCCGGTCACCGCGACCCCGGCCCGCGCTCAGATCGGTAGCGGCCAGCGTTGGAGATCGACGTCTTCACCCTGTTTCCGAACTGGTTTGACTGGTTCGCAACGCAACGCCACGTGACCAACGCAGTGCGGGCCGGGTCGCGGCTGGAGTGCGTGAACTTCCGCGACCACACTCCCCTGAGCGGCGGCCAGGTGGACGACACGCCGTTCGGAGGTGGGGCTGGGATGGTGCTTCGGGTCGACGTCATGGACGCAGCGCTCCAAGGCCGCTATGGGGTTGACGCCACCGACGTTCGCTCTAGACGGCGCGTGATCGCGCTGGTACCGGGGGGTCGTCTGCTCGACGAGGCCTACGTGGACGAACTCGCGGCGGAGCCCGCGCTGACGCTGCTGTGCGGACGCTACGAGGGATTCGATGAGCGCATCGTGCAGCACTTCGCCAGCGACACCCTGTCGGTCGGACGCTACGTGCTCTCGGGCGGGGAGCTCGCCGCCATGGTCGTCTGCGACGCGGTTATCCGCAAGCTGCCCGGCGCCCTGGGCCACGCCGACTCCGCGATCGAGGAGTCCTTCAGCGTCGCGCTGGGTGGGGAGCCCGAGTACCCCCACTACACCCGCCCCGCCGAGCACCGGGGTTGGCGTGTCCCCGAGGTGCTCCTTTCGGGCCATCACGAACGCATCGGCCTGTGGCGCCGCGAGCGCAGTCACGAGCGCGGAGGCGGGAGGTGACGCGGCGACGCTCCGGAGGGGCGCTAGCATAGGCGCTCGCCTGACCCCGGCGGCCTTCCCGCGGGCCGTTGGCGGTCCGGTCCCTCGCCATGAGCACCATCATCGAAAGCATCGAGCGCGCGCAGCTGCGCCGCGTGCCCCCCTTCGCTGCGGGCGATCGTCTGCGTGTCCACTTCCAGGTCATCGAGGGCACCCGCCGACGCACGCAGGTATTCGAGGGGGTGGTGATCAAGCGCCAGGGACACGGCGCGCGAGAGACCTTCACTGTGCGTAAGCAGTCCTTCGGAGTCGGCGTCGAGCGCACCTTTCCCGTGCATTCACCAAAGATCGAGCGCATCGAAATCGCGGCGCGGGGGGACGTGCGACGGGCCAAGCTCTACTACCTGCGCGATCGCGTCGGAAAGCGCGCGCGGGTGCGCGAACGCCGCTACGTGGGACCCGAGGAGACGGTGGTGCCAGGGCTGCTCTACGAGCCGCAGGCTGACTTGCCGGAGGCTGAGCGCGCGGGGGCTGACGCACCGGGGGAACCCGATAGGGCTTTGGCGCAGGACGGGCGTGATCAGGCGGAGTCCGCCGTGGCCACCGGCGTGGTCGATGGTGGCGGGGGAGCGGAGTCACAGGGTGGCGGCTCGGTTGAGGAAGGCGAGCCGCCAGCGGCAGGGGCGCCCGATGCGGCCCAGCCCGCGGCGCCCGGCCCAGGACCGAGCGCCCCCGATGCCGGTGAGGTTGCCCGAGGGGGCACCGCCGGCGCCGCGCCGGCGTGAGCACCGCCTCTCGATCACATCTGAGCTCGGCCGTGGAGCTCGTCGTCATCATCGCCGTCGCGCTGGTGCTCGCGCTGCTCATCCAGGCCTTCGTGGTCAAGCCCTACCGCATACCGAGCTCCTCGATGGAACCGACCCTGACCATCGGCCAGCGGGTGTTGGTCAACCGACTAGGCACCAATTTCGCCAGCCCTCACGTCGGTGAGGTCGTGGTCTTTCACCCCCCCAAGGACGCCCAGAGCCAAGTGTGCGGGACGGGACGCCCGCAGGGCGCACCGTGTCCGCAATCGGAGACCCAGATGGCCAGCGAGAACTTCATCAAGCGAGTCGTCGCCGGGCCCGGTGACGTGATCTCGATTCACGCAGGACACGTCACCCGCAACGGCAAGCGCGAGGCGGACACCTATACGCGGCCCTGCGTGACGGGCTCGGACAGCTGTGACTTCCCCACCGCGATCCGGATCCCGCCCGGCATGTGGTTCATGATGGGCGACAACCGTGGGGAGTCCGACGACAGCCGTTTCTGGGGACCGGTGCCCACCAAGTGGATCATCGGGGGCGCCTTCGCCACCTACTGGCCCGTCAGCCGGGTCGGCACCCTCTAGCGTCGCCCCGGCACGGTCCCGGTCGAGGCGATCGGTGGCCGGGCGCCGACGCAGTGGGCGCAAGCTGTTCGCCTTCGACCGCCGTCAGGGTGTCCGCTGGGTGGCGGGTGCGGATGAGGCCGGTCGGGGGTGCCTGGCCGGCCCGCTGGTCGCTGCCGCGGTGCTCTTTGACACGCGGGCCCTGACCGCGACTGACCTGCGTTCGCTCTCCACCCTGAACGACTCCAAGCAGCACAGCCCGCAGGCGCGTGAAGCCCTCTACCCCGGCGTGTTGGCCAGGGCCAGCCGCGTTGTCGTCGTTTCGCGCTGCGTGCGCGGAATCGACGCACGCGGATTGCACCGCACCAACCTCGCCGCCCTGCGCGACGCCCTGCGCGGCGTCAGCGCCTCGCTGCCGGCTGAGGCGGACCTCCTCTGCCTGGTGGACGGCTTTGCCGTGCCCGCCTTTGAGCGACGACAGCGCGCGGTGGTGGACGGCGACGCAACGAGCGCGGCCATCGCCGCCGCTTCCATCATCGCGAAGGTGTCGCGTGACCGCTACATGCACCGCGCCGACCTGCTTCATCCCGGTTGGCGCTTCGCCGAGCACGTCGGGTACTCCACGCCCGAGCACCGCGACGCGATCGGACGCCAGGGCGTTTCGCCGCTGCACCGTATGTCGTTTCAGTCGCTGGCCTACCAGCAGCTCACGCTGTAACGTCCGGTCTCGGCCGGCGGTGCCCCGCCCGGGCCGGGCCGCGCATCACAAGGCTCCCTCGAGGTGCTCGAGGGCCAGCAGCCGTCCGTCGCCATCGACGATCACACCGACGGCATCAAGACGTACAGACCGTGCCCGCGGGCGTCCAGCGGTCTGGGCCAGCCATAGCGCCGCCGCGCGTCGCACGCGGGCGCGCTGGCTGGCGCGCAGGCCCGTCAGTGGACTGCTCGCGTCGGGCCCGCGCCGGCGATGGGCCCCGGCCTGCCTGGTCTTGACCTCGACGAAGGCCAGCGTCAACCCGTCGAACACGATCAGGTCGATCTCACCGGCCGCCGTCCGGTGGTTACGTGCGACGGGCTCAAAGCCGAGTCGCGCCAGGTGAGCGAGCGCCAGGTCCTCGCCCCGGCGGCCAAGTTCCCGGCGCGGATCGGCGGGCGAGGGGCGCGGCAGGATGCGAGGGAGTCGCGCCGGCGTCATGCGCGCAAGCTAAGCGCCCGCATGTGGGCAGTGTGTCGCGAAGGTGACGAGATCGTGCCGCGGCCATGACGTGACGTCTGTGACCCGCGTGTTACGCGGGCGCGCCTAGCTTGGCCACGATGCTCGCCTGTGTGCGCACCTTCGCCCTCGAGGGCATGCAGACACGCGCCGTCACCGTCGAGGTTGACGTACGCCCGGGCCTGCCGGGCTTCGCCGTCGTGGGCCTGGGCGACGCATCGGTGCGAGAGGCCCGCGAGCGGGTCCGCGCGGCGATCCACAACTGTGGCCTTGAGTTTCCTCAGCGGCGCATCACGGCCAACCTGGCGCCGGGACACCTCCCCAAGGTGGGGCCCGATTTCGACCTGGCGGTTGCCTGCGGCGTGCTGGCAGCGAGCGGGCAGATGCCCACGCGGCTGCTGGCACGGGTCGCCCTGGTGGGCGAGCTGTCGCTGTCGGGCGCAGTGCGCCCCTGCCACGCCGCGTTGGCGATCGCTCAGGCTGCTCGTGGCGCGGGTTTGGCCGCCATCGTCTTGGCGCAGCGAAGCGCGGAGGAGGCGGCGCTGGTGAGCGATCTGGGCGTGGCCGGGGTGAAGACGCTGAGCGAGGCAGTCGATGTGCTCAGGGCCCCGACGGTGCCCGGTGCCCCCTCCGCGTCGCTGGACATCGCCGCGCCGGGGCCGCGGACCCGTCGCCGGTCCCCGACCGCAGACCGGCCGCGTCCCACGACGAATGCGCGGGGCGGAGGGGGCGGAGACCTGAGCGAGGTACGCGGACAGGAGACGGCGGTGAGAGCCGCCCTGGTGGCCGCGGCGGGAGGACACAACCTGCTGCTGCGCGGACCGCCGGGCGTCGGCAAGACGATGGTCGCTCGGCGCCTGCCCGGCATCCTGCCCCCGCTGAGTCCCGGCGAGGCCCTCGAGGTCACGCGTATTCAGGCGCTCACCAGCCTGCGCCCGCCTCGTGCGCTGGTGACCGAACGGCCCTTCCGGGCGCCGCACCACTCCATAACGGCGGCCGGCCTGGTTGGGGGCGCCAACCCCCGCATGCCCGGCGAGGTCGTCCTCGCCCACCTCGGTGTGCTGTTTCTGGATGAGCTCTCGGAGTTCGCGCGCGCCACTCTGGAAGCATTGCGCCAGCCGTTGGAGGAGGGGGTGGTCACCATCGTGCGTGCCACCCACGCCACCGTCGCGCCCGCGCGGCTGATACTCGTCGCGGCCACCAACCCGTGTCCCTGTGGTCTGGGCACCGAGGACGATCGCTGCCGCTGCACCGACGCGGACCTTGCCCGGCATCGTCGGCGCCTGAGCGGAGCCCTGATGGACCGCATGGATCTGGTCGTCGACCTCGAGCGCCCCGATCTGCGGCTTCTGAGCGGCCCGGCGTCCACGACCTCGGCGCAGGCGGCCGGCGCTGTGGCCCGGGCCCGCGAGCGCCAGGTGTCCCGGGCGGGGACGGTCGGGTCGGTGAATGCGCGCATGTCCATGAGCCTTGTGAGCGAGCACACACGCCTGGACCAGCGCGCCGAGTCCGAGCTCGCGCGTGCCTACGAGCGGGGCATGCTCAGCGCGCGGGCTCACCAGCGGGTTCTGCGCGTGGCCCGGACCCTCGCGGATCTCGACGGGCGCAGAGCGGTGACCCGAGAGCACCTGCTCGGCGCCCTGGCTCTGCGCCGCGACGGGGCCGGTGAGCGCGGCCAGGCGGCCTAGGGTGCCCGATCCCCTCGCCTCCCCCGTGGCTGGGGGGTGCGCGCCCGTGGCTGGGGGGTGCGCGCCGTACGAGGTCTCGCCGCAGGCGACCGCCTGCGCAGGCTGCCGGGCGCACGCGTGGCGGGTGGCGGCACTGTCTGGCCTGATCGAGCACCACCGACACGATCGCGACCGGCTCGCGGCGCTGCTCGCCCTGGGAGAGCATGATCTCGAGGAGGCGCTGAAGGCCCGCGGGCGCCGCCAACAGGCGCTGAACCCGGGCGAGCCGGCGGCGCGCGTCCGCCGCGCACCGTCCTGCGGCCAGGACGACACGGTCCCGATCCTGTGTCGCCATCAGCGTGCATATCCGCCACGCGTCATCGAAGCTCTGGGGCGCGCGCCCGCCCTGCATCTGAGCGACCGCGAGGCGGTGGGCGGGCTGCTGGAGTTGCCCGCCGTGGCCGTCGTCGGCGCGCGTGCGTGCACCGCCTACGGACGCGAGGTCGCGCGCGCCCTGGCCGGTGGCCTGGCGAGTGCGGGCGTCTGCGTCATCAGCGGCATGGCGCTGGGCATCGACGCAAGCGCCCATCAGGGCGCGCTGGAGGCGGGCGGCCCGACGCTGGCTGTGCTGCCCGGTGGCGTGGACGTACCCTACCCCGCCGCTCATCGCGGACTGCACCACCGCCTGCTCACCCGCGGGGCAGTGGTGTCGGAGATGCCCCCGGGAACGGCTCCCCGCCGGTGGTGCTTCATCGCGCGCAACCGCATCATCGCGGCGCTCGCTCAGGTCACCGTGATCGTGGAGGCGCGAGAGCGCTCGGGCGCACTGGTCACCGCGGCGTACGCCGCCGACTTCGGGCGCGAGGTCGCGGCCGTGCCCGGACCGGTGACCCGCAGCGGATCGGACGGAACCAACGCCCTGATCCGCGAGGGTGCGCACCTGATACGAGACGTGCCAGACGTTCTCGACCTCCTGTACGGCGTGGGTGTCAAACCTCCGCAGCGCAACCCCGCCAACGTGCTGGACGCGCGCTTGGGCGTCCTCTTGACCCTGGTGCGCGCGGGGTGTGACACGCCGCAGCGACTTGCCAATCGCGGCGTACCCCTCCACGAGGCACTGATCGGGCTCACCGAGCTCGAGTTGGCGGGCGCGGTCAGACGCACTCTGGGAGGTCGATACACGCCCGCGCTGAAGCGAGCATGAAGCCGACTAGCCTGAATGCGTGAGCGATGGAGCATCGATGCGGGCGCCGAAGGGTCCGGGGCCCGGGCGCCGTGGAACGAGCAGACCGTGCCGACTGCAGGCCCGGTGAGCCCGGCGCCTCCAGGTCCCGACGACGGTGGGCCGCAGGCCGGCGACGGCGTGGTTGGCTTCATGGGCATGCGCTGGGAGGACCCCGAGACCGTGCACCTGACAATCCGCCCCGAGCTCGTCAACGCGGGCGGCATGCTCTCCGGAGTGGTGACCTACGCCATGGTGGATTACGGCATGGGCTCGGCCCTGTGGGTTCATACCACCGAGCATGAGCACGTGGCGACGATCAACATCGCCATCAACTACGTGCAGGCGGCCAGTCGTGGCGAGATCGTGTGCCGCACCAGCCTTGACCGCCGCAACCGTCGCTCGGCGGTGTTGCGCAGCGAGGTCCACCACGAGGACGGCCGACTTCTGGTGACGGCGATCGGGAGCTACGCGATCTTTGCGGCTCGCGGCGGGCCCCATCACGCGTGGTCATGATGTCCGAGCACACCCCGCGCGCCCTGACCATTGCCGGCTCGGACTCCGGTGGAGGGGCCGGGATCCAGGCCGACCTCAAGGCCTTCGCCCGCTGCGGGGTGCACGGGATGTCTGCCCTGACGGCGATCACCGCGCAGAGCACGATCGGAGTCAGCCTCGTGCACGAGGTACCACCCCAGGTGATTCTCGCCCAGGTGCGCGCCGTCGCGCAGGACATCGGCGTGGACGCGGTCAAGGTCGGGATGCTGGGCAGCGCACAGGCCGCGCGCGCCGTTTGCGAGGCGCTGGATGAGTTGGGCGACGACATCTCGGTCGTGGTTGATCCGGTCATGGTCGCCGAGTCGGGGGCGACCCTGCTGAGCGCGGACGCTCGCCGGGTGCTCGTGACTGAGGTGCTGCCACGCGCCTCGGTCATCACCCCCAACCTTCCCGAGGCGCGTGCGCTGATGGAGGCGGCCACCGGCGCGGTGGTGGCTTCTGAGCCCGAGGAGCTGGCCCCTGCGCTGCTGGCGCTGGGCGCTGGGGTGGTGGTGATCACCGGAGGGCATCGCCCGGAGGCGGTCGACATTTTTTGCGACGCCTCTGGCGTCGTGGCCATCGCCGGTACACGCCATCCCAGCGGCTCCGCGCACGGATCTGGCTGCACCCATTCCTCCGTGCTCGCAGCACAGCTGGCCCTCGGGCACACGCCGCTTCAGGCAGCCCGAACCGCGCGGAAGCTGGCTGGTGAGGCGGTCAGGGACGGGCTGGCGGACGTGGGGAAGGGCGCGGGGCCGGTCGACGTCCTCGGGCTGGCCCGTGGCCGAGCCGGCGTCAGCTGAGCAGCTGCACCCCACCGGTTTGGCGTTTGCCATAATCTCGGTCCAATGAAGCTGCTGCGCATGAAGCCCGGGCACGGTGAGGTCATGCTCGTCGAGGGGGACATCGAGATTCCCGAGCAGGAGCGTGAGCTCGTGCGGGCTTTCCGCGAGCAGCTCGATCTGGGTATGTGGGCAGCCGTGCCCACCGCCGCCCAGGGTCGGCGCGAGGCTGAGCTGGTACGCAGCTTCGCTGACGTCCCGCGCGACGCCGAGCGGGTCATCTTCTTCCCCCGCGCCGCCGGCGGGCGCTAGCCGGCTGCACCCCCCGTGCTGCTCGCCCTGAGCGCCACCGCCATCGTCATCGTGGCGCTGCTGTGGGAGGTGGCCGTGCCGCGTGCTCAAGAGGCCCTCGGACGTCATCGCGCGCGACGCCAGCGAATCCCCGGCGGTCCGTATGACCCGGGGCGTGAGCTGCGCGCCGAGCAGCGCGCTCGCACGCTGCTCAAGTCCTGCGTGAACGACGAGGAGTGGGCGATGTACCGCGACCTGGGGTTCCTGCGCGTCTGGGGACGCCTGGGGGACGGCCCTCGCGCCGGTCGCGGACTGTCGGTGGCGCCCTACGCCTACCTGGTCTACCCCCACAAGCCGGTGGTGGCCTACCTGCCCCAGACCGCGGTCCTGCTCAACGAGTACTGCGTGGAGTTCCCCGACCACTCCCGTCCCTACGGGAGCGCGCGCCTTCCCGATTCCGATGACGTCCTGGCCAAGTGGATGGCGCTGACCGGCGACGAGGAGCGATTGATCTCGAGCGCTAACATGCATCTGCCCGGACGCCAGGTGGACCCCAATCAGGTGCGCCGGGACCTGTGGCGCCTGAGCCGCTGGGAGCGCGAGCGCCTGCAGGGCGAGCAGGCCCGCGCGCGCGGGGTCGGCGCTTCGTGATCGGCCTGCGCAGTGCTACGGGCGGCGGCTGCCGCGCGTAGCGGCCGTCATCGCCTGAGTGCGGGTCCCGCCATGTCCTTCGACCTGAAGCACCGCAGTCGCGCGCTGACCGCGGGTCCTCACCGCGCCGCTGCTCGCTCCTACCTGAAGGGCATCGGCTTCGATGACGAGGCGCTGTCCAAGCCCATCATCGGCGTCGCCTCGACCTGGATAGAGACGATGCCGTGCAACTTTCACCTGCGCGTGCTGGCCGCCCGCGTCAAGGAGGGCATCCGCGCGGCGGGCGGCACCCCGATGGAGCTCAACACCGTGGCCATCTCTGACGGCATCACCATGGGCACCCCCGGCATGAAGACCTCGCTCGTCTCGCGGGAGGTCATCGCCGACTCGATCGAGCTTGTCGCCCGCGGGCATCTCTTCGACGCGGTCATTGCGCTCAGCGGCTGTGACAAGACCATCCCGGGCACGGTCATGGCGCTGGCCCGCCTGAATGTGCCCGCGGTCATGCTCTACGGCGGATCGATCCTGCCCGGAACCTTTCGTGGGCGGGACGTCACCATCCAGGATGTCTTCGAGGCGGTGGGCCGTCACGCCGCGGGGGGCATGACCGACGAGGAGCTGACCGAGCTAGAGGATGCGGCCAGCCCCGGCGCGGGTGCCTGTGGGGCGCAGTTCACCGCCAACACGATGGCGATGGCCTTCGAGGTCATGGGCATCTCCCCAATGGGCTCGGCGATGGTCCCGGCCGTCGACGCGACCCGAGCCGACGTAGCCCGCGCGGCCGGTGAGCTGGTGGTCGACGTGCTGCGCCGCGGACTGCGTCCGCGCGAGATCATCACGCGTGAGGGTCTGGAGAACGCGATCGCCGCGGTGGCCACCAGCGGCGGCTCCACCAACGGCGTGCTGCACCTGCTCGCCGTGGCGCGGGAGGCCGGGGTCGAGCTGTCGATCGACGACTTCGACCGGATCTCGCAGCGCACGCCTCTACTCTGCGACCTGCACCCCGGCGGCCAATATGTCGCCGTCGATCTCTACCGCGCCGGCGGCGTGGGCCTGGTGGCGAGCAGGTTGCAGGACGCCGGACTGCTGCACGAGAACGTGCCCACCGTGACGGGTCAGACCATCGGCGAGCATGCGCGCGCCGCCGTGGAGTCCGCGGGTCAGCGGGTGGTGAGACCGCTGTCGGATCCCCTCCAGCCGACAGGTGGCCTGGCCATCCTGCGCGGCTCGCTGGCTCCCGATGGGTGCGTGGTCAAGCTCGCAGGCCACGAGCGTCGTCACCACCGCGGTCCGGCACGGGTATTCGAGGGGGAGGAGGCGGCCATGGACGCCGTCATCGCTCAGCAGATACACCCCGGCGATGTGGTGGTGATCCGCAACGAAGGTCCCGCCGGCGGTCCCGGCATGCGCGAGATGCTGGCGGTCACCGCCGCGTTGGTGGGCATGGGACTGGGCGAGGAGGTTGCGCTCATCACCGACGGACGGTTCTCGGGTGCCACCCACGGGTTCATGGCTGGCCATGTCGCACCCGAGGCGGCGCGCGGCGGCCCCATCGCGGCCGTGCGCGACGGCGACGAGATCACCATAGACGTGGACCGCCGGCGCCTTGACGTCGCCCTCTCCGACGCGCAGATCACCGAGCGCGTCGCCTCTTACCACCGTCCTGTGAGCCCCGACTCGACGGGGGTGCTGGCCAAGTACGCGCGCCAGGTGTCAAGCGCCGCTCTGGGCGCGGTCACGGTCTGATTTCCGGGCACGGCACCCTTCGGCGCGCCCGCCGGGTGTGCGTGCGCTACTCGCCCAGGAAGGCGCGCAGCTCCGCGTTGAACGCCTCGGGACGTTCGAGCATCGCGACGTGACCGGTGTCCGCGTAGATCACCTTGCGCGCGTTGGGGATCAGCTGCTCGAAGACCTCGGCGTCGCGGGTGGGGACCAGCCGATCGCTGTCTCCCCACACGACCAGGGTTGGGCAGGCGATCTCGCCCAGCCGCTCGCGGATGGGATAGGAGGTGAGCGCGTCCAGCGCGTCCATGAACCCGGGCCGACCTGAGCCCCGCAACTGCTCGGCGGCCAGGGGCGCTGGAATGCGCGTGGGGTGGCGCATCACCGAGTACAGCGTGGCCTGGCGCAGACGTGGACGACGGGCCACGGTGTCCGAGCGGGCGGCCATCCAGGCCGTGTACAGGGTCAGCACGCGCTCCCCGCGTCGCAGCCACGGGAGGTGCAGGCTGTCTCGCTGGTGCTCGATGCTGATGCCGGCCGCGGACACCAGCACGAGGCGCTGGACACGCTCGGGAAAGGCGATGGCCGTCTCGGCGGCGATAAAGCCGCCCATCGAGTTTCCCACCACCGTGGCCGCCTCGACATCCAACACCCGGCACAGACCATCGAGGATCTTGGCGTAGGAGCCGATCGATACGTCCTCGCGCGGCATCGGCGAGTGGCCGAAGCCGGGTAGGTCCAGCGCGATCACGCGATGGTCGGCGGCGAAGACGGGGACCTGCTCCAGCCAGTTCTGCCACGAGCCCGCCAGCCCATGGACGAAGATCAGGCAAGGTCCCTCGCCCATCTCGATCACGTTGACCGGACGGCCAGCCACCGTCACCCAACGCTGATGCTCCCGCCAATCAATTTCCAGCCAGGGCGAGTGGTCATCGGGCCCGTAGGCATCCGGCGAGGAGGGCGGGGGAGTCGAGGTGCTGGCCATGGACGTCGTTCAGGCTAGCGTCCCCTCGGCAACCGTCCTGAAGGGCGCCGGCAGGGCACGGCGAATACCGATCGGGTGAATTCCCGCGCGCACAACGGGCGCGGCGCGGCCGCGATCGCAGCGCCCGCCACGCGGGGCGGGGCACCCGCCCCGCCCGATCTGAGTCCCGCGTGGCGCCGGGCCCTGGTCCTGTCCGACCACGACCTGCGTCGTCGCGGCGCCGCCGAGCGCACCCGCCGCGCCTACGCCCGCGACATGGGCCAGTTCGTGACCTGGGCGACAGCGGCCGGGCTCGAGCCAACGGCCGTGGATCTGCGCGCGCTGCGCCGCTACCTCGCCGGCCTGTCACAAGCGGGCCGCGCGGCGACCACGGTCGCTCGCAAGCTCGCGTCGCTGCGCTCGCTGTTTGGCACGCTGCGCGAGCACGGCATCGTGCCCCAGAGCCCGGCCGATCTTCTGCACGGCCCCAAACGTCCTGCGCACCTCCCGCGAGTGCTGACACGGCTAGAGGCCGGTGCTCTGCTCGACGCCCTCCCCGCCGCCAGCGCGCTCGAGTTGCGCGACCGTGCTCTCTTCGAGCTGGCCTACGCGTGCGGGCTGCGGGCCGAGGAGCTGGTCAGCCTGGAGAGTACGAGCGTCGAATTTGAGGCGGAGCAGCTGCGCGTCGAGGGAAAGGGCTCGCGTACCCGCTTTCTTCCGGTGGGCGAGGCGGCGCTCGCCGCGGTGGCCGCGTACACCGAGCGGGGTCGCCCGGCCCTGGCCACCGAGGATTCGCCGGCGGCGCTGCTGCTGAGCAAGTCGGGCCGGCGCCTGTCCACCAGCGACGTGCGTCGACGCCTGCAGGGCTTGACGACACGGCTGGGAGTGGCCGGCGATCTGTCGCCTCACGGCCTGCGCCACAGCTTCGCCACCCACCTGCTGGAGGGGGGGGCTGACCTGCGCGCGATCCAGGAGCTTCTCGGCCATGCCAGTATCAGTACGACGCAGATCTACACTCGGGTAGAGTCAGGCCGGCTTCGCAGCGCATACGCGCGGAGTCATCCTCGGGCCTGAGGTCACTGGGAGGCACCCTGCAAACCAACGTCAAAGCCATCGAGCTGCGCGACATGTGGCAGCGCTACAAGTCCGACGGCGACCAGCACGCCCGCGAGCGGCTGGTGGTGGCCTACTCGCCCCTGGTCAAGTACGTGGCCGGGCGCATGGCCTCGGGGTTGCCCCCGCACGTCGAGGAGGCCGACCTCATCTCCTACGGGCTGGTCGGCCTGATCTCCGCCATCGAGCGCTTCGACCTGGGCCGCGCGATCAAGTTCGAGACGTACGCCATCACCCGGATAAAGGGGGCGATCATCGATGAGCTGCGCTCGCTGGACTGGGTCCCGCGCAGTGTCCGCGCGCGTGCCCGCGAGATTGAGCGGGCCAACGCAAAGCTCGAGCACAAGCTGCAGCGAGCCCCGTCGGACGAAGAGGTCGCGGCCGAACTGGGCATCTCTGTGGACGATTTCCAGGAGTCGCTGCTCAGCATCTCCCACTCCTCGGTGGCCGCCCTGGACGAGTTGTGGAGCGTGTCGGACTCGAGCGGAGACCAGGTTTCGCTCATGGACACCATCGAGGACCCCAATGCGCCCGACCCGGCGAACGTCGTCGATGTCTCCGATCTCAAGGACCGTATCGCCGACGCCATCGCGCGCCTCCCCGAGCGCGAGAAGCTGGTCATCGCGCTCTACTACTACGAGAACCTCACCCTCCGAGAGATCGGCGAGGTCCTGGGCGTGACCGAGTCGCGGATCTCCCAGCTGCACACCAAAGCGGTGCTGCGCCTGCGTTCGCGTATGCAGACCGAAGCCTTCTCCTAGCGCAGACCGAAGCCTCTCACGGGCTCGACTTCGAGCCCTCTCCCAAAGCCCCACAAGGCTCGCCCGGGGCGCTAGATTTCCCTCACCAACGGGAGAGGAGCCGTGCATGCGCCCAACTGCGGATCGTATTCGCAACGTCGCCCTGGTGGGTCACCGGGGAGCGGGGAAGACGTCACTGCACGAGGCGCTGCTCTTCGAAGCCGACGAGGTCACCCGGTTGGGCTCGGTCACCGAGGGGACGACCGCTTCGGACACCGATCCCGACGAGCAGGCCCGCCGCATGTCGATCTCCACGACCCTGAGCTCGTTCCGGTGGCACGGGCGCAAGATCAACCTGCTCGACACCCCGGGTGAGCCCAGCTTCGTCGCCGACGCGCTGGGCGCCCTGAGGGTGTGCGAAGCGGCCGTGTTCGTAATCAACGCGGTGATGGGGGTGGAGGTCGCCACCATGCGCCTGTGGGCACGCGCGGCCGAGCTGGATCTCGCCCGGCTGCTGTTCGTGAACATGCTCGACCGCGAACGTGCCGACTTCTTCCGTGCCCTGGAGCAGCTCAAGGCTGCGTTTGGCCCGCACGTGGTGGCCACGGAGATTCCCATCGGCCGCGAGCACGACGTGCGGGGGGTGGTCGACCTGGTTGACATGCGCGCCTTCGCCTACGAGCACGCCGACCGGGCCAACGCCGCCGAAATACCCATACCCGACGATCTGCTGGCCACCGCCCAGCAGTACCGCGAGATGCTCATGGACGAGGTGGCCGAGGTGTCCGACACCCTCATGGAGCGCTACCTGGAGGGGGAGGAGATCTCCCACGCCGAAATCGTTGGCGCGCTGAAGGACGGCACCAACCACGGCAGCATCTTCCCCGTGGTCTGTGGCGTGGCCACGCGCAACCTGGGAACCAACCGCCTACTCGACGCGATCGTCGAGGATCTTCCCTCGCCGGTCAAGCATGGCCCGCTGCGGGTCGGGGAGGTCGAGCTCGAACCCACCGAGGATCGGGAGCTGTTCGCCTATGTGTTCAAGACGCGGGCAGATCCGTTTACCGGTCGCATCAACCTGTTTCGTGTGTACCAGGGACTCATGCGCGCCGACAGCCAGGTGCTCAACACACGCGCTCACGCCAGGGAGCGCGGTCAACTGCTCCTGTTCGCCGGTCGCGACACCCAGCACGTGAGCGAGTTCGGGCCGGGTGACCTGGGGGCGGTGGGCAAGCTCAAGGAGACGCGCGCAGGAGACTGGCTGGCCGCTCGCGACGAGCCCATCCAGATGCCGCGCATCAAGCTGCCCGCGCCGGTCATGGCCTTCGCGATCGAGCCCGCCGCCAAGGGCGATGAGGACAAGGTCTTCACCGCACTGCGGCGCCTCCAGGAGGAGGATCCGACGATCGACCTGCACCGCGACCCCCAGACCGGCGAGCAGATCGTGGCAGGGCTGTCACAGATGCACGTGGAGGTCATCGTGGACCGCATGACGTCGCGCTTCGGCGTCCAGGTCGCACTCAGACCACCGCGCGTCCCCTACCAGGAGACAATCCGCCGGCCGGCACGGGCTCACGGACGCCACAAGAAGCAGACCGGCGGCAGGGGCCAGTTCGGCGACTGCCACATCGAGATCGAGCCGTTGCCGGCGGGCTCGGGATTCGAGTTTCACAACCGCATCAAGGGCGGCGTCATCCCCCACCAGTTCATACCGGCGGTGCAGAAGGGAGTGCAGGAAGCGCTCCGCAGCGGCGCGGCTGCGGGCTACCCGGTCAAGGACGTCCGCGTCCACCTCGTCGACGGGTCCTTCCACGCCGTGGACTCCTCGGAGGTGGCGTTCAAGGTAGCCGGGGCGCTGGCCATGCGCCGAGCCCTGGAGGAGGCAGACCCGGTTCTCCTGGAGCCCGTCATGCTCGTGACCGTCTCGGTGCCGGAGGAGCACGTCGGTGACGTGCTCGGCGACCTGGCCGCGCGACGCGGGCGCCCGCAGGGGATGGAAGCGGCGGGCCCCATGACCGAGATCAGGGCTGAGGTTCCGATGGCCGAGGTGCTGGCCTACGCACCCGACCTGCGCTCGATCACCGGCGGCCAGGGTGACTACGCCATGGAACTGCTGCGCTACGAGGAGGTGCCCGCTCAGCTGGCGCGCAGGATGATGGCTCACAGCGACCAGGAGGCCGTCGGCGCCTGAGCTTCGGCTCCTGACGTCTGTGCATCGGCTCGCGGCGCCGATCCGGTGCTCAGCGCCTGCAAGATCCCGTTCGTAGCGGTTCGCCGGGCGCTCCCATGGCTGCGCGCTCGCCGGTCGAGGGGCGCGACGGCTACGCTGGGAACCCGTGGCCACCCGGTCGATCACCACCACGCAACCCGCTGTGAGCTGCGAGGTCTGCCGGCGCAACCTGCTGCGAGGCGAGCAGCCGGACGTATTTCTGGCCGCGGGTGAGCGCCGCGTGGTGTGTGATCTGTGTGTCGGCCGTGCGGCCAGCGAGGGCTGGCGGCGGGAGGGCGATTCGCCTGCCCTGGCCATGCGACCACCCCGCGGACGGCGCGCGCGCACCCTGGTGGGCCGGTTGCGCCAGCGCCGCGAACAGGCTCGTGTCGATGCGTCTGAGCCTGCTCCGTGGGCCGAGGAGACCTTCGACGAGCGGTCCTCGTTCGCCGATGCAGACCACGGCGCCCACGACCCGACGCCCACCCCGCCGGTGGCAGAACCCGCCGGCGGCGACACCGCGTCGGCGCCGCCCTCAACACGTTCTGCTTCCCCCCCCGCCGTGCGCGCGACGCGCGGGGTCGAGTCCTCGGGTGCCTGGCGCAGCGCGCGTTCGGTCCACGCCGTGCCCGCCAACACCGAGCAGCGAGCCCTGCGTGCTCTTGACATCTTCAACCGCGGCGAGGGTCCGCGTCGGGTCGCCGGCGTCGCGCGCTCGTTGGGTGCTCCGGGGGTGACCGCGCGACCGCTCACCGACAGCACCCTGGTGTCGGTGGTGGTCGCCTGGGAACTGTGCTGGTACCGCTACGAGGTGGACCTGGCCGAAGAGGGCAGCGGGGCTCACGTGAGCGAGCAGGGACTCGAGCTGACCGAGCTTGCGGCGGTTGACCGCGTCGCCAACGCGCGCGCCGATGAGCGTGGCGAGCTACAGATGATTGTGACCGAGACGTGAGACATGCGGCGCCTGGCGTGCGCCGGCCTGGGCCCGGGGCCTCGCGCCGGGTAGCATGTGAAGCATGATTTTCTGCGTCGTTCCTGAGGCGCTGGCCGGCGAGCTGTACGACAAGCTCGTGCGCTACTACGCCGACGATGACAACGTCACGGTGATCGTCAACCGCCGCCATTCCGAGCGCCGCTCGCGCTCTGCGGGCGCGCCCGAGGAGTCGCAGGACAGCGAGCAGCAGCGACTGATACGCGATCGCCGCCGCGCGCGAGTGCCCGGCGAGTTTCCCGAGCTCGACGTGTCCAGCAGCGGCCCCGTGGGCGCGAACTGACGCTCGCCCCCCGGTGAAGGTCGTCGTCCACGTCGACGGCGGAGCACGCGGCAACCCGGGGCCGGCCGCGGCTGCGGCGGTGATCTCGACCCCTGCGGGTGAGGTACTGGACGAGGTCTTCGAGACCCTGGGCACCGCCACCAACAACGTGGCCGAGTACCGCGGCGTACTTCTCGGACTATGTCGGGCGCGCGAGCTCGGCGCCAGCGAGGTGGAGCTGGTCAACGACTCCGAGCTCGTCGCCAAGCAGATCAAGGGTGTCTATCGGGTCAAGCACCCCGCGATGGCACCGCTGCACCTCGACGCCATGAGCGCCCTGCGGTCCTTCTCGCGCTGGTCGGTCCGCTCCGTGCCCCGCGCCGAGAACCGGGCGGCCGACCGTTTGGTCAACGAGGCGCTGGACGCGGGCGCCCGCGCGCGCTGAGGCGTCCCGAGCTCAGCGGAGCGGGGCGGCGGACTGCGCAATGGCCAGCATCTGTGCGTTGGTGAGCCGTTCGAGCAGCGTGTTGGACAGCCAATAGGTGCCGTGCGCCGTGCGCCAGGCAAGCACGTGTATGTGCTGCCCGTCGTTGACGGCCAGGAAGCGATGGCCGTCGGGGGCACGAAGCGGGGTCGCGTGGGCGAGCATCGGCGGCGTCATCCATTCCGTTCCCTGCAATCCGTAGTAGTCGCCCACCAGTCCGGTGGAGAAGACCACCCGGTAGGCGCGGTGCGAACGCCCGGACGGGTCGCGCAGACGGTAGGCGCGCACGTCCTCCTGAGCGCCGGAGGCCAGCATCGTGCGCGGGTAGTAGAGGCTCATCGATCCCCCGGCGTGGGCCAGCACCGCCTGGCGCAGGGTGTTGGACGTGCTCGTCAGGCCGGGGGCGCCCGCGGGGGCGGGGGAGTGGCGGTGGGAGGAACCGTGGGCGGCGCGGCGGGGAGGCGGGGACGAGGGCAGGCGGGGTGCCGGGTCTCCGTGGAGGAAGTCGCCCACCGTCGAGCGGATCTGCTGGGTGTTGGCGGTGACAAAGGAGCCGCGCTTGACGTTGAGCACATTGGACTGAAAACGCACCTGGCGCACCGGTCGCCCGACTGAGAACGCGATCAGCTTGGACAGACGGATCACCTCGCCCACGCCGCGGATGTCGGTGGTGATGGACGGCCCGACCGCATTCTCGATCTGCGTACGCTTGTCGACGATGCCGCTCACACCCACCTGCTCCTTCATCTGGCGGACGAAGTCCTGTTGGCGGGCCACGCGCACGAAGTCAGAGTCGGTGTGTCGATAGCGCACGTAGTCCAGCGCGTCCTGACCGCACAGGCGCTGGTAGCCCGGCTGGATGTTGATCGTCGCGTACGGGGTCGGTGTGCTCAGGTTGTCGTTGAAGTAGCGCCGATCCACGTCGGCGTAGACGCAGCCGACCGCGTCGACCGCGCGGCGAAAGCCGTTGAAGTTGACGTCCACCACGTGCTGGATGGTGACGCCGGGGAGGGTCTGCTTGATGACCTTCACCGCCAGCTGAGCGCCTCCCACGGTGTAGGCGGAGTTGATCTTGGCCCCGGGAAAGCGACGTCCGTGGTCGGTGTAGGTGACCTGCAGGTCGCGTGGGATCGACAGCACCGACGTCTGCGAGTGGTTGGGGTCCATGCGCATGAGCAGCAGGGTGTCCGAGTGCGGCGGGTCGTTACGGTCAAACGCGCTGCGGGCCAGGGCGCGCTTGTCCGAGCCGATGACCAGGATCGTCTGGGCAGCGCCGGGCCGGTCGGGCGTCAGATCGGCTGAGCGGATGGGCGCGCTGCCGCGCCCGATGACGTCCGCGACCTGCTTGACCTGCTCGAGCGCGGCGGTGGCGGTGACCCCGGCCGCCAGTCCGACGATCAGCACCGTGGCGATCGCAAACCGCTTGAACATGCCCCACCACAGGTTGGGTGGGAGCTCTTCAGACACTGATGACCTCCGCGGGGCGGGACGGGCTGGGCGTGGGCGGCCCGGGCGGGGCCGGGCTAGGCCTGCAGGGTACTGTGACGCGGCACCGGGTCCGGCTGCGTATAAGGTCGAGGCGGTGCGCAACCCCCGCAACCGAGAGCTGTTCGGCCTGCTCCCCGCCGCGCTGCTGGTCGTCGGCGGCTTCACCGCCATCTTCATCCAGCAGCAGGGCGATAACGCCAACGCCGTCACCAACCTGACGCTCAACCACGCCTCGAGCGTGTCGCTGACCTACGGGGCGGTCTTCCTGGGCCTGTGCCTGGCGGCGCATGTACTGATCAGGTTCGTGCTCCCCCATGCCGATCCCTACCTGTTCCCGCTCGCTGCGGTGCTCTCCTCGGTGGGGATCGTGATGATCTATCGCATCAATCCCACCGACGCCCGTCAGCAGGCGCAGTGGCTGGTGCTGGGGCTGGTCCTGTTCGCGGTCACCATCCTGTGGCTGCGTCGCCACGGCGTGGCGGTCCTGGAGCGCTATCGCTACACCATCGCCGCGATCGGGATCGGGACCGCGCTCCTGCCGCGCCTGCCTGTGATCGGCCAGCAGGTGAACGGCGCGTACCTGAACATTCACCTGGGGCCCGTAGCCTTTCAGCCCGCGGAGCTGGCCAAGGTCGCCATCGTCGTCTTCCTGGCCAGCTACCTGCGCGACAACCGCCAGATCCTGGTGACCGCGGGTCGGCGCTTCCTGGGCGTGACGCTGCCGCCCATGAAGCAGTTCGGGCCCCTGTTGGCGGTGTGGGGCGCGGCCATGGCCACCCTGCTGCTGACACGCGAGCTGGGTACTTCGCTGATGTTCTTCGGAGCCTTCCTGGCTCTGCTCTACGTGGCCACCGGACGACTCTCCTTCCCGCTGGCGGGATTGGTGCTGTTCAGTCTGGGCGCCTGGTTTGTGGCCACCCACGTCGGGCACGTGCACCAGCGCGTGCTGGCCTGGCAGCACCCGTTCGACACCGCTCTGTACAACGCGCCGCAGGGCAGCTACCAGCTGGCGCAATCGCTGTTCGCTCAGGCCGATGGTGGCCTGCTGGGCACGGGGTTACACCAGTCGCTGTTGCAGTATCCCGTCCAGCTCAGCGGCCACACCGTCTACCGGACGATCCTGCCCGTGCCCGAGAGTGATCTCATCTACTCGGTCATCACCAACGAGCTCGGGCTGGTCGGAGCCGCGGCACTGCTGGGGGTCTATCTCATGTTCGTGGCTCGCGGGATGAAGACGGCGGCGCTGGCCCGCGACTCGTTCTCCAAGCTGCTGGCCGCCGGCCTGTCATTCATCGTGGCCCTGCAGGTGTTCGTGATCGTCGGTGGCGTCACGCGCGTGATCCCGCTTACCGGCGTGACGCTGCCTCTGGTGGCCTACGGCGGGTCCTCGGTGGTCATGAACTTCGTGCTCCTGGCGCTGCTGTTGGCCGTCTCCAACGAGGTCCGCGCCGTCTCGGCACGGTCGCGTCGCTGAGGTCCTCCGGGCTCAGCGTCGACGGCCCGAGGCGAAGCTCTGCACGGCGGGAGCGACGGCACGCATGGCGGTGGCGAGGTCCTCGTGCTCGGTCTCGGGCTCGACCCCGGGGCGAGGGAGCGGGTGCACGCGCGCTGGCCGAGCCGACGGCTCGGGCAGCTCCTCGGTCAGGGATGCGCCCAGGGCCTGCAGCTCGCGTACGAGCAGGTTGATGGTTCCGCCGCTCGCCGGAGGGCGCTCCAGTCGCCCACGGGCCAGCAGCAGCGGCTCGGCGCGAACGAGCGGGCGCTGGCGCTCGTAGATCGCGGGGGGGACCACCAGGTTCACGGTGCCCCACTCGTCCTCGAAGAGCAGGAAGACCACGCCGTTGGCCGTCCCCGGCCGCTGGCGCGCGATGACCAGTCCGGCCAGCGCCACCGAGCAGCCATGGGGCATGTGCGCGAGCTGGGCGCTGGTGGCCAGCATGGGCGTGCACAGTCGGGGGCGAAGGGCGGCCATGACGTGGTCGGCCACGGTTACCCCGGTGGTGGAGTAGCCGGCGATCAGACGCTCCCAGCGCCCCAACCGGGGCAGGCGCGGGGGAGATGGGGGGTCCACGGGCAGGGCGAGCTGTGTGCCCGAAGCGGCGGATCGGCTGGGGGTGGCGACCCCCAACTGCCACAGGGCCAGACGGCGATCGCCACGGCCAACGCCATCCACCAGTCGGTCGCAGGCCCCCGACCAGGCCAACTGCTCGAGGGCGGGCCGTCCCGCGCCGGCTCGCCCGGCCAGATCACCCACGCCTGCAAAGGGGCCGCCCTGATCGCGGGCGGCGACCAGCGCCTCGACGTCCACCCTGGTCACCCCCTTGACGTAGCCGAGGCCGACGCGCACCCCCAGCAGCGACCCGTCGGCGTCATGGGCGCGGGCGCCGTCCCCCTGGGCAGCCGCTCCGTCCGGTGCCGGCACCCACTCCACGGTGCACTGCGCCCGGGAGGCATTGATGTCCACGTCGAGCACGGGGATGCCGCGGCGCTCGGCCTCGTGGATCAGGCTGTCTGAAACATAGAAGCCCATGGGCTGCTCATTGAGCAGGGCGCAGGTGAACTCGGGCCCGTGGTGAACGCGCAGCCAGGTCGACTGGTAGGCCAGCAATCCGAAGGCCGCGCTGTGGGACTTGGGAAAGCCGAAGCCGGCGAAGCCCGCCACCATCTGCCACACGCGCTCGGCCACCTCGCCACCGGCGCCCACGTGGTCCCGGGCGCCGGCCAGAAAGCGCCGGTGGTGGCTCTCGATGGCGTCCTGTGAGCGCTTGCGGCTCATGGCCCGGCGCAGGCTGTCGGCCTCGCCCGCCGTGAAGCCGGCGAAGGCCTGGGCCACCTCGATGACCTGGTCCTGGAAGATGATCGTCCCCAGGGTGTCGCGCAACACCGGTTCCAGGCTGGGATGGTCGTAGGGGACCCGGTAGTCGGGCTGCTCGCGCAGGCGCTGGCGACGCTCGATATAGGGATTGACCGCGCCGCCCTGGATCGGCCCCGGACGCACGATGGCCACCTGCACCGTGAGGTCGTCGAGCGTCTCGGGACGCGTGCGCCGCAGCGACTGCATCTGCGCGCGACTCTCGATCTGGAACACCCCGGTCGTCTCTGCCTGCTGGATGGCGGTGAAGGTCTCCCTGTCGTCGAAGGGGATGCGCGACAGGTCGATGCGCTCTCCCCGCGCTTGGGCGATGAGCTCCACGCAGCGCTCGACCGCCGAGAGCATGCCGAGTCCCAGCAGGTCGATCTTCAGAAAGCCGGCGTCGGCGCAGGAGTCCTTGTCCCACTGGGTCATCTGGCGTCCCTCCATGGCGGCCGGCTCCACCGGGCAGCAGTCGATCAACGGTCTGGTGGCCACCACCATCCCGCCCGGATGCTGGGAGATGTGGCGGGGCAGCCCGTAGGCCTGGGCCGCCAGATGCGCCAGCGAGGACCAGCGAGGTGAACGAGGTCCGTCGCCCAGGGCGGTGGCGATGTCGCCGGCCACGCCCTCGGCGCTTCTGACCCCCACCGCAAGGTCGCCGTGCGTGGGGTCTCGGTAGTGAAAGCCGTCGCTGACGCGCGCGACGCGCTCGATCTCTCCGGGGGGCAGTCCCAGGACCTTGCCCAGCTCGCGGATCGCCCCGCGCGAGCGGTAGGTGGGAAAGGCGGCCACCAGGGCCGCGCGGTCGCGCCCGTAGCGGTCGTGCAGCCGGGGAATCAGCCGTTCGCGAATGTCGCGGGGGAAGTCGAGATCGATGTCGGGCAGCGACCGCAGCTCCTCGTGCAGGAAGCGCCCGAGCAGCAGCTCGTTGGCGATCGGGTCGATGTGCGACAGCCCGGTGAGAAAGCACACGATGGAGGAGACCGAGGAGCCGCGCCCACGTCCGGGCGGAAGCAGCGCTCGGGCCGAGTCGGCCCCACGTACCTCGGTGGCCACCGCGCGCGCCATCTCGAGCATGTCGTGGTGGAGCAAGAAGAAGCCGGCCAGGTCGAGTCGGTCGATCACCCGCAGCTCCTCCTGGAGGCGAGCCTGGGCCGCACGTCGATGGGCCACAGGCGTCCCGTCGCCGTAGCGCTCGGACAGACACGCGGCGCACAGCTCGGCCAGTCGGCGCAGGGTGCTCTGATCCTCGGCCCCGGGATAGCGGTAGCCCAGGTCCTGGCGGAGATCGAAGCTGAGCTCCTGCGTGAGTGCGAGCGTTTCGTGCACCGCCTCGGGATGGTCACCAAAGCGATTGGCCATCGCCTGCGGGGAAGCCATCACATGGCTGTGGTTGCCGCGGCGCAGCGGCTCGGAGGCCTCCAGCGTGGTGTGCTGGCGCACGGCCACGAAGGCGTCCTGCAGCTGGGCGCGGGAGCGGTGGTGGGCGTGGACGTCACCGGTGGCCACGCAGGCCACTCCCAGCCGGCGCGCCAGCTGGGCCAGGGCCTGGTTGCGGGCGCGATCATGGCGGGCGAACGGCCGCTGCAGCTCGACACGCAGGCCGGCCGGGGTGAAGGTGCCCAGTAGGCGTTGCAGCGTGGGTTCGTCGTGGACGCCGAGAGTGGCACAGCCGCTGAGGCACACCAGTCCCTCGGCATGATCGAGCACCCCCTGCAGGGCAACCGAGCTGCGCGGCCGCGCCTGCGGCGACGATGGCCGGTCGCGGTCGCGGTCGCGGGCATGGGCGAGGGTGAGCAGCCGGCACAGGTTGCTCCAGCCGCGTGCGTCGCGTACCAGCAGGGTCAGGTGGCGCCCGTCGTCGAGGGTCAGCTCGGCGCCGTGGATGGCTCGCAGGCCGAGCGAGTGGGCCGCCTGGGCAAACTCCATCGAGCCCGAGACCGAATCGTGATCGGTCAGAGCCAGCGCTTCGTAGCCGAGCTCGCAGGCGCGCTCGGCGAGCTCCTCGGGCAGGGAGACGCCGTCCAAGAAGGAGTAGGCCGAATGGCAGTGCAGCTCCGTATAACCCATCGCCTTTAGTTGACCTGACTTTCGAACCGTCCACTGCTAACGCTGGGAGTACCAGCCGCCCGCGTGCAGGTCGTGAAAGACGACGAGGTTGCGCCCGCTGGCGCTGACCACCTCCCAGTAGCGGCGGCGCAGGGGAGCCTGGGTCCACCAGCGATCCTCCACCAGCCAGGACTCGCGCACCTGCTCGATCCGGTGGCCGTCGACCTCCCGGGGAGCTCCACCCGCGCCTGCTCGCACAAGCGCGGGCCGAGGCGAATTGAGCGATAGCGCGGCTGCGGTGGAGCCGGCCATCAGGTTTGGAGAAAGGGGATGCCGGCGAGCATCAGGCCTCGAAGGGAGTGAGCATCACCCGGCGCTCGGGCACGCGCGAGTCGGGCTCCACGCACAGCGCGCGCAGGGCACCGTAGGGACCGGCCACCGTGCGCACCTGACGCACGGCCTCACGCAGGCGGGCCCGACGCAGTTCGCGTCCTTCGTCCAGCAGGGCACGCTGCTCGCCACCGGGAGGGCCAAAGCGCTCCACGTCCAGTACCAACGTGTCGGCCGGGGCCGGGAGCAGGCTCAGGCGTGCGGTCATGGCCAAGCGCATGCGCCGAGGGTCTGACAGCGCTTCGCGGAAGATCACGCGCTCGCGCCAGGTGCCCCCTCCCGACAGACGAGCGGCGAGCACCACGGAGCGCAGCGTGCGCCCCCGACGCTGCGGATGGGCCAGCACGCGGTCCACGAGTACCCCCAGCGCCCGTTCGAGCATCGGGCCCGAGGCCGACTCGGGCAGCTCCAGCGACTCGTGGAGGTGGTCGTGAGGCAGCTCGCAGACCAGGGGCGTGTCCTGGCCACGGGCCAGGCGGTGGGCGAGCAGCCCCGGATGACCGAAGCGATCGGCCATCGCCGATCGCGGCAGGTCGGCCAGGTCGCCGAGGGCTCGCAGTCCCAGACGCGCGAGCGGCTCGACCAGCGGCGCGCTGTCGGGTCGGTGGCGCAGCAGCGTGACCGGCAGGGCAGCCAGGTAGCGGCGCGCCTGCTGCTCGCCGCCGTGGACCACCACCGGACGCCGGGTGCGCGCGCGCATCGATGCCGCCAGCGAGCAGAAGCGGGTGGGCCCGGCGCCCACGCGGGCGGGACGCGCAAGCGCGGCTCGGGTGGCGCCGATGACGCCCTCGGCGCTGCCGTGCAGGCCCCGCAGGCCATCGGCGTCGAAGTAGGCCAACCCCGGTCGGCTGCGCTCGAGCAGGGCGCCGATGCCCTCCAGCGCGCGGGTGGCGCCCTCCCACGCCTCTGTCGTTCCCAGCGGGTCGGGTGTCACCAGACCCAGCTGCGGGCAGCGGGCCAGGGCCTCACTCAGGGCCATGCCCGGGTGTACGCCATGAGCCTCGGCGGCGCCGGAGACCTCTCCCACACGGGGCTCGCGCCCCGCCTCGGGAGCCAGCGCCAGCGGACGGCCGCTCAGCGTGGACGGCCCGCCGGCGGCGATCACCAGCTCGAAGCGGGGAAGACGGACACACACGATCATCGAACGTATGTTCGCATGTGAGGGGACGATGGGCAAGGGGTTCGCGGTGCGCCATGCTCTTCGCTTCCCGTGAAGGCCAGGCCCCCCCCGACGAGGTGGACCTGTGGGTCTTTGACCTCGGGCCGGCTACCGCCGGCTCTGACCGCGCCCGGGCGCTGCTCGGCGAAGCGAACCGTGAACGCGTGCATCGGGTCACCGCGCCACAGGCGCGTGAGCGCCGAACCCGGGCTCGCGCGGCCACCCGGTCGATCCTGGCCGGCTACCTTGGTGAGAGCCCCGAGCGTGTGATCCTGACCCCCGATGAGCACGGCAAGCCGACCCTGGTCGGGGGCGGGCAACCGGCCTTCAACCTGTCGCACTCGGGCTCGCTGGGGGTGCTGGCCGTCACCGGCCGAGCAGCGGTGGGAGTCGACGTCGAGCTGCTCGGGCGCCACATCAGCCCCGCCCTGTGCAAGCGGGCCTTCAGCGAGTCAGAGCGCCGGCTGCTGAGCGCAGAACCCGTCTCGCGACATCCCGAGTCCCTGCTGCGCCTATGGACGGCCAAGGAGGCCTATGCGAAGGCTCTGGGCGTCGGTCTGGGCACCGACACGGCGCACGTCATCATCGGCGGCACACCCCAGACGCCCAGGCTCGTCGGGGCGCCCGCTCGGTCCTGGACGCTGGCTTCGTTCAGTCCCCGCGTGGGGGCGGTGGGGGCGGTGGTGGCGGCGGGGGGGCCGTGGCGCGCCCGCCGCCGCGCTTGGGCACCGCGCCTCTGAGGTCAGCCCGGTCGCGGAAACTGGGTACGCAGACGCGTGCCATCACCCGGAGCGCAGCTGCTGGTGCAGGAAGTCGGTGGTGCGTGCCCACGAGCGCTGGGCAGCGTCCGCGTCGTAGGTGCCCAGCCGGTTGGTGTCATTGAAGAAAGCATGTCCGGCGCCCTCGTAGAACTCGAAATCAACGTCGACTCCGGCGGTCTTCAGGTCGCGCTGTAGCGCTTCGGCGTCCTCGACGCTGACGAAGTCGTCGGCCGTACCGAAGTGGCCAAGCACCGGACCGTGGATCTGCGAGAAATCGGGCCGCCCGTGGGGCATGACGTAGTAGTAGGTGACCGTCGCCCGCACGTCGGCGTTTACGGCCGCGGCCCACACCGCCAGTCCCCCACCGAGGCAGAAGCCCAGCGACCCTACTCCCCGGCCCGCGACACCCTCGTGCGCGCGGAGGTGGTCGACCGCGCCCTTCATCTCGCCCTCGGCTCGATCCATATCCATGGCCATCATCTTCTGCTGGGCCTCGTCGGGCTGCTCGGCGGTCTCGCCGTGATAGAGGTCTGGGGCGAGGGCAAGGAAGCCGCTCGAGGCCAGGCGGTCACACACGTCGCGGATGTGGGCGTCCAGGCCCCACCACTCCTGCAGTACTACGACGCCCGGACCCTGGCCCGAGGCGGGCGTGGACAGATAGCCGCCGGCCTCACGGCCGTCAGAGGTAAATTGGATGTCGGGCATGCGATCTCCTCGTTGCTGTTGGTTTGCAGGGCCATGTCCCCGCTCTGACATGCGTTCACTCGCCCGCGCTCGGTGCTCTGGCCGTGGTCTATCATCGGGCCGCGGTCCTCGCTCTCCATCGAGGTGCCGTCGGTCCGCTCGCTGCCCACGGCGGGGGTGGGACTGCCCCCCTCACCGCCAACGCCGCACACCCGTACGCACGCGAGCCAGGAGCAACATGAGTCGTCGGCCGACACCTCCCCCGGGGCGCCTCTCCATCACCACCGAGGTCGACGGCCCGGTCGCTCGTCTGGCCCTCGAGGGCGAGCTCGACCTGGCCAGCGCCGGGCACGTCGAGGAGTGCCTGGCGTCAGTCGAAGAGGGGGCTCCCCAGCGGATCGTGATCGATCTCGACGGGCTGGCCTTTATCGACTCCACGGGCCTGCGCACGCTGATTCAGGCGGCGGCCCGGGCGCGTGAGCGCGGCGGCGAGCTTCTGCTGCGTCCCGGAGACGAGTCCATTCAGCGTGTGTTTGAGCTCACCGGTGCGACGGCCGTGCTGCACTTCGAAGCCGTCGCCGGCCACGTGGACGGAGCTGACAGCAGCGCCGTGGCAGACGGCTCGACCTAGCCTGGTTCGCCGCCGAGTCGGCCCGCAGGGGACCGTCACTCGGCGACCAGGTTCACGAAGCGCACGCGTTCAAGGACGCGCCGCTGCAGCTCGCCATCGAGCCGGCGGTGGACGACCACCAAGCGCTGACGGTCGCCGGTGCCCACCGGCAACACCAGTCGCCCGCCCCGCGCCAGCTGGCGCTCGAGCGCGGCCGGCACGCCGCTCGGGGCGGTCGCGGCCACGCTGATCGCGTCGTAGGGAGCGTGCTCAACCAACCCGCGGCAGCCGTCGCCGATGATCAGGTGCACCTCCTCTGAACCCGCGGCGCGCAGGTTGGCCGCGGCCTGAGCGCGCAGTGCGCCGTGGCGCTCGACGCTCCAGACCTCGCCGGCCAGGCGGGCGAGCAGAGCGGCGTGGTAGCCGGACCCCGTACCCACGTCCAGCACGCGCTCGCGGCCCGTGAGCGCCAGCAACTCGAGCATGCGCGCCACCACGAGGGGCTGAGAGATCGTCTGGCCGCAGCCGATATCCAGCGGGACGTTCTCGTAGGCGCGCTCGCGCTCACCCACGGGTACGAAGCACTCGCGCGGCGTGCTCGCCATGGCCTCGAGGACACGCGGGTCGCCGATCAGCGCTGCGAGCCCCTCCAGGAGCGTCTGGCGCTCGACGCCCTGGGGAGAAATACCCATGGCCCCATGATGGACCTCATGCGCTCGTGGCGGTGCCCGGTGGACCGCGACCGACTGCGGATGGCAACCTAAGGGCACGTCAAGGAATAACCCGTGGTTTGATGGTGTAGTTCCATTCGGGGTGGAAGCTCTGGCCGTTGAGGTTGACGGCGGCGAGCTCGGCGTTTGAGACTTTGATGTCCTTCGCATAGGAGCC
>JAABUQ010001969.1_pt1 | contig 42145 bp, 39 predicted proteins | sample 5560001 | NCBI WGS metagenome assembly JAABUQ01 (sample SAMN10711888, study PRJNA513371) | rock metagenome | isolation source: Antarctica rocks | place: Antarctica: Victoria Land, Finger Mt nord | collected 2015-12-18
GGTCACAGCCGACCGACCCAAACATTGCTCGTCAGCGGATCCAGGCTCAGAGGGTGACGGGGCCCTCGCCGTCCAGCGCGCGGATCGTGGTGGAGTCCGGCAGCAGGCCACCGGCCATGGTCCGGTATATCCCCGGCACGGCCGTGATCGCGTCGTGCACCGGGACCACCACCGGCACGTCCGCCGCACGCAGGTAGTCGACGACCTCGGAGATCTTGTTCCAGGGCGCGACCAGCGGGGCCGCCAGGATGCGCACACCCGCGGGCGGGGGGGTGAACGCGTCACCGGGGTGGAACAGCCCGTCCACGACGTAGCCGACGTTCGGGACGGTGGGGACGTCCGGGTGGATGACCGCGTGGGTCCGGCCGCGCACCCCGACGGTCACGCCGACCTCGACGCTGTCCCCGTCCCGGACCGTCGTCACGGTGAGGCCGCGCGCCGTCAGCAGCGGCGCGGTGCCCTCGTCCGCGACGATGACCGCGTCCGGGTTGGCCTCCACGAGCGCACCGAACCGGTCGGCGTCGTAGTGGTCGGCGTGCTGGTGGGTCAGCAGGATGCCGGTGAGGCCGGTGATCGACTCCCAGCCGGCGGCGAAGACCCCCGGGTCGATGAGCAGGTGGGCGTCGCCGGTCTGTACGACCAGGCAGGAGTGGCCGATCTTCTCGATGCGCATGCCACCCACCCTTGCACCGGCCGCCGTGTACCGCGGACCACGTCAGAGGAAGTCGACGTCCTGGGCGAGCAGCAGCTTCCCCGAGTAGTTCACGGTGTTGGTCGCCCGGCGCATGTAGGCCCGCCAGGCGTCGGACCCGGACTCGCGGCCGCCACCGGTCTCCTTCTCGCCGCCGAACGCCCCGCCGATCTCGGCCCCCGACGTTCCGATGTTGACGTTGACGATCCCGCAGTCCGCTCCGTCGACGGCCAGGAAACGCTCGGCCTCGGCCTGGTCGCGGGTGAAGATCCCCGACGAGAGGCCCTGCGGGACGCCGTTGTGCAGCGCGATCGCCTCGTCGAGGTCGGTGTAGGTCAACACGTACAGGATCGGGGCGAACGTCTCGGTCCGCACGACCTCCGTCTGGGCCGGCATCCTGACGATGGCCGGCTCGACGTAGTAGGCGTCCGGGGCGTGCTCGGCCAGGCGCCGTCCGCCACCGGTGAGCACCGCTCCGCCGTCGGCGACCGCCTGCTCCAGCGATCGCGTCATCCGCTGGGCCGAGGCGGCGTCCACCAGCGGGCCCACCAACACCCCGTCCGCGAACGGGCTGCCGATCCAGAGCCGACCGTAGGCCCTGACGAGCCGGTCCAGCAGCGCGTCGACGACATCGTCGTGCACGATCAGGCGGCGCATCGTGGTGCAGCGCTGCCCGGCCGTCCCGGCGGCGGCGAACACGATCGCCGGCACGGCCAGGTCCAGGTCCGCCGACGGGGTCACCACCGCGGCGTTGTTCCCGCCGAGTTCCAGCAGCGTCCGGCCGAAGCGCTCCGCCACCCGCGGGCCCACCTCGCGGCCCATCCGGGTCGAGCCGGTCGCGCTGACCAGCGGGACGAGCGGCGAGTCGGTGAGCACCGTTCCGATGTCCGCCCCGCCGACGAGGACGTGGTGGACGGTGGTCGGAGCACCGCTCTCGCGCAGTGCGCGGTTCAGCAGCGCGGAACAGGCCAGCGCGGTCAGCGGCGTCCGGTCCGAGGGCTTCCAGACGACGGTGTCCCCGCACACGAGGGCGATCGCGGTGTTCCACGCCCACACGGCGACCGGGAAGTTGAACGCGGAGATGACACCGACCACCCCGAGCGGGTGCCAGGTCTCCATCAGCCGGTGGCCGGGGCGCTCCGAGGGCATCGTCCGGCCGTACAGCTGGCGGGACAGCCCGACCGCGAGGTCGCAGACGTCGACCATCTCCTGGACCTCACCGAGCGCCTCGGAGCCGATCTTCCCGGCCTCCAGGGTCACCAGGGTGGCCAGGTCGTCGCGGTGTGCGGTGAGCAGCTGGGCGAACAGCTTCACGGTGGCGCCGCGGACCGGTGCCGGCGTCAGCCGCCAGGTCGCGAACCCGGCGTGGGCCGACTCGACCGCGGCGGTCGCCTCCGCCGGCGTCGTGACGCGGACGCGGGCGACCTCACCGCCGGTGACGGGGGAGTGGACCGCGAGGTCGCCGGACAGGGCCCCGGGCGCCACCCCGCACCGGTCCATTGCGCGGGCCGCGAGCTCGGCCAGGGACGCGGTCGACGGGAGCGGCCCAGCCCCGGCGTCGGCCGTCTCGGTGTGGGCGGGGACTGTGGCGGTCACGCGGTTCTCCTCGGGAGCTGGCGGTGGTGGCGTCGGTCGCTCGGCGCCGGTCCGGGGTGGACCGTCAGGCCGGGGCGGACAGCATTGCGGGGGCAGACAGAGTGGCGGGGTCGCGGCCCAGTGTGGCGGCGACCGCGTCCAGGGACGCCCGGACCTGGTCGGCGCACAGCGTGGCGGGGTCGTGGACCGGGCGGCCGAGGACTCCGGACACCCAGTCGATGTCGAGTTCCAGACCCGGCTCCGCACGCGCGCCGCCACCCGGGCCGTCCAGGTTGGACGCGAAGATCCCGGCGGCCGACCGCGGAAGGAAGTCCTCGTACACGACGGGTTCCGCGGTGACGGCACCGGCCGAGACCAGCGCGGCCAGGCTCACGTCGTCGGCCGGGTCGCCCACGCCGGCCGGATCACCGGTGCCGGCGCGGTGGGCGGTCGCGGCGTCGATGACGCGGTAGTCGAACCACCCGAGACCCCTGCTCTCCAGCTCGGCCTCGGTCGCCGGCAGGCACCGCTCCCACACCCGGGCCGCGACGTCGGGACGCCGACCACCAGCTGCCACGCCCGCGTCGACCTCGACCGTCATCGTGTCGTAGAGGTCCCGTCCCCGTGGGGTCAGCGCGATGCCGCGGGCCTCGACCTCACCGAAGCGGACCCGGAGCTCCCCGGCCGTCACCGAGCCGTCCGCATCCCGGAATCGGCGGGCTTCGGCCAGGGCACGGAAGGAGGTCTGGCGCAGCAGGACGTCGGGTCCGGCCCAGCCGGGCGGGCCCTGGATCTCGGGGATCATCGCGACGCCCCGGTCGGTCATCCGGGTGTAGAGCTCGTCGATGTCCAGCACCCGTGGGGTGAGGTGGTTGACGTGGGTGGTGGGGACGCCGCCGATGTCCGCCGCGACCGGGGACACCGCTGCGAGCTCCGCGTACCAGCCCCGGTCCACCGGCTCGGTGGACAGCCGGAAGGCATCGGTCGCCAGGCGCACCAGCCGGTCCGCGTCCTGCGCCGGCAGTCCGCCGTCGGTCGCCGCCCGGTCGGCCAGCGCCACCAGGTCCGGCGCGAACAGCCGCCGCCGGGACAACCGGTTCTCCAATCGGGCCTGGAGGTCCGCGTCGAAGAACCGCCGGTCGCCGGTCACCAGCATCGAGGTGAACACGCGGAACGGGTTGCGCGCCAGCTGGCCCGCGGCCACCGGACGGAAGGCCGTCGACACGACGGGTACCGGTGCACCGGGCGCGTCGCGCAGGTCGTAGAAGCCGACGGGCTCCATCCCGAACGCCGCGAACAGCCGTGCCACCTGCGCGAGCTCCGCGGTGGTCCCGACCCGGATCGCGCCGTGCCGTTCGGCGGTGACCCGCGCGGTTGAGCCGAGCCGCTCGGCGCGGGCACCGTCACGGGCGAGCACGTCCGCGTTGACCGCGGAGGCCACCTCGACCAACTCCGGGTAGGCCGGGACCTCCCGGCCGTACATCCCCGCCAGGGACAGGGCGAAGGCCGCCCGGAGCTCCCAGGTCGAGCGGGTCATCGTCGGAGCAGTGCTCACGCCTGGCCGGCGAGGCGGGTCAGCACCCGGTCGATCGCGTCGATGCCCGCGTCGAGGTCGGTCTGCGACACGGTGAGCGCCGGGCGGAAACGGATGCTCTGCAGTCCGCAGCCGAGCACGAACACGTGCTCGTCCACCCGCAGGGCCTCCACGACGGCGTCCCGCACAGCCGCGTCGGGCAGGCTGAACGCGCACATCAGGCCACGCCCGCGCGGGTCGTGGACCGTCTCGTGCCGCGCGGCGAGGCCGTTCAGGCGGGAGAGCAGCTGTCGCCCGAGCTCCGCGGCCCGGGCGATCAGCCCGTCGGACTCGATGACCTCCAGGATCCGGCGGGCCCGCACCATGTCGGTGAGGTTTCCGCCCCAGGTGGAGTTCAGGCGCGAGCTCACGGTGAACACGTTGTGCGGCACCTCGTCGACGCGGCCGCCGGCCATGATCCCGCACACCTGTGTCTTCTTCCCGAAGCTGACGACGTCCGGGCTCAGCCCCAGCTGCTGGTAGGCCCAGGTGGTACCCGTCAGCCCGCAGCCGGTCTGCACCTCGTCCAGCACGAACAGGGCGTCGAACTCGCGGCACAGCTGCTGTACGGCCAGCAGGAACTGCGGGCGCAGGTGGCGGTCGCCACCCTCACCCTGGATCGGCTCCGCGATGAAACACGCGATGTCGTGCGGCGCGGCCTCGAACGCGGCCCGGGCGGCGGCGAGTGACTCCCGCTCCCGGGTCTCGATGTCCGCCGCGCCCGGGTGATCGGTCACGTACGGGGTGGGGATCCGCGGCCAGTCGAAGGCCGGGAACCGGGCGGTCTTCACCGGGTCGGTGTTGGTCAGCGACATCGTGTACCCGGTCCGGCCGTGGAACGCGCCCTGCAGGTGCAACACCTTCGTGCCCAGTGCCGGGTCGATGCCGTGAGCCTCGTTCCAGCGGCTCTTCCAGTCGAAGGCGACCTTCAGCGCGTTCTCGACCGCCGGGCCCCCGCCCTCGACGAAGAACAGGTGCGGGAGGGCCGGGTCGCCGACCACGCGGGCGAAGGTCTGGACGAACCGGGCCATCGGCACCGAGTAGACGTCGGAGTTGCTCGGCTTGTTGACCGCCACCGCGGCCAGCTCGGCGATGAACTCGGGGTCCCCGGCCAGCGCCGGGTGGTTCATCCCGAGCGCGCTCGAGGCGAAGAAGGTGAACAGGTCCAGGTAGGGGGTGCCGTCGCGGGCATCGATGAGCGTCGAGCCGGTCGAGGCGTCCGTGTCCAGGACGAAGGCCATGCCGTCGGCGAGCATCGAGGCGCCGATCGTCGCGTGGACGTCGTCCGGTGAGAGCTGGGCGGGGCGGCTGGCGAGCTGGGTCATGCGGACAGTGTGCCGTAAGGATTCCGTCAGGACGTGTGATCGGCAGGAGAAGTGACGTCCAATGGGCGCTGTTCGTAGAAGGTCTGCAGCACCACCGTGCTGCGGGTCCGGACGTTCGCGGTCGCCCGGATCTCCCGCAACAGCAGCTCCAGCGCCTGCGGCGAGGCGACCCGGACGAGCAGCTGGTAGCTCTCCTCCCCGGCCACCGACCAGCAGCCCTCGACGGCCGACAGCTTCGCCAGCCGCTCCGGCGCGTCGTCGGGCTGGGCCGGGTCGAACGGGCTGATGGCGATGAACGCGGTCAGCGGCAGCCCCACCGACTCCGGGGAGACCCGGGCCGCGTAGCCCGTGACGATCCCGCGCGCCTCGAGCCGGCGGACCCGCGCCTGGGCCGCGGAGACCGACAGCCCGGCCGCCGCCGCCAGCACCGCGAGGGTCGCCCGGCCGTCGGCGAGCAGCGCGGCGAGCAGCCGGCGGTCGGTGTCGTCCTCCGGTCCGGCGGCCACCGGCGCAGGCTAGCGGCGCACGCTGGCGGCCGGGGAACGCGTTCCAGGCGTGACGGAGGTCCAAGGGTCCGGTGGAGAGGTCAGGTGGAGGTCGGGTGGCGGGTCGGGTGACGCGGGACCGGCGGGACGCGGGCGAGCCCGTGCACGTCGCGACCCCCGACGGCGTGCTGCGCGGACTCCGCTCCGACGGGGTCGACGTGTACCGCGGGATCCCGTACGCCGCCCCGCCGACGGGCGCGCGCCGCTTCGCCGCACCCGCCGCACCGACGCCGTGGACCGGGATGCGGAACGCGGCTGCCACCCCGACCCGGGCCGTCCAGCCGCTGGCGGGGTTGCTCCGCGCCACCCGCCGGGTCACCGAGGGCGTCCGCCACGGGGAGGACTGCCTGACCGTCGACGTCGCGGCACCCGCGGGTGCCGCGCAGGACACGGCGGCGCGCCGGCCCAGGCGGGCGGTTCTCGTCTGGGTGCACGGCGGTGCGTTCCGCACGGGCAGCGGCGCCGAGTACGACGGCGCACCGCTGGTACGGCTCGGTGACATCGTCGTGGTCACCGTCAACTACCGCCTGGGAGCACTGGGGTTCCTCGACCTCGCCGACGCCCTCGGCCTGCACGCGGACGACCGCCGGTTCGCCGGCAACGCCGGGGTGCTCGACGTCATCGCCGCCCTGGAGTGGGTCCGCGACACCATCGCCCGCTTCGGCGGTGACCCCGCCCGGGTGACCATCGCCGGGGAATCGGCGGGTGCCGGGATCGTGACGTCGCTGCTGGTCAGCCCATCGGCCCGCGGGCTGTTCGCGGGTGTCATCGCGCAGAGCGGCGTTCTGAACTTCACGACGGAGCGCGAGGACGCGGCGGACGCGGCCCGGGAGTTCCTCGTCGCCCTCGGCGCGGCGCCGGACCGCCTGGACCGCCTCCACGACGCGACACCGGGACAGGTGCTCTCGGCGATGCGGCGCGTGACGGCCCTGCGGCCGGACGGCCTCCCGTTCCGGCCGTGGTTCGACGGCGAGCTCCTTCCCGCCAGTCACGCCGCCGCGCGGGATGCGCCCACGACCGCGGTCCCGCTGCTGATCGGGACCAACCGGGACGAGCACCGCCTGTTCACCGTGCTGCGTCAGGACGTCGTGCCGCGCAGTCGGCAGCGGATCGCCCTCATGCTCGTCGCCGAGGCGGGCGCCGACCGCGCGGCCCGCATCCTCACGCGGTACCCGGACGACCCGCGCGGGCTCAACGACCTCGGCACGCACGGGGTGTTCACGATGCCCGCGGTGCACCTCGCCGACCGGCACAGCGCGGTTGCGCCGGTCCACCGGTACCGGTTCGACTACGGCACGACCCGCCTGGGACTGGGTGCCTTCCACGCGATCGACCTGCTGTTCCTGTTCGACGGCCCGGCGGCGCTGGACCGGGTGCTGCTGGGCCGGCCGTCACCGGAGCGGACCGCGCTGGCCGACCGGCTTCGCCGGCACTGGGTCGAGTTCGTGCGGTCCGGCTCGCCCGGCGGGGACTGGCCCCCTTACGAGGTCCCCGGGCGTGAGACGAAGCTGTTCGACGTCACCGACTCTGTCGCGCGGGACCCCGAGGGCGACCGGCGCCGGGTGTGGCACGACGCCGAGGTCCCCGCGCCCTGACTGACCCATGTGTCCTGAGCACGTGCACTGAGCGACGTCCCGTCAGCCCTGTGCTCGGGGTCCCGGCGTCAACATGTCCACCCGTCGGTGCGCTGTGCCACGGGACGCGGACACTGATCCGTCGAGTCCGTCGCGTCCGGCCCGGCGGTCGAGTACCTGTCCGGCTGTCCCGCGCCGTTGGTCCCCGGATGGGACGAGACGTGTCGTGCAGGCGCTGCCGACGCGCCGCCGATCGACACGGCGAGGGCAGCGCTGAGGGCGAGGATCTGCACAGTGCGGCGCCGGGTGACCCGCACGCGACACCTCCTCAGGGCTGACCAGCCCTGGTCCCGATCGTTCGGGACACTCATCACACCACCGTCGCGGCAGCCGTACAGCGACCCCGCTGCCGCGACGGAGCGTCCGCCTGATCAACTCGAGGACATCCTCCGATCCGCAGGTACCCGGTCGGACGCTCGCCTGAGGGTGATCGACCTGTCCCTCCAGCAGCCGATCTCCACGGCGCAGCAGGGCGCCGTACGGGCGACGTTCCGCTCAACCACGCGTCCTCGGAGTCCTGACGCGGTCGTAACCGGTCGGCCGGACGAGAGGATGGGCGCGTGACCCCGACACCCGAGCCGGATCCGGTGGACCCCGCGCCGTACCCGCTGATCGCCCGGGGGAAGGTGCGCAGCCTCTACGACCTGGGCGACTCGACGATGGCGATGGTGGCCAGCGACCGGATCTCCGCGTTCGACATCGTCCTGGACACGCTGGTCCCCGACAAGGGAGCGGTGCTCACCCAGCTGTCGCTGTGGTGGTTCGACCAGCTCGCCGATCTCGCGCCGAACCACGTGGTGTCGCGGCAACTCCCGCCCGGTGCTCCGGCGGACTGGGCGGACCGGACGATGGTGGTCCGGCGCCTGGAGATGGTCGGCGTCGAGTGCGTCGCCCGCGGGTACCTCACCGGGTCCGGGATCCGGTCCTACCGCGAGTCGACAACGCTCTGCGGGATCGCCCTGCCACCCGGGCTGACCGAGTCCTCCCGGCTGGCCGAGCCGCTGTTCACCCCGACCACGAAGGCGGGCGTCGGCGACCACGACGAGCCGATGACCTTCGCCGAGGTGGTCGAGGCGGTCGGCGGCCCGCTGGCCGAGCAGCTGCGCGAGCTCACCCTCGCCGTCTACGACCGGGCCGCGACGATCGCCGCCGAGCGGGGGATCCTGCTCGCCGACACCAAGATCGAGGTCGGCCGCGACCCCGACGGCACGCTGGTGCTGGCGGACGAGCTCCTGACGCCCGACTCGTCGCGGTTCTGGCCGGCCGACGGATACGGGCCCGGGCGGGTGCAGCCGAGCTATGACAAGCAGTTCGTCCGGGACTGGCTCACCTCGCCGGCATCCGGCTGGGACCGAGCGTCCGGGCAGGCGCCACCACCGTTGCCCGACGAGGTCGTCCGACGGACCCGGGCGCGCTACCTCGAGGCGTTCCAGCGGTTGACGGGTGTTCCGTGGGAGACAGCTCGCGCCCGCTCACGAGCGGACACCGCGACCCCGGAGGTACCGGATGTCAGCATCTGAGGAGAGCACCGCACTGATGGTGTCGTTGAGGAGTCAACGCGCACACGTCCTGGGGATCCTCGACGGCCTGGGGGACGAGGACCTGCGCCGGCCGGTGCTGCCGACGGGCTGGTCGTGCCTGGGGCTGGTGGCCCACCTGACGCTGGACGTCGAGCGCTTCTGGTTCCGTGCCGTCGTCGCCGGTGAGACGGTCGAGCTCCAGTCCGGGGACGGCGCCTGGAAGGTCGGGCCCGAGGTGGCGGGCCGGTCCGTGCTCGACGCCTACCGGGAGGAGACGGCGCTCGCGGACGCGGTGATCGCCGCAACAACGCTGGACGCGGAGCCGCGGTGCTGGCCCGGGGAGCTGTTCGGACAGATGCCGCGGATGGACCTGCGTCAGACAGTGCTGCACGTGCTGACCGAGACCGCCTGCCACGCCGGGCACCTGGACGCGGCGCGCGAGCTCATCGACGGCCGTACCTGGCTCGTCCTGACTGACTGACGCCCGCTCAGGACAGGGTCGTCGCGCGGGCCTGCGCCATGCCGGCCATCGGCGCCGGCAGGGGCCGGGCGTGGACGATGTGCAGGCGCTGGGTCGGGCGGGTCAGCGCGACGTAGAGGTCGTTCATGCCCCGCTCGGATGCATCGACGACGTCCGCCGGTTCGAGCACCACGACGACGTCGAACTCCAGGCCCTTGGCGGCACCGACCGCGAGCACCGACACCGGTCCGTCGGCCCCACCCGCGACCCCGACCCCCGCGGTGAGCAGTGCTCCGGCCACCTGGTCCCGATCCACCGCCGGGGTGAGGACCGCCAGCGTGCCGTCCCCGGCCATCCGGGTGAGCTCCCCGGTGACGACGGAGGCCAGCACCGACGCCCGGTCGTCCGCCGCCGCGGGGTGCTCCAGCGGCGGGAACCGGCCCTCTCGGGCCGAGGTCGGTGCGGTCACGGGTACGCCGGTCGCCGCCAGCACCCGCGCGGCCAGCTCCATCACCAGTCCGGGCGTCCGGTAGTTCACGGTCAGTTCCGCGACCCGCCAGCGGCCGGGGGCGATGACGTCGAACACCTCCGCCCAGCTGCCGGCCCCGTCCGCCGAGCCGGTCTGGGCGACGTCACCGACCACCGTCATCGACCGGGACGGACACCGGCGGACCAGGACGCGCCACGCCATCGGGGAAAGCTCCTGCGCCTCGTCGACGATCACGTGGCCGTAGGTCCAGGTCCGGTCCGTCGCGGCGCGGTCGGCCACGGCGCCGACCCCTCCCGGACCGGCATACCGGTCGGCGAGCAGCGCGGCGTCGACCATCCCCGACGTGCCGGCCAGGGACGTGACGTCGGCGGCGTAGGCGAGCTCGGCGCCGCGCTCGGCGGCGGCCAGGGCCGCCGCGGTCCGTGCCGCGGTGTCGTCCTCCCCCAGCAGTTCCGCGGCCTCGTCCAGCAGCGGGACGTCGGCCGCCGTCCACGGGTGGTCCCGGTCGCGCGAGAGCAGGGCTCTCTGATCGGCGGTGAGGTCGGGCGTGCAGGCGGCGAGCCGGTCGGTGTCGGCGAACAGGTCGCGCAGCAGCCGTTCCGGGGTCATCGGCAGCCAGCAGCGGTTGACCGCACGGATCACCGCCGGGACCTCGCGCAGCAGTCCGACGGTCTCCCGCCGGCCGTCCGCGTCGAACTCCGTCCCGGTCACCGTCGCCCACCGGGTCGCCAGGCGGTCCAGCAGGTCCAGCGCGAAGGTCCGGCGGGCGACCATGTGCGGCTCACCGGTCCGGCGCGCCTTGTCGATCGCCCCGCGGACGTCCCGTGGCCACAGCGTGATCGTCACCGAGTCCACGGTCAGCTGTTGGGGCCCGGCCGGCACCCGTTGGCGCTCCCGCACGGCTGCCGCGACGACCTCGGCCATCCGTGGGTCGCCCTTGAGGGCGGCGCTCCGCCGGGACTCGGTCCCGGTCACCGTGACGCCGGGGTACAGGGAGGCCGGGGTGGCCGTGACGACGCCCGTCTCGCCCAGCGACGGCAGGACGGCCGAGACGTAGTCCAGGAAGGCCGGGCCGGGGCCGACCAGCAGCACCCCGGACCGGGCGATCCGCTCCCGGTGCGTGTACAGCAGGTAGGCCGCACGGTGCAGCGCCACCGCGGTCTTGCCGGTCCCGGGTCCGCCCTGGACCACCAGCACGCCGGGCAGTTGCGCCCGGACGACCCGGTCCTGCTCGGCCTGGACGGTGGCGACGATGTCGCGCATCCGCCCGGTCCGCGACGCCTCCAGCGCCCCGAACAACGCGCCCTGGCCGGACACCACGACCGCGTCGGCCGGTAGGGCGGCGCCGTCGAAGACCTCGTCCTCCAGCCCGGTGACGCCGCGGCCCTCGGTGGTCAGGTGCCGCCGGCGTGCGACCTCGCCCGGCGCGGCTGCGGTCGCCTGGTAGAACGCGCCGGCCACGGGGGCGCGCCAGTCCAGCAGCACCTGGCGGCGACCGTCGGACAGCCCGACCCGGCCCACGTGGTGGCTGGACCCGTCGAGCAGGTCCAGACGGCCGAAGGCGAGACGCTCCTCGACGTGCCGCAGCTGGTCGACCCGCTCGGCGTGCAGCGTCTCGAAGGCGTCCCGCTCGGCCAGGGCCGCGGGGGTTCCCGTCGTGGCGGTACGCCGGACGAGATCCAGTTCGCGGCCCACCTCGGACCGGACCTCGTCCAGTCGCGCGTACAGAGCGGTCACGGCCGACTGTTCGCGGGCCAGCTCGGTACCGGGCGACCCGGCGGACCCGACCGGACCGTCCTCGTCGGTCCTCACCCCGCGAGGGCCCCGACCAGGGCGACCGCGGCAACGACCGGTGACAGCAGCAGCACCACCCAGCAGATCGCGGCGCACACGGCGGTGACCAGCAACAGGGCCCGGCTCAACGGCAGCAGCAGCGCCCCGGTCAGCTCCGGCACGACCTCGGTGAGCCCGCGCAGGGCGTGGGCCGAGCGGGCCGCGCCGAAGACCCGGCCGGCACGCGGTCCGGTCGCCCCGCGGATCCCGCGGACCCGACCGGTGAACTCCTGCACCCGCCCGACCGTCGCGTCGGGGAGATCGGCGAACCGTCTCCGCAGGGCCGCCGGGTCGCCGAAGGCGCGCAGCAACAGCTGACGGTGCACCACCACCTCGACCGCGGGGAGCAGCAGGACCACCAGCACGATGCCGGTCGTCCGGCCCGTCCAGTCGAAGCCCGCGGCGAGCAGCCCGGTGACCACCAGCGCGGCAATCGTGCCGACCACCCCGGACACCCCGAGGATCCCGGCGACGAAGCGGGTGGTCCCGGACAGCAGCTCGCTGACCTGCCGGGCCCGGACCGCGGCCGCGCCGGCGAGGTCGCCGGCAAGCATCGACGCCGTCCGCCGACCGGGAGGACCCTGAGCCGCGCCGACCTGTCCGGGGTCGACCGCAGCAGCGTCGGCACCGGGGGTCGGGAGCACCCGTCCGGTGAGCACCTCGCGCTGGGCTCCCGGCGCGTCCGCTCGACCCGGTGCCGGGCCCGCCGCGGGGCCGTCCGGGGTGGGGGCATCGGTCACCGTCCCATCCTCCCCGGACGGCGTTCCGGCTGCGGCCGTCGCGCCCTGCTGGTAGGAAACTCCCAGGGACGCCCTCCTGCCGTGTGTCACACGCCGGGCGCCCGTAGGAGACCACGTGACCAAGCGTCGACTCACCCTGCTCGCAGCACCCGTCCTCGCCCTGGGCATCGCCCTGACGCCGGCCGCCGCCGCGTCCGCCGCCACCGGCGACCTCACCGCGACTGCCACCGGCGCCAACGAGTCCGTCCCGGCGGGGGTCGCCGGCGCCACGGGCGCCACGGCGTCCGGCAGCTTCACCGCGGACGACTCGACCGGTCAGTTCTGCTCCACCACGACGGGCACCGGCCTGGCCGACGCCACGATGATGCACATCCACAAGGGCGGCTCGAAGGTCGACGGGCCGGTCGTCATCCCGCTGGACGTCAAGAAGCTCGGTGCGGGGAAGGTCTGCGTGACCGCGGACAAGGCGCTGCTCGCCGACATCATCGCGAACCCCGCGGGCTACTACTTCAACGTCCACACCCCGGCCTTCCCGGCCGGCGCGGTCCGCGGGCAGCTCAGCCTGGGTGGTCCCACCGGCGTCGCGGCCGGCACGGGCGGTCAGGCGGCCGGTGACCTGGGCGTGCCGACCGGCGCGATCCTGCTGACGGCGGTCGGTGTCGGTGCCGTCGGTCTCGCCGGGTGGCGGCTCGCGAAGCGGTGACGCGGCCGGTGGGCGGCCGTCGCAGGCGTCGGGTGGGCAGCTGGCTGTTGCTCGGTGCCGGACTCGCGGCGGCCGCCACCGGTGGCTGGCTGGCCGTGGACCCACCCGGGTCCGGCGCCGAGGGTGCCGACGCGGGCCCGGTCCCGACATCCCGGCCGGCGCCCGCCCTCACGAGGGCGCGGCCCGCGATCCCGGGGACGCCCCGCACAGCACCGGACGGGTACACGGGGCACAGGGCGACCGCACCACCTGTCGTCCCCACGTCGGCGCCGAGCCCCGCCGGGCCGCCGGTGACGCTGCGGCTTCCCGCCAGCAGCGGGGCTGCGCCGGTCGTCCCGGTGACCTCGACCGGCGGGGCGCTCGACGTTCCCGCGGACCCCTCGGTCCTCGGTTGGTGGGCGGTCGGTGCCCGCCCCGGACAGGGCGTCGGCTCGGTGGTGGTCGACGGTCACATCGACACCGCGAAGGACGGTCTCGGCGTCTTCGCCCGGCTCCCCCGGCTGGGCATCGGCTCCCGAGTGGTCCTGACCGACGCGGACGGGCGCGCGACGGCCTACACGGTCACGGCGCGGCGGAGCTTCCCCAAGGCCCAGCTGCCCGGCGCGGACGTCTTCGACCAGACCGTCGGCGAGCGGCTCGTGCTGATCACCTGCGGTGGCCCGTTCGACGCGGTGACCCGGCACTACCGCGACAACGTCGTCGTCTACGGGGTCCCCAGCGGCTGAGCTCCCCGCGCCGGTCGAGGGCCCGCCGGTAGGGTCCCGCCGCGTGGGACGCGTCGTGGTCGAGGTCATGCCGAAGCAGGAGATCCTGGACCCGCAGGGTCAGGCCGTGACAGGTGCTCTGGCCCGGATGGGGTTCACCGGGGTGGTCGCCGTCCGCCAGGGGAAACTGTTCGAGGTCGACGTGGACGGCGAGGTCACCGACTCCGTCCGGGCCGAGGTCACCGAGGCCGCGCGGACGCTGCTCGCGAACCCGGTCATCGAGTCCTTCACCGTCCGCACCGGCTGACGCGCGCCCATCAGGACCCGTCGTCCTCGACCAGCGAGCGTCGTCCGGCGACCGTACCGGCCCAGGCCACCGGGACCATGAGCAGCGCCAGTCCGACCAGGACCACCGTCCACCCACCGGTCAGGTCCCGCACCACCCCCGCGGCGAAGACCACTCCTGCCGACACCAGGTAGGCGACCCCCTGGGAGAACGCCGAGAGCGCTGCACTCCCTGCCACTGTCGCCGATCGCAGTGGCACCAACAGCAGCGCCAGCGTGAACAGCGACGCCCCGAGGCCGCTCGCGGTCGCCCACACCCAGGCGTCCCCCGGGTCGACGACGAAGCCGAGGTCGCCGACCACCCAGAACCCCGCGAGCACGACGATGAGCGCCCGCTGGTCCGGCAGTCGTCCCGCCACCAGCGGTACCACCGCCGACACGATGCCCAGCGCCGCAAACCAGCCCAGCACCAGACCTGCGCCCTCGCGCGTCCGCCCTGCGTCGGTGACGATCGTCGGCAGGTAGGCGAAGTAGACGTAGGACGACGCGGCCTGCCCCGCGAACAGGACGGCGACGGCCCGGCCCACCCGGGTCCTGGCGACGCGGCGCACCCCGAAGGCCGACGCCGGCCCGAGTCCGTCGGCGCTCGCGTCACCACTCGCGACACCGGCCGCGGCCACCCGGTCGACCCGGTCGACCCGGAGCCTGGCCGCATCCGCCCGGTCCGCACGGGCCGGAACGGTCCGCGACAACGCCAACCAGGGCAGCGCCGCGACCGCCGCGACCGCTGCCCACATGCCCAGCCCGACCCGCCACCCACCCAGCAGCGACCCGAGCGGAACGGTCACCGCGGCCGCGACAGCCGTTCCCGCGGCCAGCATCAGCGTGTACGCGGCGGTGCCGGGACCGGTCCGGTCCGGCAGGTGGCGCTTGACCGCCGCGGGGAGCGCGACGTTGGCCACCGCCACCCCGGCCAACGCCAGGACCGTGCCGCCGAGGAACACCGGCGTCGTCACCAGCGCCACCCGGGCGAGCAGCCCGAGGGCCGCGGTCGCGGCGGCGGCGGCGAGCGCGCGGGCCACCCCGAGTCGGGCGATCACCGGCGGCGCGATGAAGCTGCCGGCCGCGAACACCAGCGGGGGCAGCGCGCTGACCAGGCCGGTCAGTACCGCGGACCCGTCCAGCGCGGCCACCACCGACGGCAGCTCGGCGCTCGTGCTGGTCACCGCCGGGCGGGCGCTGAACCCGGACAGGAGCAGTCCCAGCACGACCAGCACGACCGGGACCGCGTGGGTCGACCCCCGCCCGTCCCGGAGGGTTCGGGCTGCGGAGGTGGACGACACCACCTCATCCAACCGCCTGCGACGGGGCCGCCTGCCCGACCGGGTGACCGGACGATGTGCACCGAGGCGCCGGGCAGGAGTAGACCGGAACCATGGAGTACACACATCTCGGCCGTACCGGACTGTCCGTCAGCCGCCTGTGCCTGGGCACCATGAACTTCGGGCCCGACACCACCGAGCAGGACGCGGGCGTGATCATGGACCGCGCCCACGAGGAGGGCATCAACTTCTTCGACACCGCCAACGTCTACGGACGCTCGGTGTCGTGGGGCGCCACCGAGGAGATCCTCGGCCGCTGGTTCGCCAGGGGCGGTGGCCGCCGCGAGAAGACCGTGCTCGCCACCAAGCTCTACGGGGCCATGGACGTCGACGGCTCCTGGCCGAACAACGGGAGGCTGTCCGCGTTCAACATCCGCCAGGCCGTCGACGCCTCGCTGAAGCGGATGCAGACCGACCACATCGACCTCTACCAGATGCACCACGTCGACCGGGACACGCCGTGGGAGGAGATCTGGGAGGCGTTCGACGTCCTGCGCACCCAGGGAAAGGTCCTGTACTTCGGGTCCTCGAACTTCGCCGGCTGGCACATCGCGAAGGCCAACGAGCGTGCGAGGGCCCGTGGGTCCCTCGGGCTGGTCTCCGAGCAGTCGATCTACAACCTGCTGGTCCGCGACGTCGAGACCGACGCGCTCCCGGCCGCCCAGGACTACGGCGTGGGGATCATCCCGTGGTCGCCACTGCAGGGCGGGCTTCTCGGCGGGGTCGTCCGCAAGGAGCGGGAAGGGAAGCGCCGGAACAGCCGTGCCGCGGAGCTGGAGGCGCGTCGGCCGCAGCTGGAGCGCTACGAGGACCTGTGCGCCGAGATCGGTGAGGAGCCGGCCGACGTCGCGCTGGCCTGGCTGCTGGCCCAGCCCGCGGTCACGGCCCCGATCGTGGGCCCCCGGACGCTGGAGCAGCTGACCGGGTCCCTGCACGCGCTCGAGGTCACCCTCGACGAGAAGACGCTGTCGACCCTGGACGACATCTTCCCGGGCCACAAGACGGCCCCGGAGGACTACGCCTGGTGACGGACGTCCGGCCCGACCCCGTCCCGCCCGGTCCAGTCCCACCCGAGCCCGTCCGGTTCGCTGTGGTCGGTCTGGACCACGCGCACGTGAACGGCCAGATCGCCGGGCTGGTGGGCGCGGGCGCGGTCTTCGTGGGCCGGGCCGGACCGCCGTCACCGGTTCACGACGCGGTGGCCGCCCGGTGGCCGGACGTCCCGCTGGTCCCGGATTCCCAGCAGCTACTGGACGATCCGTCGGTCGACCTCGTCGTCACCGCGGCGGTCCCTCCGAGCGGGCCCCGATCGCCGTGGCCGCGCTGAGGGCCGGCAAGGACAAGGTGACGGACAAGCCGGGCTGCACCACCCAGGAGCAGCTGGCCGGCATCGAGACGGCGGTCGCGGCGTCGGGCCGTTTCTGGTCGGTGACGTCCTCCGAGCGCTTCGAGGTCCGGGCCGTCAGCCGCGCCGGGGAACTGGTGCGGGCCGGCCGGATCGGGCGGGTCCTGCAGACCCTCGGTGTCGGCCCGCACCGCCTCGACGAGGCGACCCGCCCCGACTGGTTCTTCCGGCGGGAGTCCTACGGCGGGATCCTCACCGACATCGCCTCCCACCAGATCGACCAGTTCCTGTGGTTCACCGGGCTCGACGACGCGGAGGTGTCCTTCAGCACCGCGACCAACCTCGGGCACCCGGAGCACCCGGGCCTGCAGGACTTCGGCCAGGGGGTGCTGCGCGGTCTGCGCGGGAGCAGCCGTGACGGGGCTGGTGAGGGCGGTGAGGCGCACGGCTACGTCAGGGTCGACTGGTTCACACCCGACGGGCTGCCCGTGTGGGGGGACGGCCGGCTGACCGTCCTCGGGACCGCCGGCTACCTGGAGCTGCGCAAGTACGTCGACCCCACCGGTGCGCCGGGCGGTGACCACCTGATCTGCGTCGACGGTGCCGGGACGGAGCGCATCGACTGCTCGGACGCGCCGCTGCCGTACTACCCGGCCCTGGTGGCCGACGTCCGGGACCGGACGACCACGGCCTGCCCGCAGCAGCACACGTTCACCGTCATGCGCCTGGCCCTGCAGGCGCAGGCAGCGGCGGAGTCACCCGGTCCCGGTGGGTCGGGAACGATGGGGGCGTGAGCGCGCGCATCGGAGTGGTGACCTTCCCCGGCTCCCTCGACGACGGCGACGCCCGCCGCGCCGTCCGCCTCGCCGGTGCCGAGGCGGTGTCGCTGTGGCACGCCGACCCGGACCTGGCGGGCGTCGACGCGGTCGTCCTGCCCGGGGGCTTCAGCTACGGGGACTACCTGCGCTGCGGGGCGATCGCGCGGTTCTCCCCGGTGATGACGTCCGTCATCGATCGCGCCCACGCCGGGATGCCCGTGCTCGGCATCTGCAACGGCTTCCAGGTCCTCTGCGAGGCGCACCTGCTGCCCGGCGCGCTGGTCCGCAACGAGGCCCGGCGTTTCGTCTGCCGGGACCAACGGCTGCGCGTGGAGAACGCGACGACCATGTGGACCGCGCAGTTCACGACCGGCGAGGAGATCGTCGTCCCGCTGAAGAACGGCGAGGGCGGCTACGTGGCGGACGCTGACACCCTGGAGCGGCTGGAGGGCGAGTGCCGGGTCGTGTTCCGCTACCTCGGCCCCAACCCCAACGGCAGCCTGCACGACATCGCCGGCATAACCGATCCCACCGGGCGGATCGTCGGGCTGATGCCGCACCCGGAACACGCGGCGGAGCGGCTGACCGGCCCGGGGACCGACGGGCTGGGCCTGTTCACCTCCGCGGTGGCGGGACTGCTCGCCGCGGTCTGAGGGGGCTGGTCGCCGCAGTACGCTCCTTGCGGTCGCGGACGTTCGGCGCTAACTGGTCGTCTGGTCGGTCGAGTAGGCGACCTTCCACTCGGACGATGGCATAGCAACCACGTCGAGACTGGTTGCCTTTCCCACTGAAGGGTCCTTGTAAGTGGCTCGATGTATAACCCTACCGCTGGTCGCGGAACAGTTGGCGCCGACGAGGGAGTCGTTACTGAGGCGGATGTCGATCTTTCCCGTCCCTCGGCACGTGAAAGCGATCTCGATCGCGGAAGCGGCTCGGATGCGTTTCGAGAGAGCGCAGTGGCGACTGCCGACCCCGGCAGCGTCCACACCCGACGCGTCATTGCTGTCGAGATCGAGTGCCGGGTCGAGCAGAGCAGGCGAGCCAGTGGTGGCTGGCGTCCCTCCTGGCGACGGCGACCGCGGGCGTGCAGTTGTTGCGAATCCGGTGCCAGACGGCCTCGAATCGGTCGCAATGCCTGAACTCGAAGTGCATCCGTACAGCCCAGCGAGGCTCGTTACGAGCGCCGCGACAGCAAGACGCCGCCCACCACGCGGTGTCACGAGTGATCGAAGTAGATGGACCCGTTGAGAGGGTACTGACCGACGCCCGACCGGTCCAAGACGTAGGCGCATGTAGCGGAGTAGTGACCGTACTTCCAGGTGAACCTGTACCCGCCCGCGCCCATCGCCACCCACCCCGACGCCCGACTGGAGGGGATGGTCCACGAACCGCCGCGTGTGATCGTCGAGGTCCGCGACTTCTGGAGCGAGGCGCTCACGGACACCGTCGCTTTGGCGAAGATGACACCGGCCTCTGTTCCGACGGTTCCCGTCAGGGTCCCTGACCACGAATCGCCCTTGGCGATCGACTCCGACAGAGTCGACCCGCCCTTCCCGTAGGTGATGAAGTCAGCGCCGTGGCTGAGTATCTGAAGCTTGCTCGCGAAGGAGTAATCGTACTCCGGTGCGCAACCCCTGGGCGAGACCGGCGACGCACTGGCGGGCACCACGGTCAGCACAGTGGTCCCAGCCAGCACCACCCCAGTCACGCAAACAGCCGCGACCTTTGCTTTCAACGACATCGCTGGTCCCTTCAATGGAAGGACTGATTGGCACCCAGCGGCCCCATGCGAGATAGACAAGCACCTGACCGGGCTCTGCGCAATCCCCCCGGGCCGGTCGTTACCTGTGCGAGATCTCTGGCTCGTGTGTAGCGCGGGCCGACAGACCAGTTGCCGCGGTGGTGCGCAAGAGGGGATGCGGTGTCGCCGCTCGGCGAGCGGCAACCAGCGCTGGTCGTGGCGGGGGCTGATCGCCGTCCGAGGATCCCTGACCAGCTCCCGAGCTGCGCTGGGGGCGAACGGTGCGCCCGGACCGCCCGGTCGGTGCGGCCCCGGTGCGAGAGTGGACAGCGTGCAGAACCCCGCCGACCTCTACACACTGACCGACGCTGCCACCGGACTCCGCGCCACCCACCTGGTCGTCGGGCTCGACGGTTTCGTCGATGCGGGGAGCGCCTCCCGCAGCGCTGTTGACCACCTGGTCAGCTCGCTCGAGCACCACGTCGTGGCCGAGTTCGACGTCGACGCCCTGCTGGACTACCGGGCGCGCCGGCCGCGGCTGCACTCGGCGGAGAACATCATCGGCGCGGTCGCCTGGCGGACGCTGCGCCTGGAGGTCGTCACCGACCTGGTCGGCACCCGCTTCCTGCTGCTGCGTGGGCCTGAGCCGGACCGGGCCTGGCAGTCGTTCGCGGCCGCGGTCGTCGGGTTGGGCGCGCAGTTCGGGGTGGAGACGATGGTCGGCATGCTCGCCCTGCCGGCGGCCGCCCCGCACACCCGGCCCATCACGTTCCTCGGCACCGCGACCCGTCCGGAGCTGCTGCCGGAGAACGGCATGCGGTTCGGGCCGATGGAGGTCCCGGGATCGGTGACGGCGGTGCTGGAGTACAGCTTCGGGAAGGCCGGCCGGGACGGGATGACCCTGCTGCCGCAGGTGCCCAACTACATCTCGTCCTCTGACGTGCCCCACGCGGCCGCCGCGCTGCTGGAGCGCCTGGGCCGGGTCGCTGAGCTGTCGCTGCCGTTCGACGCGCTGCTGCGGGCGGCGGAGAAGCTCGACGCCGTGCTGGCCGGGGAGCTGGCGCAGAGCGACGAGAACCGAGAGATGGTCACCGAGCTGGAGCGTCAGTACGACCAGTCGCTGCTGAAACTGACCTCGGGGGACAACGGCGAGGCGATCCTCCCGACCGGGGACGAGCTCGCCCGGCAGTTCGAGTCCTTCCTGGCCGAGCGGGACGACGAGCGCTAGCCGGTCCGACGGTCGCCGTTGTCCGGTATCGACACCGAAGGCGCTGATCGGTCGTGATCCGGGCCTTCCCGGGTCCCTGTCTGTCGATTCCGGACACCCCGGGGCCGGTGTGCGCACCGGCGTTGTACGCCGAACGGCACGCAGCCGCCCTCCCGGTGAGCCAGGCGATCGAACGGAGCTCGTGTCCAGTCCCGCACCCGCCCCGCCGTTTCCGCTCGAGCGGGTGGTCGCGCGTGCACCGGAGGTGACCGCCCGACCGGGCTCGGCCAGGTGGGAGCTCCTCGGGGCGCCGATAACCTGCCCGGCGTGACCCCAGCGCCTGCACACAGCCGGACGCCAACTGACGCACCGCCCGGATCCGCAGCCGCCCCCGCAGCCGGTCGCGCCGTCGTCGTCGACACCGTCGAGCAGGCGGCCGCGACCCCGGACCACCCACAGCCCTTCGCCGGGCTGGGCATAAGGCCTGGCGAGTACGCCCGGGTCCGCGAGGTCCTCGGGCGCCGGCCGACGTCCTCGGAGCTCGCCGTCTACTCGGTCATGTGGAGTGAGCACTGCTCCTACAAGTCCAGCAAGGTCCACCTGCGCACGTTCGGCGAACTCGCCCCGCACAGCGACGCGCTGCTGGTCGGCATCGGGGAGAACGCCGGTGTGGTGGACATCGGTGGCGACTGGGCCGTGACGTTCAAGGCCGAGTCGCACAACCACCCGAGCTTCGTCGAACCCCTGCAGGGGGCCGCGACCGGCGTCGGTGGCATCGTCCGGGACATCCTGGCGATGGGCGCCCGGCCGGTCGCGGTGATGGACGCGCTGCGCGTCGGCCCGCTCGACGCCCCCGACACCGCGCGCGTCCTGCCCGGGGTCGTCGCGGGCGTCGGGTGGTACGGGAACTGCCTCGGGCTGCCCAACATCGGGGGCGAGGTCGGCTTCGACCCCAGCTACGCCGGCAACCCGTTGGTCAACGCGCTCTGCGTGGGCACCATGCGCCACTCCCAGATCCAGCACGGACGGGCGACCGGAGCCGGCAACGTCGTCGTGCTCTACGGCGCCCGCACCGGAGGGGACGGCATCGGGGGCGCCTCGATCCTGGCCAGCGACACCTTCGCCGCCACCGGCCCCACCAAACGCCCCGCGGTGCAGGTGGGGGACCCGTTCGCGGAGAAGGTGCTCGTCGAGGCGACGCTGGAGCTGTTCGCAGCCGGGTTGGTGACCGGGATCTCCGACCTCGGGGCGGCGGGCCTGTCGTGCGCGTTCTCCGAGCTGGCCAGCGCCGGGGACGGCGGGATGGCCGTCGAGCTGGACCGGGTCCCACTGCGGGACGCGACGCTCTCGCCGGAGGAGATCCTCATGAGCGAGAGCCAGGAACGGATGATGGCGGTCGTGGAGCCCGGGGACCTCGGAGCCTTCCTGGCGGTCTGCGAACGCTGGGACCTCACGGCCACGCCCGTCGGGGAGGTCACCGACACCGGCCGGCTCGTCGTGACGTGGCGCGGGCAGACCGTCGTGGACGTCCCGCCGCGGACCGTCGCCCACGAGGGACCGGTGTACACCCGGCCGATGGCCGAGCCTCCCGAGACGGGTGCTCTCGCCGCGGACGACCCGTCGCGGCTGCCACGACCGGCCGGCGGCCCGCAGCTGCGGGACACCCTGCTGCGGTTGGTCGCCTCCCCGGACCTGGCCGACCGCGGATGGGTCACCGACCAGTACGACCGGTACGTCCAGGGCAACACCGTGCTGGCCCGCCCCGAGGACGCCGGGGTGGTCCGGGTGGACGAGAGCACGGGTCTCGGGGTGGCGCTGTCGATGGACTGCAACCCGCGTTTCTGCATGCTGGACCCGTACACCGGTGCACAGCTCGCGCTGTCCGAGGCCTACCGCAACGTCGCGGTGACCGGCGCGCGGCCGCTCGCGGTGACCGACTGCCTGAACTTCGGGTCCCCGGAGGATCCCGGCGTCATGTGGCAGTTCGAGCGGACGGTGCGGGGTCTGGCGGAGGCCTGCGCCCAGCTCGGCACCCCGGTCACGGGCGGGAACGTCAGCTTCTACAACCAGACCGGTGCACGCGCCATCCTCCCCACGCCCGTCGTCGGGGTCCTCGGGGTCCTCGACGACGTGGCCCGGCGCACGCCGATCGGGTTCAGCGCACCCGGGCTCGCCGTGTACCTGTTGGGAGTCACCCGCGACGAGTTCGGCGGGTCCACGTGGGCCTGGGCAGAGCACGGCCACCTCGGCGGACGTCCCCCGGCGGTCGACCTCGAGGCGGAGCGCCTGCTCGCGGACATCTGCGTGAACGCCTCCCGCGACGGGATGGTCGACGCCGCGCACGACCTGTCCGACGGCGGTCTCGTGCAGGCGCTGGTGGAGAGCTGCCTGCGGGGGGGGTGCGGCGCCCGGGTGTGGGTCCCGGACGGCATGGACCCGTTCGTGTTCCTGTACTCGGAGAGCGCTGCTCGCGTCGTCGTCGCCGTCCCGCGGAGTGAGGAGATCCGGTTCACCGACATGTGCACCGCGCGCGGGCAGGCCCACGTCCGGATCGGGGTCACCGACGACGGTGGACCTGACGGAGGCGAGGTGGACGGGCCGGTCCTCGAGCTGTCCGGCCTGTTCACGGTCGGGCTGTCCGAGCTGCGCCGCGCCCACACCGGGACGTTCCCGGCCGCCCTGGACGCGCACTGATGCACGGCGGTCCCGGGTCGCTGCGGTGGTGACGCGGTGGTGACGCGCATCGACCTGCCCGCGGCGCTCGAGGCGCTCGGCGTCCAGTGGACGCTGCTCGCGGACTCCCTCGCGACCCTGACCGACCCGGACCGCGCCGGCCCGTCGGTGCTGCCCGGCTGGACCGTCGGTGACCTCGGCGCCCACCTGGTCCGCTCGGCCGGTGCGATGACCGGGCTGCCCGCCGCCCCGGCGGGGACCCCGCCGATGACCCTGTCGTCCTACGTCCAGCGGTACGCCGCCGCGGCGCAGGAGATCGCGCAGGACGCGCGCGACAGGGCCGCCACCTTCGACGGCGACCAGGTCGTGGCGGCCGTGAGGTCGGCGTCCGCGGCCCAGGTGGCCGGGTTCGGCGCCGAGGCGGCCGGCCCCGGTGTGGACCGCCGGGTGGTGTCCGCACCGCGCGGCCCGCTGCGGTTCGTCGACGTCGTGCTCACCCGGCTGGTCGAGGCCGTGACCCACGCCGACGACCTGGCTCGCTCCCTGGCCGGGGCGCCCGGCGGGCTGGTGGACCGGGCCGCCCTGCGGATCGTCTGCCGAGCCCTCGCAGACGCGCTGGCGGACCGGTCACCGGGTCACACGGTCGAGCTCCGGGTGCCGCCGTACGCGGCCGTGCAGTGCGTGCCGGGACCTCGTCACACCCGCGGCACCCCGCCCAACGTCGTGGAGACCGACCCACTCACCTGGCTCCGGGTGGCCACCGGGCGAACGTCCTGGGCGGAGGTGGTGGGGACACCGGCGCTGTCCGCGAGCGGGGAGCGCGCCGACCTGTCCGGCCTGCTCCCCCTGCTCTGAGCGCTCCCCGCCGGGCGGTCCGCCCGGTTGCGCGGCGATCCGGTCGGGGTCGGACTGGTCGAGGACCCGCACATGCTCCAGCGGCGGGCACCTCCAGCGGCGTACCCGCGGACGGGACAGTGGCACCGCGATGACGTCAGGCCGGGCTGGGACGCGGGGGGATGGGGAGGGCGACCACGGGGCCGGTCCCGGCGCTTATCTCCGGGTGCTGTCCCACCCGCGCGCCGTGCTCCCGCTGGTGGCCGCGTTCGTCGCTCGTCTGCCCATCTCGATGGCCCCGCTGGGCCTGGTCCTGTTCATCTCCGACGTCCGCGGGTCGTACGCCTCCGCCGGCCTGGTCAGTGGCGCCTTCGCCGTGGGTCTCGCGGCCGGCTCCCCGGTGTGGGGTCGGCTGCTGGACCGGTACGGCCGTGGCCGGGTCGTCGCCCCGACCGGTGCGGTGAGCGGGGTCCTGCTCGCCGCGCTGACGGTCTCCGTCCCGGTGCTGCCACTGGGTGCTGTCACCGCCCTGGCCGCCGCGGCCGGTCTGACCTTCCCGCCCGTCGGACCCGCGATGCGGGCCTCGTGGCGGGTGCTGTTCCCCGACGAGGCCACCCGCCGGGCGGGCTTCGCGCTGGACGCGGTCTCGGTCGAGGCCGTGTTCGTCGGCGGCCCGCTGCTGCTGTCCGTCCTGCTGCTGGCAGGCCCGCTGGTCCCGCTGTCGGTCACGGCCGCGCTGTTGCTCCTCGGGTCGGTGGCGTTCGCGGTGGTCGCCCCACGGGGTGCATCCGTCACGGCCACGGCCACGGCCACGGCCACGGCGGCGGCCACGGCCCCGGTGACGGACGGTGCGGCGGACGGTGGGCGGAGGGCTCGACACGGTCCTCGCGGTCCGGTGGTGACGGCTGCCGGGCTCGCGCCCGCGCTGGTGGTCGGGGTCGCCGTCGCGGTCGGTTTCGGGCTCCTGGACACGTCGCTGGCGGCGACGGCGCGCGACGTGCTCGGTGACGAACGGCGGGTCGGACTCCTGTTCGCCGCCATCGCGGGCGGCAGCGTGACCGGCGGGCTGTACTACGGGACGCGCCGTGCCGGGCGCCGTGAACACGGCCGGTTGCGGGGGACCCTCGCCGTCTTCGCGGCCGGGGTCGGCGCACTGGCGATCCTGGTCGGCGCCGGGTCCCCGCCGCTGGGCGCCCTGCTGCCGCTGCTCGTGCTCGCCGGCCTGGCGATCTCCCCGTCGTTGATCATCCTGGCGAACCTGGTGGACCGGTTCGCCCCGACGGGCCGGGTCAACGAGGCGCAGGCGTGGAACACGACGGCGTCCACCACCGGGGTCGCCGCCGGGACTGCGGTCGCCGGTCAGGTGATCGACGCGGGCGGTGCGGGCTGGTCGTTCGCGGTGGCGGCCTGCGCGGTCGGGGCCTCCGGTGTCCTGGCCGCGATCGCAGCGCGCCGCTGGGACGCGACCCCGCACATCCGCTGACCCGCCGGGCCGGCCGCGCCCGCCGGGAGCCGCGAGCCGGGAGCCGGGGTCACGATCTGGTCCCGGTCCGCCCCCGGGGGCCGTCCGGTGGAACCGATCAGCCCCCCCACCCCGTCCGAGCCATGTCCCCGGCAGTCGCCGCAACGGCGGGAGCGCGGGGCGAGACCCCGGGAGGACCGATGGCCACCGCAGCCCACCCCCGCACCACCGATCCCCATCCCGGTCGCGACCGACGGCTGCTCCCCGTGGCGGTCGCCATCGCAGTGGCGCTCCTGCCGGTCGGGTGCACCGGGTCCGCGTCGACGTCCTCCTCGTCCGGGGGGAGCTCGCTCGCAGCACCGGCCGCGGCACCGGTGGGCGCGGGGGCGGCGGGACCGGCCCGGGCGGTGGCAGGAGCGGTGGCAGGGGCGAAGGTCACCGCCCGGGACGTCGCGACCACGACCCGGTCCCGGGTCCTGACGGCATCGCTGACCCTGCAGGTGCCCGATGTGGCGAAGGCGTCCGCGGCCGCCGCCCGGGCCGCCACCGCAGCGGGTGGCTACGTCGGCACGGAAGGTCTCGATGCGGCCGGGGGCACGCCGGGACCGGGCGCCGAGGGGCGTCCGACCGCCACCGCGACGCTCCGGATCCCTCCTGCCCGGCTCGACGCGGTGGTCGCGACCTTGGCCTCGCTCGGGAAGGTGACGGCCCAGCAGCGCTCCGACACCGACGTGACAGGCCAGGTCGCGGACCTCGACGCCCGGCTGGTGACCCAGCGGGCCAGCCTCGTCCGGTTGCGCGGGTTGTTCGCCGGCGCCCGCGACCTCCCGCAGGTGACGGCCCTGGAGCAGGCACTGACCACCCGCGAGGCGGACCTGGAGTCCCTCACCGCCCAGCGCAAGGCACTCGCCGGCCAGGTCGACGACGCGACCGTCACCGTCACCCTCTCGGCGCCGGCCCCGCCCGCTGTCGTCCGGGCGTCGACGCCGCTCGGCTTCGGCCGCGGGCTGGCCGGTGGTTGGTCCGCCCTGGTCGGGACCGTCCGGGTGGCGGCGGCCACGATCGGCGCGGTGGTCCCGTTCCTGCCCGGGGCGGCCGTCGTCGTGGCGCTCGTGCTGTGGCGGCGGCGGGTCCGTTCCCGACGGGCCGGGCTCGCCGCTGGCCCCACGGCAGGCCCTCCCGCGGCACCGTCGGTCTGAGGAGGGTCAGCCCGACGTGACGACGTCGAGGGAGTCCCCGGGGGCGAGCACCTGCACGTCGGTGCCGGGCAGTCCCTCGGCGGCCAGCTCGGCGAAGCGCGCGCCCAGCGGTAGGAACATCTCGCGGCGCACCCGGTCCAGGCCGACCGGCCAGAACGTCCCGTAGTGCACCGGCACCGCCGTCCGGGCCCCGACCCGGCGCACCGCCTCCACCGCCCGCGCGGGGTCCAGGTGCCCGGGACCGAGGTTGGGACCCCAGCCGCCGACCGGGACCAGTGCGAGGTCGACCGGGCCGAGCTCGGCCATCGACGGGTGCAGGTCGGTGTCCCCGCCGAACCACACCCGCCCGGTGCCGGTGGTCACGAACTGCACGGGCGGCGCGCGGTGGGTGGACCACGGGTGCCGACGGTCGTCGTGCCGGGCGGCCACCACGTCGACCCGCAGCCCCCCCACGTCCACCGTCGCGCCGGGTGCCACCTCCTCGCAGCGGTCCGCCAACCCCCGGGCCCCGCGGCGGGACCGCAGGAACGCCCGCGTGCCGACCGGCGCGATCAGCCGCACCCCCGGTCCGGTCCGCAGCAGCGACGGGACGTGCAGGTGGTCGGCGTGGAGGTGGCTGACCAGGACCGCGTCGACGTCGCACACGCTCGGCGGGGGTGTGGGTCCACGGCGCCGGCGGAGGTGCCCGACGTAGGACGTGAGCACGGGGTCGACGAGCAGCCGCACCCCGGAGTCGTCGAGCCGGACGGTGCTGTGACCCCACCACGTCACCCGCACCCGGGCATCCTCCTCGTCGCGCACCGTCTGTGCCGGCCGGATCCGGGCGCGCGAGCGGGACGCAAGGATGGCCGTCGTGCGCATCGTCCCGGCCGGGCCGGCCTCCCGGCTGCCCGGAAGGGTCGCGGTGGCCGACGGCGTCCGGTTGGTCGGCCGGTCCGCGACGGTGGGGCTGGCCACGGTCCTGGCGTTGCTGGTCCTGGCCGCGGTGATCCCCGGGTTCGTCCTGGCCGGACGCTTCTACGGCCTGAGTCCCGCGATCGGCGCCGCCGTGGTCGTGTTCGTCGTCAACGCCGTGGTCTGGCCGTTGCTGTCGCGCCTCGTGATCGGCGTCGTCGTCCTCACGTTCGGGTTGGCCGCGTTCGCGGTGAACGCGGCGCTGGTGTGGCTCGGCTTGGCGTTCGTTCCCGGGGTCCGGATCGGCGGCCCCCTGGACGCGCTGGCCGTCACCCTGACCGCCTCCGCCGTCTCGGCCTTCACAGCGGGCGCACTGCCGCTGGACCGGGCCGCCGCCTACCGACGGTCGCTGCGGGTCTCCCAGCGGCGGGTGCTCGGCCCGGCCCGGCAGCGGTTCCTGCACTCCAGCGACCCGACCGGGTCCGTCCCCGGTGTCCTGTTCCTGCAGATCGACGGGCTGTCAGGGGCCGCACTGCGGCGCGCGGTGGACGCCGGCCGGATGCCGACCGTGGCCCGGTGGCTGTCCTCGGGGACCCACCGGCTGCTGTCCTGGCAGACCGGGATCGCCAGCCAGACCGCCGCCAGCCAGTGCGGCCTGCTCTTTGGGGACAACGACGACGTGCCGGCGTTCCGGTGGCTGGAGAAGGAGACCGGCACGGTCGTGGTCGCCAACCGCACCGAGGGCGCCGAGACCCTGCAGGCCCGGCGCAGCGACGGTCGCGGGCTGCTGCACGCCGACGGCGGGGTGTGCTCGGCACTGGTCAGCGGGGACGCGGCGGACGCCATCCTCACGATGAGCCTGGCCGGGACCCGCAAGGGCCACCTCGGCAACGGCTACGGCGGGTACTTCGCGGACCCCGGCCATGCGGTCCGTACCGCCGTCGGCTTCGTCACGGAGGTGCTGCGCGAGGTGGTCCAGGCCGTGGTCCAGCGGCTGCGCCGGGAGCACCCGCGGGTCGGCCGGGGTGGCCCGTACCCGCTGCTCCGGGCGCTCACCACGGTCGTGTCCCAGGACGTGACGGTGCAGTGGCTGACCGACAACCTGCTGCTGGGCAGGTCGGTGCTGTACGCGGACCTGCTCGGGTACGACGAGGTCGCCCACCACTCCGGCATCGACCGGGGCGACTCCCTGGCGGTCCTGACCGACCTGGACCGCCGGATCGCCCGGCTGGAGTTCGTCGCCCGGGAGGTCCGCCGGCCCTACCGGTTCGTGCTGCTGTCCGACCACGGCCAGAGCCCCGGCGAGCCGTTCGAGGACCTGTTCGGTGTCTCCTTCGCGGACACGGTCCGGGTGGCCTGCGGGATCCGCGCCGAGGACGGGGGTGCCCGGCGGCGGGTGGCGGAGCTGGAGTCGAGCTGGGCGGTGACCGCGGCCCTGGCCGAGGCGCGGACCGGCCCCGTCCGGGACCGGGCCGTGTCCCGGCTGATCCGCACCGAGGACCGCGGCCGGGACGAGGCCGGCGACCCGTCGGACAGCGTCGTGGTGCTGGCCTCCGGCGGTCTGGGGCTCATCTCGTTCCCGGCGCTTCCGGCGCGGTACCCGCTCGTCGAGGAGCGCGTCGAGGATCCGGATTCCCGCGGTCCCCGCGAGCGGCGCGCGGGCCGGGAGCTGATCGAGCGGGAGTACCCGGAGCTGCTCCCGGACCTGGTGGCCCACCCGGGGGTCGGGTTCGTCGTGGTGGCCGACACCGACGGGCCGGTCGTCGTCGGAGCGGCCGGCGAACGGCACCTCGGCGAGCCCGGGTCACCGGACCCGGACCGGGTCGTCGGCGTGGACCCGTTGACCGGGTACGGCGCGGACGCGGCGTGGTCGTTGCGGCGGGCGGCCCGGTTCGCCCACGCCCCGGACGTCCTGGTGCAGGGCGCGCTGGACCCGGCGACGGGGTGGGTGGTGTCCTTCGAGCACTTCGCCGCCTCGCACGGCTCGCTCGGCGGGGAGCAGACGGACGCCTTCGTGCTGGCGCCCTCGGACCTGCCGCTGGACCCGGCCTGGCTGGCCGGTACGCCGGTGGCCGGTGCCGAGGCGGTGCACCTGCAGTTCCGCGCCTGGCTGGCCGCGCTGGGTCATCAGGCATTCGCCGCCGAGGAGGCCCTCACGCCCGGCCGCTGACCCCAACCGTCCGCGACCCTCGGGTGCTCCGTCCCGGCGGGCCCGTGAGGTGGACGTCGGTCACGGGCCTTCCCGGGAGGGACCCGCGTCCCTAGCCTGGCCTGATGTGCCGCAACATCCGTCCGCTGTTCAACATCGAGCCGCCCGCCGACGCCGACGAGGTGCAGGCCGCGGCCCTGCAGTACGTCCGCAAGATCAGCGGCACGACGAAGCCGTCTCGGGCCAACGCTGCGGTGGTGGAGAGGGCCGTCCAGGAGGTGGCCGAGGCGTCGCGGCGGCTGCTCGAGGAGCTGGTGACGGCTGCGCCGCCCCGGGACCGGGAGGTCGACGCCGCCCGGGCGCGCGCGCGTGCGGCACACCGCTACGCGAGCTGACGGGCAGCGCAGGGACACCCCGGACCCGGACCTAGACTCTCCGCGTGCCCGCACCTGGCAAGAGCGGCCGAGCAGGTCCCTCCCACGTTCGACCCCACGTTCGACGCCGGGGTGACGGGCGGTTGAGTCTGGATCCGGACCCCGTGGAGCGACCCGTCAGGGACGCCTGCGGGGTCTTCGGCGTCTGGGCCCCCGGCGAGGAGGTCGCCAAGCTCGCCTACTTCGGCCTCTACGCGCTGCAGCACCGCGGGCAGGAATCGGCCGGCATCGCCGTGTCCAACGGCCGGTCGATCCGGGTGTACAAGGACATGGGACTGGTCAGTCAGGTCTTCGACGAGCCCACGCTGGCCTCGATGCGCGGACACCTCGCCGTCGGGCACTGCCGGTACTCCACGACCGGCTCGAGCAGCTGGGACAACGCCCAGCCCACGTTCCGCCCGACCGCGCTCGGCTCGGTGGCGCTCGCCCACAACGGCAACCTGACGAACACCAACGAGCTGTCCCAGGCCGCCCAGCGGACCGCCCGTGACCGCGGCGAGCTGGACATGGACCTGCCGCAGGTGCTGACGGACCTCAGCGCCTGCGACAAGGCGACCAACGACACCCATCTGATCACCGCGCTGCTCGCAGCGGACCCGGCGCCGGCCATGGAGGACGCCGCGGTCAACGTCCTGCCGACGCTGCGCGGGGCGTTCTCGCTGGTGTTCTGCGACGAACAGACCCTCTACGCGGCCCGGGACCCCCAGGGCATCCGGCCGCTGGTGCTGGGCCGCCTGGAGAACGGCTGGGTGGTGGCGAGCGAGTCCGCGGCCCTGGACATCGTCGGCGCGTCCTTCGTGCGCGAGGTCGAGCCCGGTGAGCTGATCGCGATCGACGCCGGCGGGCTCCGGACCCGCCGGTTCGCCGAGCCCGAGCGCAAGGGCTGCCTGTTCGAGTACGTCTACATGGCGCGGCCCGACACCGCCATCGCCGGGCGGTCGGTGCACTCCAGCCGCGTCGAGGTCGGGCGGCTCCTGGCGCAGGAGCACCCCGCGGACGCGGATCTCGTCATCTCCGTCCCCGAGTCGGGGACCCCGGCGGCGACCGGCTACGCGGAGGCGTCCGGGATCCCCTACGGCGTCGGGCTGGTGAAGAACAACTACGTCGGGCGCACGTTCATCCAGCCGTCGGACACGATCCGCCAGCTCGGGATCCGGCTCAAGCTCAATCCGCTGCGGGAGGTCATCGCCGGGCGGCGGCTCGTGGTCGTCGACGACTCGATCGTGCGTGGCAACACCCAGCGGGCGCTGGTGCGGATGCTCCGGGAGGCCGGCGCCGCCGAGGTGCACGTCCGCATCAGCTCCCCGCCGGTGCAGTGGCCGTGCTTCTACGGGATCGACTTCGCCAGCCGCGCCGAGCTGATCGCGCCCGGGCTGGCGGTGGAGGACATCTGTCGGTCGATCGGTGCGGACAGCCTGGGCTACATCTCCCTGGACGGCCTCGTCGCGGCCAGCCGCCAGCCCGCGGACCAGCTGTGCCGAGCCTGCTTCGACGGGGTGTACCCGGTGGCCTTGCCCGACGACGGCCTGCTCGGCAAGTACCTGCTGGAGCCGCCGATCACCCACGACACCCGGACCCCCGCGGGTGTCGTCGGGCCGCACCGGGAGGGCGCGGACCTGGTCGGGGCCTCGGCCGGAGCGCTCGACGCCCTGACCCGCCCGTGAGCCCGGCCGCACCCGGCGCCGCACCGGCGGTCCGGACGTCGGCGACCGGCACGTACGCGGCGGCCGGGGTCGACATCGAGGCCGGCGACAAGGCCGTCGAGTTGATGCGCGCCTCCATCGCGGCCGCGTCGCGCCCCGAGGTGATGGGCGGGATCGGCGGGTTCGCCGGCCTGTTCGATGCGTCGGCGCTCACCGCGTACCGGCGTCCCGTGCTCGCGACCAGTACCGACGGCGTGGGGACGAAGGTGGCGATCGCCACCGCGATGGGCCGCTACGACACGATCGGATCCGACCTGGTCGGGATGGTCGTGGACGACCTCGTCGTCTGCGGCGCGGAGCCGCTGTTCATGACCGACTACCTGTGCACCGGACACGTCGTCCCCGAGCGGGTCGCGGCGATCGTCGGTGGCGTCGCGGCGGCGTGCGCCCGCGTCGGCTGTGCGCTGATCGGCGGGGAGACGGCTGAACACCCCGGCCTGCTGGGCCCGGACGACTTCGACCTGGCCGGTGCCGCGACGGGGGTCGTGGAGGCGGGCGACCTGCTGGGGTCGCACCGGGTCCGGGCCGGCGACGCGCTCGTGGCGATCGCCAGCTCGGGGCTGCACGCCAACGGCTACTCCCTGGTCCGGCACGTCCTGCTCGACCCGGCCACGGGTGCCGGCTGGTCGCTGGAGCGGCACGTCGACGACCTCGGCCGGACCCTGGGCGAGGAACTGCTGGAGCCGACGCTGGTCTACGCCGCCGACTGCCTGGCGCTGGCCCGGGACGTCGGTGTGCACGCGATGGCCCACGTGACCGGTGGCGGGCTGGCCGGAAACCTGGCGCGGGTCGTCCCAGCGGGGGCGCGGGCCGTCCTGGACCGTGGGACCTGGGAGCTGCCGGCGGTGTTCGCGCTGGTCGCCGAGGTCGGCGGGGTGGAACTGCCCGAACTGGAACGGACGCTGAACACCGGCGTCGGGATGGTCGTCGTGACCGGACCGGACCGTGCCGATGCCGCTGTCCACCTCCTGCGGAACCGGGGTCTGACCGCCTGGGTGGCCGGGGCGGTCGTCGGTGACCCGGACGGCGTAGCGGGGCGCGCTGTCCTGTCGGGTTCGCACCGCTGACCCCGGCAGTCACCCGGCGTCGTGCCGAGACGACACCGGCACCTGCTCCGCCACGACCGGGCGGAACAGGTGCCGGGAGCGCCGGACGGGTCGTCAGGCGGTGTCGCGACGCCCTGGCTCCACGTCAGCCCACTGGGAGTACTCCGGATCGATCTCACCGTCGTCGGGCCGGCGCGTCGTCGCCGGATCCGAGTGGTGGAGCTCGTCGGCGAGCCTCGTCAGGTCAGTACCGATGTCCTGGTACTTCAAGGTCCTGGCGACCTTCGTCTGCTTCGCTTTCGCACGGCCGCGGCCCATCGGCTCGACCCCCCTCGTCGCTGTCCGAGGGCGTCGGTGGTGTCGCGCCCACGGGCTGGGTGTGTCCAGGAGAACTCCTGGTCGACTTCGCCGCAAGACTAGCGGCCGGAGGGGTCGGACCGCACCGTCGCCGGCACACGGGTGCGGTGAGGCGCTCGCGGAGGTCCGGCTGGCCGTCGGTGCCCCCCGATGATGTGCTCCGAGAGGTGTCACGATGCACAGGTGACCCGAGACGTCGGTGGGGACCCGCCCGCGGGCCGGCCGGGCCGCGGCGACGCCGCGCCGCGCCACCGGCCCTGGGCTGCTGTGGTGCCCTACCGGACGTCCCTGCGGGTCTACGAACCGGACGGGGCGGTGGGGTGGGCCGACACTCCCCGGCCGGAGGCCGTACCGATCTCCGATGAGCCGCTCGCCGCGTTCCGCAGGCTCATCGGCACACCTCCGACGGTCGCGCCGGCCACGACCAGCGGCGCGGCCTACCTGCTCACCGCGGGTCGCCAGCGGTTCTGGTGCCCCGTGGACGAGCGCCAGCGCTGCTGGTCGGCGCTGCGGGCCGCCCGCGACGACGGGGCCACCCTGCTGCGGGCGTCGTTCCCGCCCCATGTCCTGGACGACGCGGACGCCGACTACGAACGGTGGTCCGGTGCCCACCCGGACACCGTCCCGCACGTGCGCACCAGCTCCTGGCACGTGCCGATCCGATGGTTCGCGGCGTTCGAGGACGGCGAGCGGGTCGTGGAGCGCGGGCCCGAGCCGTCCGTGGTGTACCGGACGACGATGGTCCAGGCCCGGCGCCGGTTGTCCCGGACCCACGCGCTGCTGCGACGCACCGCGCCGCGTGACCGCCTCACCGGGGCGGTCCGCGACCTGGGGTCGTGGGTCAACGAGTTCCACCCGCGCGGCGTGCTGGAGCTGGACTACGGCGGACTGGTGGAGCTCCTCGGGCTCGACGAGGTGGCCGGTGACCCGTCGGTGGCCTCGATGCAGGAGGTCTTCGCCGCACTCGGCGACGGCCGGGACAGGGATGCGTGGTCCCGGTACCGCACGGTCGTGGACCGCTGGCGCTCGGTGCAGCGGATGAGCCGCGCGAGCTGAGGCCTGACCGGCGGTGTGGCTACGCGCCCTGCGGCTGGTGTCCGCCGAGGACCTTGCCCAGCAGGGCGTGGAGCCGGCGTCGTTCGGCGGGGTCCAGCCCGGCGAGGAGTTCGTCCTGGACGGCGTCGGCGTGCCGTTGGAGGTCCTCGAGGTGTCCCCGGCCGGGGCCGGTGAGCGTGATGACGTTGCGGCGCCGGTCGGCCGGGTCGAGCTGCCGGTCCACGTGGCCGGCGGCCTGCAGGCGGTTGAGGACCCCGTTGACGTCGTTGCGGTCCAGGCCGAGCCGGCGACCGAGGTCGGCCTGGCTGAGCGCTCCGTACTCCTCCAGCGCTGCCAGGACGGCGAAGTCGGCGCGGGCTCTCAGGGGCATGCGCTGCGCCGTCAGACGCGCACCGAGGGTGGACACCTTGTTCGTCTGCCAGCTCGCAAGACCCCGTAGCCGGGCCGGGGGCTGGACCGGGTCCGCGTCGTCCGCCATCGCCTCACGGTAACCGTTGGACGGACCAACCGTTGATGACTATGTTGGGGAGCACAACGTTGGTCTAGCCAACGCGAATGGGAGTCGGGACCGCGCCCGGTCGACCGGCCCCACCACCTCGAGGAGTGCTCCGTGTCCGACCCCCGTCCCAGCACCAGCACCGGCACCGGCACCCCTCAGGACCTCACCGACCGCAGGGTCCTCGTGCCCGGCGGGACCGGCGCCGTGGGCGAGGGCATCGTCCGCGCCTACCTCGCCGCCGGCGCGGTCGTCGTCGTCCCGACCCGCACCCCTGAGCGCGCGGAGCAGTTCCGCGGGGTGCTGGGTGCCGCGGCGACCGACCGGCTGCACCTCGTGGTCCACGACTACACGACGTTCGCCGGCGCTGCGGACCTCGCCGCGCAGATGGTCGCGAGCCTCGGCGGCGTCGACGACGTGGTCGCCCCCATCGGCGGCTGGTGGGCCGGCGGCGCCCTCGCCGCGATCGACGAGACCGACTGGCAGGACGCCTTCGTCGGGCTCGCGACCGCCCACGCGGCGGTCATGCGCGCGTGCCTGCCCCTGCTGGGCGGCCGCGGCGCCTACACCGTGGTCGTCGGGGACTCGGCGAGCACGCCGGTGCCCGACAGCGGCCTGGTCAGCATGGAGCAGGCCGCTGTGCTCATGATGACCCGGGTCCTCGCCGCGGAGGCTGCGGGCCGGCAGCGCGTCTTCGCTCTGGTGCTCGGCCCGGTACGAACCCGCCTCGCCGCCGGCGCGCCCAACGGGGGGAGCGCAGACCAGGTGAGCGCAGACCAGGTGAGCGCAGACCAGGTGAGCGCAGAGCGGGTGAGCGCAGACCAGGTTGGGGCGGTCGCCGTCGCGGCGTCCGCTGCGACCACCGTGACCGGGCGGCAGATCGTCGTGCACGACCGGGCCGAGGTCGACCGGGCGCTCGCCCTGCTGGCGGCCGCTGCGCCGGCAGGAACGGGCGCGGCCGACGGCGTCGACACCCGGTCGGCGACGGCGTGATGCGCGCCGTCAGCGACGACCCCGCCCACGACAGCCCTCGGCTACGAGGTCCTGTCCAGCGCGTCCATCCCCCTGGACCTGCCCGACCGTCTGCCGGACGGGAGCGCGCGCACCTGGGCGCCGCTGTCGACGACGGTGGTCCACGGCGACCGGGACGCCGTGTTGGTCGACCCGCCGCTGACGACCGCGCAGGCGGTGGTGGTCGGTGACCGGGTCGAGGCCGGCGGCAGGCGGCTCACCCACATCGTGGTGACCCATGCCCACGGTGACCACTGGTTCACCGCGGCGCTGCTGGCCGACCGGTTCCCCGGGGCCCGGGTGGTCGCGGCCGCCGGCGTGATCGGCCAGATGCACCGCGCGGTGGGTGCCCGCGCGGCCTTCTGGGACCGGATGCTGCCCGGTCGGATCCCCGCCTCGCCGGTCACCGCCGTGACGACCCCGGACAACCGGGTGTCCCTCGAGGGCCACGAGCTCGTCATCGTCGAGGTCGGCCACAGCGACACCGACGACACCACAGTGGTCCACGTGCCCGACCTCGGTCTCGTCGTGGCCGGTGACGTCGTCTATGACGGGGTGCACCCCTTCCTGGTCGAGTCCGCCCACGGCGGCCGCGCCGCCTGGCGCGCCGCCATCGACACCGTCGCCGCACTCGCACCACACCGCCTCGTGGCCGGCCACAAGGACCCCGTCCGCGACGACGACCCCACCCGCGCCATCACCGGGACGCGGCGGTACCTCGACGACGTCGACGACCTCCTGCGTAGGAAGGCGGATCCGGCCGGGTTCGTCGAGTCGATGCTCGAACGCCACCCCGACCGCCTCAACCCGAGCACGCTGTGGGGCAGCGCCCTCGCGCTGTACGTCCAGCGGGCCACCCCGACCAGGAGGTCCTCGTGACAACGTCCGCGACGGCCGTTCCCGAAGCCCGCTCCACCGGTCGTCGACGAGGCGGCCCGCCTCGCCGGCGGCTGGAGCCGCGCTCCCGCTCGGGCCAGCGGCTCGACGCGGGCGGTGGGGAGCGACCGGGGAAGAGCCGGGTGGCAGGGTGCCTTGCACCAAGGGGGCCTGATCACCACCGCACCCGACGTCCAGACACGAGGGGGAACACCTGCCATGGGCAGTGTCGCGAGCTACACCGAGGTCAACGTGCCGGTCGAGGTCGCCTACCGCTGGTGGCGCGGCCTGACCAACCTGCCGTCGATCCTGCCCGACGTGGAGTCGGTGACCGGGACGGACCGGACCGACGTCAGCCACTGGGTGGTCAAGGGCCCGCTGGGCGTCGATGTCAGTTGGGACGCCCGCGTCGTGGAGGACAAGGAGAACCAGCGCATCGCCTGGGCCACGGTCGACAACGAGGCGACCAGGGTCCCCAACGCGGGTGCGGTCCGGTTCGACCAGCACGGAGAGACGACCGGCGTCGAGGTCAGCCTCCAGTTCGACCCGCCCGCCGGCCTGCTCGGTGAGGCCGTGGCCAAGCTGTTCGCGGACCCGCAGAAGAAGGTCGACAACGCCCTCGCCGCCTACAAGGAGATCCTCGAGAAGGCCACGCCCGGCAGCTCGACAGCCGTCACCGTGAAGTAGGCGGTACGGACAGGTGGCCACCACCTCAGCGGGACACGAGCTCGAGATGGACGGGCAGGGGTTCAGTCCGGCCAGGCCATCCGCTCGCCGGCCTCCACCGGGACGGGGATCCGATTGCCGGGCTGGGCCAGGGGACAGGTCCACCCCGGGTCGTAGCGGCACGACGGGTGGTAGAGGAAGTTCAGGTCGATGACCAGCTCGCCGTCGCGGTCGCCGAGGTCGGCGCCCTTCGCGGTGTCCAGCAGGTAGCGGCCGGCCCCGTAGCTGCCGGCGCCCGCGGTGGCGTCCCGCAGCGGCAGGAACACCCCGCCGGCGTACTGCGCGAGGCGCCAGACGTCGACCCGGGGGCGGCCGGACACCGGGAGTTCCACACGTCCGACCCGGCTCATCCGGACCGGGCCGTCCTCCCCGCCGTCGAGTTCCAGCTCCCCGGCCGGCGCGTCGTGCAGCGGACTGGTGGAGCGCAGGGCCGGGTCGTAGGGCCACACGGGCAGCCCGGTCCGCCGCAGCGGGTCACCGGGCGGGAGCGGTGCGTCAGGGGACCGGGCGAAGAGCAAGTCCCGTCCGGCCCGCCAGTGCCGATGCGCCGCCACGGGGTCGGTTGCCGCCAGCTCGCGTACCCGGGAGTACACGGCGGCCATGTCGCGCCGCCACCGGAGGATGGACAGGGCCGCCGGGAGGTGCTCCGACGGCCCTGCCCTACCCGCCTCAGCCGCCGCGACCGTTGCCGGGCTCAGGCTCAGGTCTTGCCCGCCTCGCTGATCGCGTGACTGATCGAGGCGGGCGTGTCGTACGTGCCGTCCTTGATCGAGGTCAACGCGTCGACGTAGGTCTCGTCGGCCCCGTTGGACTTGGCGTGCTCGACGATGTCGTCCTTCTTCGCCGGGTAGCTCATGCCCTTGAGGTACTTCTGCAACTGGATGGGGCTCACCATGGTCCCGACGCTAACGGGCGCGGCGTCCGCCCGCAGCCCGAGGACCGGCGCCGGGTCCCGTCCGGCCGTCTCGCGGAAGGCGCGCAGCGCAGCGACCGCCAGCGGGCCGGGCTCCATCGCGCCGCTGTCCAGCCGGATGTCCGCCACCGCCTCGAACAGGGGACGCCGGGCCTGGTCCTGCGTGCGCAGGACGACGAGCTGGTCGACGCCGTAGCGCGGGCGGTGCGGCCCGGCGTCGAAGCGGGCAGCCAGCACTGCGGGGTCCGCGTCGAGCCACACGACGAACGCGGACCCCAGCGCGGTCCGGCACTCGGGGACCTCGACCGTGCTGGCCGCGGCGGCGATCACGGCGGGCGGGCGGGCCGCCAGGGAGTCCAGCAGGTGCCGGGCCTCCAGCGTGTGCAGCGCCTCCGTGCCCTCGGCCCGCTGCAGCTGGGCGGCGGTGTGCCCCGACGCGGACTCGATGTCCCGGTCGCTGTCCCGCACGGCCCACCCGAGCTCGCCGGCCACGAGCCCTGCGACGCTGGACTTCCCTGCGCCCATCAGGCCCAGGACGACGACGGGCCTGCGCTCGACGTCAGCCGCGAGGTCCACCGTCGCGATCCTGCGCCACGCGCCGCCGGGGTGGACGCCCCCGGGGCGGTCGGCCGGGTGCCGCGGCCGGAAGATGGGGCCCATGACGAGCAACGATGCCGCCCCCACCCGGCCGGCTCTGGCCGCCGGCACGACGGCCATCGGCGACCTGCGGGTCCCGCGGATGGGCTTCGGGACGATGCGGCTGACCGGGCCAGGGATCTCCGGGCCGCCGGCGGACCCGGCGGCGGCGGTGGCCACCGTGCGCCGTGCCGTCGAGCTGGGCGTCCGTGTCCTGGACACGGCCTGGTTCTACGGTCCGGACACCGCCAACGCCGTGATCCGGGAGGCGTTGGCGCCCTACCCCGACGACCTCGTGGTCGTGAGCAAGCTGGGTGCGACCCGGGGAGCGGACGCCTCGTGGCAGCCGGCGGTGCGGCCCGACCAGCTGCGTGCGGGTGCCCGCAAGGACCTCGAGCAGCTCGGCCTCGACGCGGTCGACGTGGCGCATCTGCGCTGGCCGGGTGGGCAGGCCCCCGACGGCGCCCGTTTCGAGGACGCCGTTGAGGCGATGGTGGGGTTGCGTGAGGACGGGCTCGTCCGTCGGATCGGTCTGTCGAACGTCACGTTGGACCAGCTGGAGACGGCCATGACGATGACCGAGGTGGTCACCGTGTCCAACCCGTACAACCTGCTCGACCGCCGGGACGAGCCGGTCCTGCGCAGATGCGCGGCCGAGGGGGTCGCGTACCTGCCCTACTTCCCCCTCGCCGCGGGGTCGCTGGGCACCCCCGCTCCGCTGCTCGCGCTCGCGCAGCAGCGCGGTGTCACCGTCGGGCAGCTGGCCCTGGCCTGGCTGCTGGCCCACGACGCCTCGATCGTGGTCATCCCGGGCACGTCGAAGGTCGCCCACCTGGAGGAGAACGTGGCCGCGGCAGCGGTGGCGCTGACCTCCGACGAGGTCGCGCTGCTGGAGTCTCTCGCCACCCCCGGCACCAGCGACGGGATCGCCTGAGCCGGCCGCGGCACCGGGGCGGCGAGGCCGACGCCCCGGTGCCTCTCAGGACCGTTCGACGACCTGGTCCACGGTGGTGAGCAACGCCTCGGGGTCCACCGTCCAGTCGGCCCCGTCGGGTGAGGGCCGCCCCAGCAGGTAGCCCTGGCCCGACGTGCAGCCGGCGGCCCGCGCCGCCCTGAGGTCCTCGGCGGTCTCGATACCCTCGGCGATCACGGACATCCCCAGTCCGCGCCCGATGCCGGCCATCCCGGCCAGGATCACCGCCTCCCTCGGGCTGCGCGCCGCACCGCTGACGAACACCCGGTCCACCTTGAGTTCGCTCACCGGCAGCAGCCGGAGGTAGGACAACGAGGACCACCCGGTGCCGAAGTCGTCTAGGCTCAGTCGCACCCCGTCCGCGACCAGGACCGACAGCCGGGACAGGATCGCCGGGAACGCGTCGACCAGTGTCCGTTCGGTGATCTCGATCGTGAGGACCGACCCGGGCAGACCCCGTGCCGCGAGCGCGGCGCGGACGTCGTCGACCAGGGCCGCGTCGACCAGGTGCTCGGCGTCGAGGTTCACCGACACCCGCAGGTCCGGGTTGCCGGTCCGCGCGACCCACCCGGCCCGGCGCCGCAGCGCCTCGCCGAGCGCCCACCGACCCAGCTGCCGGGCCAGTCCGTTCCGGGCCGCCAGCCCGACGAAGGACCCCGGCGTCAGCTCGCCGCGCACCGGGTGCGGCCACCGGGCGAGGGTCTCCACGGAGGTGACGGCCATCGTGGCCAGGTCCCGGATCGGCTGCGCGTGCAGGGTCAACGCGCCGGCGGCCAGCGCGGACCGGAGCTCGCCCTCCTGGGTGAGAGCGGCCATCGCGGAGCCCCGGACCACCTCGTCGCTGAGCATGTACCGGTCCCGCCCGGCCTCCTTGGCGGCGTACATCGCCGCGTCCGCGTCCCGGAGCAGGGTGCCGGGGGTCGACCCCGGCTCCGCGCGCGCAATGCCGATGCTGGCGGTGACCCCGAGGGCGCGGCCGTTGACCTCCACCGGTTCGGCCAGTACCTGCAGGAGCCGGCCGCAGAGCGCGGGCACGCCGTCGAGCTCCAGCCCGGTGCACACCACGACGAACTCGTCGCCGCCGAACCGGGCCGTCTCCCCGATGCGCACGGCGTGGGCCAGTCGACGGCCGACCACGCGCAGGAGCTGGTCACCGGCCTCGTGCCCGAGGGAGTTGTTGACTCCTCTGAAGTCGTCCAGGTCGATGAAGAGCACCGTGACCGGCTCCGCCCCGGCGGCGTCCGTTCCCGCCACCCGGAGGGCGGCCTGCAGCAGGGTCGTCAACCGCGCACGGTTGGCCAGCCCGGTGAGCGGATCGTGCGTCGCGGCGAACTCGACCCGCCGGGTCGCCAGTTCCTGCTGGGTGACGTCGACGAAGTGGGACAGGAAGACCGCGCCGTCCGGGGAGGTGATGCGGGTGGTGGAGACCCGCAGCCAGGCCGTCTCGCCGTTGCCGTCCAGGTAACGCTGCACGTCATCGCTGCGGCGCGTCGCACCGGAGATCAGCGCAGTCCGGTCGGCGAGCCGGATCGCGCGGTCGTCGGGATGGCCGAAGTCGTGGACGGCCCGGCCGGCCAGGTCCTGCCTGCTGCGGCCGAACAGCTGGGCCAGTGCCTCGTTCGCACAGAGGATGACACCGTCGGTGTCGACGATCGCGATCCCGATCGGGGCGTCGTCGAACGCCACCTCGAACGTGAAGTCACCCGGTCCGAGCGCGGTGGGGGGTCGGGGCTCGTCCCGGTCGGGTCCCACAGGGCGAGAGGTCACCAGCACAGTGTCGGGCCGACCGGCGACGGTGGAGTCGGGGACAGCGCGAGCGCCGCGATTCGGAGGTGGCCGCTTCGGAGGTGGCCGCGTTCGGAGGCGGTCCGCGGGGGCCGCAGTCCGGAGGTGGCCAGGGCCGGGGTCGAACCGGCGACCTCCCGCTTTTCAGGCGGGCGCTCGTACCAACTGAGCTACCTGGCCGTGCCCGGTGGTGTGGCGACCCCGACGGGACTCGAACCCGCGACCTCCGCCGTGACAGGGCGGCGCGCTAACCAACTGCGCTACGGGGCCTGGACGAGCGCGGGCCGACGAGACCGGACCACGAACGAGGAGGCCGTTCGGCTGACCCCGCATCGCCCCTGCGGCGACACC
>JAABUQ010001970.1_pt1 | contig 42143 bp, 30 predicted proteins | sample 5560001 | NCBI WGS metagenome assembly JAABUQ01 (sample SAMN10711888, study PRJNA513371) | rock metagenome | isolation source: Antarctica rocks | place: Antarctica: Victoria Land, Finger Mt nord | collected 2015-12-18
ACGATGCACTACACACCCGAACTGCATGCAAAATTAGAAGGATTGTTGGGGCAAGGTGCCATTGAGACGCAAATTATCGCGAGATAGGAAACCTTTATTCTCTTTTGTTCGTATATCCCTAAGTAGTCAATGTTACATGCTTCATCACCACCCAAAGAAAAGGCTAAAATAATCGTGGGTTCCGAATATATGGGGCCATTATCAGACCCCGATAAACAGCAATTTGCGCGTAACAATATACCACCTGTACACACGAATAGCTCACCAGGCCAGGAACAGCACGAGGAGCCTAGCTATCGTGAGCATGTGACGCAACCACTTGGCGCACCTGGATTTCAACCTGTTCCCATGCCGTACTCCGCACCGCAGTCTGTTCCGCCGCCGCAACCATATCAACAGGCACCACAGCAACAAGGGCAGGGCTACCTACAATACCCGCAACAGAGACAAGGCTATCCTCAGCAGGGACAGCAGCCACACAATCCCCCTGGTTATCCTAATGGTATATATCCAGGGCAACCGCAGTATAGCAACAACGGTTCTCAGCAGTATCAACAGTATCAGCAGTATCAACAGTATCAGCAGTATCAACAGTATCAGCAACCGCAGTACAACTATAATCCATATAATAATGGCTATGCTATGCCAGCACAGGGCTATCCTGGCTATTATTACGGTTATCCGCCCTATTATGGCTATCATTACCCCACGCAGCCTGTGCGTCCTAGCCGTGATAGGTATCTGTTTGTCATATCCATCTTAGCGGTGATTGGGTCCTCACTCGCAACGCTTGGTGGTCTTGTGAGTACAGGTATTCTTTTGCTGATCTCACTTGTGCCGTCGAGTAGCTTTAATGGACAGCCAGGGCAACTGTTTAGCGGTGTCGTGTTGTTTGTCGCGCTTGCTATTGCAGGTGGCTTGGGCGGCAGTTTTGGTCTGTTTCATAGTATTCGTTCACTACTTAGAAAGCCATCGGCGGATTTTAAATTGCCGTGGTGGTGGATTTTTTTGGCATCGTATGTGGTGGTGATCGTTATCGCGGCTATTCTACGTGCTAATGGATTAGCGGTTGCTAGTCTGCCCTTAGCAGTGTTATTAATTGCCCTCGCTGGTTTGCTGCCTGCGCTCACTATTCTCTCGCTTGGTGTACGGCGTTTGCACTTTCCGCATAATGCACGCTGGCCTACGCGCTGGAGACGTTTCGCGTTGGCTCTCGCTAGCGGTGCAACGCTTGCGATTGTGCTGGCGCTTGTCTTTGAGAGCATTCTCACAGTAGTTGCTGCAGGAGTGCTACGGACGAGTTCCGGCTTTTCGCTGGATAATCCTAATCAACCGCTGCCATCGGACCTACGGGCTCTAGGTTTTATGTTTGTGCTTGTGTCTGTGATTGCGCCAATTGTCGAAGAGGCGGTGAAGCCACTTGCCGTTGTTGCTATAATTGGGCGTATTGAGAGTGCAGCAGAGGCATTTGTACTTGGTCTCAGTTGTGGTATCGGCTTTGACCTGATTGAGACATCGGGCTATATCAGTTCTGGCTATCAAGACTGGCTTAATGTGGCTCTACAACGCAGTACGGCAGGACTACTACACGGTCTTGGTGCTGCGATGGTTGCTCTTGGTTGGTACTACCTGACGCATCCCAAGGCCAGCCATCACCGCTTTCTGCTTGGCTTTGGCTGTATGCTCTATGCCGTGCTACAGCATGCGATCTGGAATGGTTCGTTTGGCTTGCAATTATTGCCCGCACCGATTGGTCCCTATCTTGCTAATGGTGTTATTGGCAGTGGGGCTTTCGCCTTTCCATCGTTCTTACTGGTCTATATCGTCGAGTCAATTCTGATGCTCACATTTTTCATCTTCGTAACGGGGAAGATACGTAAGAACAATACACTGACTCCACCAACGGCGGCGCAAAGCGAACGGCAGCCAGCGCCAGCAGCAACTGGAGGCTTTCAGCAAGTAGGTGGGGTGCGAGTGTAAATCCTATTCAATGAAACAAGCAGGGTATCCTCATGGATACCCTGCTTGTTTCATTGAATAGGATAATAGGCCCCTACAGAACGCCTACGCTATTTTGTAGATTTTGAGGTTGGAGAAGCTAGCCTCACCATCATTTGTTGAAGCACGTGTACCAGTGACAAGCGCGAGTCCACCAACCGTATAATTGTTGTCTTGTAGTGGGCGACCGACAGCGATACCGTTGATAAAGAGTCGAAAGGTGCTACCGTTAGCAATGATGGTAAGCGTGTTCTTTTGTTCGAGCGGAGCAATAGCATTGCTCACTGTGGGGTTAAGGATGTAGGCATAGTTGTTCCCATCACCGGGAGCATGGCGTCGGAAGAAGTATTGCCCTTGATTGGTGATTTCAAAATCGTAGAATTGTTCGCTATTCATGCGTAGCAGCATTCCTGCGCTGTTCCCACGTAGCAGAGTGACGTCAACCTGTAGCGTTGCGTTGTCCTGTACGTGTTTCGTCAATGGGCAGGACTGTAGGAAATTTGTTTGGAGCACCTTAACATGATACGCATCACCTGAGAAGACGCAGTGAATGGCATCCTCCGTCCATAGCCCATCAGTATTGCTGGTGAGACTATAGGCGAGCGGTGTACCACTCGTAGCTGCTGCGAGAATAGCTGTTGCTGTTCCCTGTGCTTGTGCTCCCCCGGCTTGAGCCGTTGCGTTTGGTGTATTTTGCGTTTGCGGTGTCGTGGTTGGCTCCACTTGCGTTGGTTGAGTTGTATTTGTTGGCACGGGTGTTGCTGTAGGCGTCGGCCTGGGATGCGTATTAGCAAAATAAGAGATAGCACCTATTGGAAGCCCAATAAAGAGTAGTAAGCCAACGGTTATGATGATAAACGTCAGCATATTTGCTCTTCTGCGTTGTAAATGAGGCGTAGTATGAATACTCTCTGTTGTTCTACGACGCACAGGCGTTACGGGATCAGCAACATTGTTCTGCATCTCTACCGTCTGATGGACCCCTGAATTTTCGACGATTGGCGCAGTAATACGTCTTCTACGTGAAAAGACAGTGGTAGGGGTAGCCACTGGATTCCCAGGTAAAATGAGTTTACTCCCTTGCGACGAGGGGTTGCGGCTTTGACGTGCCTGACGTGCTTGTCGAGCTTGGCGTCCAAAGCGACGCGATGCTGGTATTGGTGTATCACTTGCTCCCTGACGCATGGTCTCCTGTATCGTTTTATAGGGAGGCATTTCTTGCGTTTCGTGAATTGAGGGCGTCAAGCGTGCCTGCTCAAAGGCATCGGCGAGTTCTTGTGCGGATTGGTAGCGGCGCCGTGGGTCTTTTTCGAGCGCACGTAGCACAACCTGATCGATGGAATGCGGGATACTGGAATTATAAAACGAGGGCGGGAGCGGTTGCTCACGAACATGTTTCATGTAAATGGAGACAGGCGTCTCACCTGTGAAGGGAACACGCCCTGCAACCATCTGGTAGAGGAGAACGCCCAATGCATAAATATCGCTGCTTGTTGTTGCAGGTCCGTCTGCCAGGTCGGGGGCCATGTATTCGGGCGTGCCGAGCAACGCGCCCGTTTGAGTAAGTTCACTTCCTCCCTCCATCGCTTTTGCAAGGCCGAAGTCTGCGAGATAGGCATAGTGTTCGTCACGTAGCAGAATATTGGAGGGTTTGATGTCGCGGTGAATGATGCCATTGTCATGTGCGCTTTGTAGCGCTCCCGCGATTTGATTCAGCATCTCACCCGCATCCTCTAGCGAGAGTGCGCCTTTTTCTAAATGGTGGCGTAGCGTACCATGCTCAATATTGGGCATCACAAGGTAATGCCACGGCTCTTGATCGCCGTAATCATAGGCGGGTAGAATGTGAGGGTGATGCAGACTGCTGATCGCATCGGCCTCACGGTGGAAGCGTTCCAGGTAGTCCGACTGGCTACTGCTTACAACTTTGAGTGCGACATTTCGGTCCATGCGTTCGTCATATGCAAGATATACTTCTGACATTCCTCCGCGCCCCAACCGTCCCAGAAGTTGATAGCGCCCTAAAGATGTTCCCTCTAATCCGGGCATGTGCGTTTATGTTCCTTATAACAAGTAGTAGTTATGTAAATATTAATTCATGTATAACACGTATAAACTTAGCTTGATAGATGCAAGTATAGGGCTGATAAGGACGTATGTCAATGTTTCTCGATTGAAACTAGAGCATTTGCTTAAGCTTTGTTCGTTATCTTCACCTCAACGCTGTTCTTACGCGTATACTTATGTCCGTGCTTAGATGTGTTGTCGTCATCACCCCCATTCCAAGAAGAGTGTACAACTGGCTTGACCACGAGTTGACTCATCAGCACTCGCGTCGATGAATGTACAAGGGGTGGCATCTTCTTTGGTGGTGAAATGCGATGTGGTGTAACAGGCTGCGTTAGTGCAGTATTCGTATTGGCGAAAGATTCACTGTGTTTTTATATCATCTGCTACATACACAATCGACATGCCGCCACGTGCCAACAGTCGTTGCAATCGATAGTGGGAGAGAGCAGTATTTTCAAGCTCTAGTACCATGATGGACGTCCTTACATTTACATTCTCACTTGTATATACGAATATACAGGCGAATCTGCGTCATGGCATCTTACAGTACTAGCGAAAGCTTTATATGTTCTGTTCTCGAAGATGTTGTTAACAGGGTGTGATAAAATCAGACCCGTATAGATATAATGAGTAATATTAAGAGGAGAACACTATGTCAGATAATGTTGTCTATTCAACCGAGAGTGGTCGGATACATCCGCGCCCTGATAACACATGGCCCGGGGAACCGAGGAAGACCAAATGCAGCAAGACCATCTAGTTTATTCAACCGAGAGTGGGCGCATGACGACTTGTCCCACTTGCGGGATGCCATATAAAAACTGCCGTTGCGATCAATCTACACAGCCAACTCGTAAAAGCGATGGAATTGTGCGTGTGATGCGTGACCGTAAAGGGCGCGGAGGGAAAACCGTCACGGTTATTGATGGGGTAATGGGGAGCGAAGCAGAGCTGACCACACTAGCACAACAACTCAAGAAGTTGTGTGGTACTGGCGGCACTGTCAAGGATGGGAATATCGAGATTCAGGGAGACCATTGCGATAAGGTGATAACGAAATTGACCGCTCTGGGGTACAAGGTGAAACGTGCTGGAGGCTAATTGCTTCATTCCATCGCTACACAATATGTTGTTGACCGCGAACTGTTATACACGTTATAAGCATTTTCTGCTACTTCTGCACATTTTTCCACCTAGTTATCCACAATCACTGTGGATAACTAGGTGGAAAAATGCTTTATGGATATGTCTGACACACAGATGAGGTCCACGTATACATCTAAAACGTAGTTATGTATGGCATGAAAAGAATTTTTCTTGTCTGTATACTAATCTTTAGAACCGCAATAGCAAAAGGAATTGTTTCATGTCGTATCTACGCAACACACTTGTACGCATTGGATTGATCGTACTTGTTTTGCTTGCTGTTCCAATGCCAGCCTCGGCTCACGAAAAATGGTTTGTTGATGGGCGGTTGTATCCAATACACATTGAACTGCTGTTTACACTTCCCGTTTTACTCATGATTGGCCTCGCTTGTTTGGGCGTCGGCAGCTTAGCACTACTACGGCATCTAGCGGGCGGTCACAACCGCTTTCTACAAATTGGCTTTCTACGCTATTATGACCGCTCTAATCGGGTGATTCTTGCGATACAAACAGCTATCAGTCTGGTTGCCGTTGCCGTCTGGTCACACGTTTTTGCGATAAACCTCTTAACAAATAATGCGATTGTGAACACACTTTTTGCAGCCGTTGAATTGTTCGTTGCCTTCACCTTTGTCACAGGCTATCTAACACGCATTGGTGCTGCTGTTTTGCTTGGTCTGTTCGTTGTCGCATTCTTCTTTTTTCCGCCCTGGATGATACTCGAACAGAGTGTGTATGCCGGTATTGCTCTGTATCTTTTGATTATGGGACGTGGACTGACGAAGCCTGGGGCAAAACGTGAGCCACTTGCATACATGGCTCGCTATTGGCGGATTGCACCGGTGCTGCTGAGTATTGGAGTAGGAGTCTCTATTGGTATCCTTGCTTTTACTGAAAAGCTGCTTGACCCCGCGCTTGCGCTGGCATTTCTAAAGACACATCCCAGTTTCAATATTGCTCAGACGATAGGGCTTACCTGGTTTACAAATGAGCGTTTCATCTTCGCAGCCGGAGCCGTTGAGCTAACGATTGGTTTGGCCCTTATCAGCGGCATTCTGCCTCGACTGGTCATTCTTGGCATGTTTGTACCTTTTAACTTGACGCTCCCATTTCTCCCACCGACGGAGTTACTTGGGCATTTGCCGATCTTTGCCGCGATGTACGTCCTCTTTTTCTTGCCACCAGCGGCAGTACAGAAGATGGATGCAGACCGACTTGAGACAAACATCGAAGATACAGAAGCCGTAGAGGATACTGTGAAGCTGGTACGACCAATGTTTCCCTTTGGTGGCAAGTTGCGCAGTAGTCATCCCTAATGAATATTGATTTGTAGACACTCTCTTATCAAACGAAGATGATTAAGTATTATATTTAGGTATACACCCTTGCTTCTGTTGCTTTGAATGTCGCGTAGACTATTGAGCCTTCGTGCAAGTTAAGACGTGCTGAGGACGCTTCAGTTATTTCGGCGGTAAGTGGTGGCAGAGTTGCGTCAATGAGCAAGCTAACGCGGAGAACGCCTTCGTTCTCTTTGTCCGAGAGAGATGCACTTCCAACTCGGAGTATTTGCATGACTTCGCCACGAAAGGTGTTGCGGGCCGAGCTCTCAGGTTGCGCCCGGTAGAGCGTAATACTGCGTGGCTCGACAATGACATATGCCTCTTCGCCGTTCTGCGGTTTGGATGCGTCTCCTCCTTGCTCGTGTAGTGTTGCCAGTATCTCTGTAGTTTGTGGGACGTTGTGTATTTGCAGAACACATACTGTAGGCGATTCATAGCGTACGATACGCCCACGAAAGAAGTTGACGCCAATGAGTTCGGCGACATAGGCCGAGCGAGGATGTTCTAGCAGGTCACGCTGTCCACCTTGTTGTAGTACATGGCCCCCTTCAAGCACAAGAATGTGTTGCCCAAATAACAATGCTTCAAGATAGGTATGTGTCACTATCACTGTTGTGATATCAACTTCTGCAAGAATACGCCGCAATTCCTGGCGTACCTCACGACGCGTTTGTACATCAAGCGCTGAAAGCGGTTCATCCAGTAGCAGGAGTTGCGGTTGCAATGCTAACACGCGTGCGATAGCTACGCGCTGCTGTTGACCACCAGAAAGCTGCGCTGGCCGTCGCTGCTCAAGCCCTGGAAGACGTACCTGTTCCAGGGCTGCACCGACACGTTGACGAATCAGTGAGCGTGGCAGGTGTTGCGCTCGTAGCCCAAAGGCAACATTCTCAAAAACGGTAAGATGTGGGAAGAGGGCGTAGTCCTGGAAGACATAGCCAAAGGGCCGCTCTTGGGGTGGCATATCTATGCCTTGTTCGCTATCGAAATACACGGTATTCCCAAGCGAGATATGTCCCTTTTGTGGCCTCAGCAGACCAGCGACAATGCGCAAAACAGTACTCTTACCTGCACCACTTTCGCCAAGCAGAACTGTTGTCTGCCCTTGTGTGGCAGCAAGATCCAGAGAAAGATGAAACGTATGAAGATGTGTATTCAGTGAAATATTCAGCATATTTTTATCATATATTCTTTATATCTAATTTCGATGAACGATTATCATATCACATATAATGTGATTTTACCCATCGCCAACATGTGCTACACTATGCCTAATTGTAGATGTCACCTCCACAGAGGCCGGGGTAGACACATTGTTGCTGATACAAGAAAAGGGAAAAGTGAAGAAGCAGCTAGCGACTCTAGAGAGGTGAAAGATGGCAAAACCATTTACGATCTATGTCATGCAATCGGCTCACACCGACATTGGTTATACGCATCCACAAGAACAACTGGAAGATATGTACTTGGAATACTACGATCGCGTACTGGATCTGTGTCGTGAGACAGCGAATGTCCCAGAGGAGCATCGGTTTAAATGGACATGCGAAACCTTCTGGCAGGTTCGCCATTATCTCTCGCACCGTCCTGAACGTGAAGTTGAGTTCTTGCAGTATGTGCGCAGCGGTCAGATCGAGATTACCGGGCTCTATGCGCATTTTACTGACCTGATCGATGCCGACGCCTATCGGCAAAGCGTTTCACTGGCGGTCGAATACTGTAAGCGACATGATCTGCCTTTGCGAACAGCTATGCACTGCGATATCAATGGCTGGCCGTGGGCCGTGGCCGATATTCTGGCTGAATACCATATTCCATACTTTATCAGTCATCTCAACCTCGACATGGGGACCGATCCGCTTGGTCGTCGTGGCAGCCTCAACTACGAATTGTTCCATAACTGGTCAAAGTTTCTGCGATCAGATACGCCGTTTCGTGTTCCCCAGGCGTTTTGGTGGAAGGGGCCCCAGGGGGGAAGAGTCCTGCACTGGCTATCGGATCAGTATCTACTCGGCAATGTGCTTGGGCTGTCTGGCACGAAGGGATTTCATGCCGATAAGACCAGGTATTTCACGGAGGCAGATCGGGATAGTGTCGCTGATCTTTATATACTTGCTCAAGAGCAGGTGCCGCTCTATATAGAGCGGCTGCGTGCCAATGGCTACGCGCTTGACGCGCTCTTAATCAGCACCGGAGGTTTCTTTGTTGATAACGCTCCCCCAGATACACGCTGGTACCACATTATCGAACGCTGGAACCACGAGCATGAGGCTATTCGTCTGCGTACCGCCACTGTGGGTGAATGGTTTGAAGACTTGCCAAAGTATAGTAACGAAACACATCCCACCTACCAGGTAGCCTGGCCGGACTCCTGGGCCCATGGCCTGGGGTCCTGCACTGCGCGTGTAGCTCAGGTGCGACGTTCGCAGCGCCGCATGGCTGATATCACTGCACTGATTGCCAAAAGTCATTCACCGCGTGCAACTGCACATCTTGAGAAAGCTGCGGAGCAGGAACGAATGGCCTTAGAGCATACATTTGGTGCATGGTCAACCACGCGGCGTCCAACATCATGGCTGAACAGCTTCGAGCAAAACGCCAAAGAACTCTTCTTCCATCGCTCCGAACTGTACTTAAATGAGGCTGCTGGTGCTGCTCTGAGAGCAGGCAAAAAAACAGGGTTATCGCAGCCCATCCTCTATGCAGGCTCCGCCGCGCGTCCAGATGGTACGTATCTTGTTCATTTCACATCGGAAGAACTGCATCCCGATCCAGCGCAGCAAGCGTTACGAGCGAACGATGGACATCTGTACACTTTTCAGCGTGAAAACGATGAACTCGCACAGTTCGTGACAATTGTGCCACTCAAGTCAGACACGCTTTCATCGTTTGAACTAATCGCAGCGCCTATGGCTCAACGGCAGCAGGGTTTGCACGTCTCGCGGAACGCTGGTTTCATTGAGGTGGAGACAACGGCGTGGCGTCTGCGCATAGACGCAGAAAATGCGAGCTTACGAAGCCTATACGAGCTTGCAGCCGATCGAGAATGGATCAATGGGCAGCATGAGTATGGCTTTGGGCAGTTAGTGCATGAGCGCGTCGTGCATCCATGGGGATGGAAGGCTGTGGGCAATGAGCAACGCTTTCTGGCACTCGATATAGCGAATGAAGAACTCAAGCGCAGCTATTCCGATGTGCCAGTCTTTGAACGATCGTCGCCAACGACCAGAGACGAACCAATGATCGCCAACGGTCCTATCTTTAATGAGATCAAGTTCTCCAGCCATGATACACCATCCGGGTCCGTGCATCTCTCCTGGCGCTTCTATCACGCCCTCCCGCTCGTTGAACTGGTCATTGATTGGGTCAAGCCCTGGAGTGATCTGCCGGAAGCCGCGTATGTCACCTTTCCTTTCGCTGACAATCAGCCCACGCTCGGTCTAGAAACGGGTGGGGGATTTTTCCGGCCCGGTAGCCATGAAGCAGGGGGTCAACTGCCAGGGACGTGCTCAAGCTACTATACCGTTCAACGAGCCGCACGCATAACCAGGCAGGATGGCGCGCAAGGTCTCTGGCTCCCACTGGATGCGCCCCTGGTCATGACCAATGAGTTGAACTTTAATCGCTGGGAGACCGAACCCTGGTTGTGGAACGGCTTCCTCGCCTCGATGCCAGTCAATCACTACTGGCACACCAATTTCCCGACCAGCCAGCGCGGCCCTTTTCGCCTGCGTTACCGCTTCATGAGCCAGCGAGGATTTGCCGATGAAGCGCGAGCCATCGAAGCCGTTATGCCAGTAGAGGCGTTGGGATGGCACTAGAAGAAAAAGGGATAGCGTTGTGAATATGCTACGAGATAGGGATGGAAGCGCCATAAGGCAACCAATGCCCGAACAGGCCGAAGTCCTGGCTTTTGACGTAGGTGGAACCCGCGTCAAAGCGGGAATTGTCCGGGGTGCTGAAGTATCAGAGCTGTATGTAGAGCTCCTGCCCGTACAGAAAGATGCTCCCAGTGTGATAGATGCTCTTGTGCGCCTGGGAAGACAGGTACAGGTGGGTCATAACGTGCAGGCAGTAGGTGTCAGTGTCAATGACCTCCGGCTAGAAGCCGGAGGCTTGCATCAGGACTCCACCGCAACTCGGCATACCTTTGCAGGCGTGCCGCTTTGGCTTCCTTGTCCGATGGATCAGGGGTGATTGACAAGCACCCCGTCCTGATCCAGTCATGCCTTCTAGTCCAATGAGCGCGTGTGGATGCTCTTTGATAATCTGTTTGCTGATCTGATGGTTCGCTTGCGCCTTTAACCGTCTCTCTCGTTGCTCGATGCGCTTCAAGCGTCGTTTCGCACCACGAGTGCCTTTTTTCTGCAAGCGTTTGCGTAATCGTGCGTAGTGATTGGCCTTATGTCGGACTCGTTTCCCTGAGTGAAAAGTGGCCTTGCCCGTTGAGGTGGATGTCACTGCCAGATAGCGAATGCCCACATCGACTCCAACAACCTCGCTCAGTTGCTCGTCTGTTGGTTCAGGTACGTCAATTTCCAGAGAAACGAGTAAATAGAAAGCTTTCTTTGGTTTATCGTACCAGAGCTTGGCATCGCCGATGCTGGCTCCACGCCCAATGAGTCTGATATGCTCATCGTAGCCCTGGTACGGGATGGAAGTACGCCCGTTAAGTGTGCCGAGACTGATCTGCTGGTTTCGCCCAAAGGTGTAGTCACGCTCATAGGTATACTGCACGGTGGGAGAACTGTACTTGGGGGGCTTGTCCAGTCCTTGAAAGCGTTTCCTGGTGATTTTCTTGCGACGATGCTCGGCATTCTTCTTGAGCTTCGTCCACAAGCCCTTGTAGGTAGCGGCGACCTGTCGCTCGACGCTACAGGCCAGTTGTGAGGGAAGGTGATAGCGGGTGCGCAGTTGGGAATACATCCCTCGATGTAAAGCAACCGTGCTACTCGTTTTGCCCTGCTCAAAAGCGTAGGAACTCACCGCATTGAGCGCATCACGATAGGCCAGTTGCGTAGTGCGTAATGCCTGAAACTGGTCTGGCGTGGTGATGATCTGCTGCATGTCGTTCGCTTTCGAGAGAGTACGAACGAGACTAGAACGCACCGCCCCAAAGCTGTTTCTTGACTTCAAGGAAGTGTTGAAAGACCTTGCGGGCGGTGGTCCCTTTCAGGGTATGCGCAATCTGTGAGGGAGCAACAGATGGGGGAGCACTGAGAAACACATGCACATGATCGGCCTGCACATTGAGCGCACCTACCGTCCAGGTGTTGGCTTCACAGATGCGACGGATTTCCTGTTCGAGAAACGTGGCGAGTTTCCCGACCAGAATCTTTTTCCGGTATTTGGGGCACCAGACAAAATGGTAAGCCAGCTTGTAGGTGACGTGTTTGGTGTGCTGTACATCCATACACGTCAGTATAACAAATGTTCTAGTCTTGAGGAAGTTCCCGTTGGGGCCGGATACCCCTACGATTCATCTAGGGGTATCCGGCCCCCTTATGAATTGCTGCTCCTATCGTTAGCACATGCTTACTAATAAAAAGTAAGCTACAAGACTTGCGTTAGGATAATTTCTTGTGGTATACTAATGAGTAGGTAGTCTCGTTATTACGTACATCTAGCCTGGATTATTGACGACCAGAACGGACTAGAAATGGCAGGTTAATATGGCAACGAAGCCGATAGAAACAACAGAACTCGATACAGCACTCACACACATTTGTCCCCGTTATGAGCATGCCGTGCAAATTCTCGGCAAGCGTTGGACAGGTTTGCTGCTGCTTGCGCTCATGGATGGGCCACGCCGTTTCTGCGAGTTGACTTCTCTGGTGGAGGGACTCTCTGACCGGGTGTTGAGCGACCGCTTGCGAGAGCTTGAACTGGAAGGAATCGTCAACCGTATCGTATATCCACAGATTCCTGTACGTGTCGAATATCAATTGACTGAGAAGGGGCGTGCGCTTAAGCCCGTGGTCGAGGCCATTCATGCATGGGCGGAGCATTGGGTCTCAGGACCGGAGGATGTTGAAAAGCAGGTAGTATTGCCACAAGAGGATTGTGCAAACTAACGAAGGATATAAGGGTTGCTGCGAATACTCTAACGTAGTATGTCGCGCAACTCTCTTTTTGTGTGTGGAGCGTGTTTAATGGAAAACTTATGGGCGCCATGGCGCATGGCATTTATCACACCCAGCACAGAGCCAGCGCCAGGGTGTATTTTTTGTACGCAACCAGCAGCCAACCGTGATGATGAGTATCATATCCTCTATCGAGGTGAGCGGTGTTTCATGATGCTCAACAAATATCCCTACAACAATGGGCATCTCATGATTGCACCTTTTCAGCATGTCGGCAGTATTTCGCTACTCGACGCAGACACGCTTGCCGAACTGATGGCACAGGCCCAACTTGCGCTAAAAGCCATACGTCATGCCATGAACCCCGACGGCTTCAATATGGGTATCAACGAAGGAAAGGTTGCTGGTGCAGGCTTTGCCGATCACATGCACTATCACATCGTGCCGCGCTGGAATGGTGACACGAATTTCATGCCTGTCATCGCGGATATCAAAGTGATGCCAGAGCATCTTGATAACGTATACAAACAGCTAAAGGAAGCATTAACACACGTCCAAGGGTGAACTGTATGACACGGTATGTAGGCGTTCTTGTTTTATGCGTGTGGAGGAATGGCTGGCATAAGATGGTATTGCATCTTGAGGGTAAGAATGCGTGTTGCTGCCTCATCCACGCGTGCCTTCGAGAGGGTACCGTTGTGCAGAGCGGTCTTGAGAGCATCAAGCATGGCAATCATCTGCTCAGAACCAGTAGGACCCAGCAACATGTCATTTCCAGCATTCAGGGCTAGCACCGCGGCATCCGGCATACTCCATGTTTGCGCAATGCCTTGCATATAGAGGGCATCAGTGAGTACGACGCCATCGTAGCCGAACTCATGGCGCAGAATGTCCGTCATAAAGATGTGTGAAAGTTCCGCGGGCATCTTGGGATCGATAGCTGGCATCAGTACGTCGGTAGGCATAATCATCCCAGGATTGTCGAGCTTGTTTTGTGACTGAATAAAGTGTTTGAAGGGCGCAAGTTCGACGGAGTAAAGTTGATCGCGTGTGCGATTGACGACAGGAAGACCTAAGTGGGCATCGATACTGGCATCTCCCAGACCTGGATAGTGTTTGATGCAGGCAACAACACCATCGCTTTGCATCGCCCGCATGTAGGGGCCAGCATATTGAATTACCGAGTTGGTCGTAAAGCCGTAGGTACGTGTTATCTGGTCAGGTGCATCGGGAATGAGTGCTACGTCTACATCGGGCGCAAGGTTTTCGTTGATGCCAATAGCCTTGAGGTCATGTGCAACCTGATGTCCCTGTTGCGTCGCAACGTCAGGATTACCACTTTGATAGACCGATAGAGCTGAGGGACGCGGTGGATAGACATGAATCAGGCGATGTACAATTCCGCCCTCTTCGTCGGATGAGATGAGCAGCGGAAGTTTTGCATGCAGTTGCATTTGTGCAATATCGTGTGCGGTTTGTGGTGCCGTCTGCATCTGGAATTCGTACATGATAACGCCACCGGCGTGCAATTTATGAATCATTTTGTCGAGGTCTGGCGAATAGTAGGTATCATCATATTCGACCATGATAAGCTGCCCCAATTCTTCATCAAGGCTCATGTGTGAGACGTAGAGGCTGGCAAGTTGCTTATATTGCATATGACTGACGAGATGCTGTAAGCCATAGATTTGTGCAGCATTGAGTGGTGGTTGCACAAATGTGCCATCGGCAGATGTCGTACCTCCCAAAGGCATGCTTAGTGAGCCATCCAGAAAGTGTTGTCCGATGATGCCGCCAACAACAAGAAGAGCAACCAGCAGGGTCGAAACAATCAGTGCCACATGGCCTCGATGACTGCTATGTGGTGGTAGGGGAACATGTGGATTGCTTGTCGTCATGAACGAAAACTCCCTGTCGTGTTTCTTCCCTTGTGTCTGTTTTTAGAACGCGATTTGCCAGGTGTCACCGCTTTGGTGGTCTTCGTAGTGAATAACGTCTCCCTTGAAGCATGTGTTGCTGTCTCTTCTGCATCAGCGTGAGGCTCTTGCTCATCTCCTTGTAAAGGGTCTTTATGCTGGTTTTCTTGAAGCGTCTCCTCATACAGGGCAGGTTCCTCTTCCAACCAAATCTCTTCGGGAAGAGGAGGTATATCAAGAGGAGCAGAGGCGTCTTCTACATCAGGTACGTAGTGTTCCTCCGGCATATCACGCTCTGCATGCATAACATCAAGCCATTCAAGGTCGTTTAACGGTTCCTCACCAAATGAGCCAAGAGTTTCTGCTCCCTGTTCTATTGTTCCTGGAGAAGTATGTTGCGATATCTCTTCTTCCCCATGGGATGGAACATGCACAGCCTCGGCAGACTCGTAAAGCGGCTCTTCTACTTCTCCTAGTGCTTCTTGCTCTGGCTCGATAACAGGAGGCGCGGGTTGTATAGGAAAAACATGTTCTTGTCCTACAACTTCAGATACTACAGGAGGAGCTTCGAGTTGCTCTTCTACTGGTTCTGAGTCAATAGGAGATACGTTGGTCTCTACAGGCGTTTCCTCGCGTACAGGTTGCTCGTCCTCAAAAAACTCACTGTTGGAGAGAGAAGGAATAGAATCTTCTTGTATTGCCAATGCAGGCTCTGATACGGCTTGCTGCAACTCGACAGCGGGCAGTATCGCTTGCTCTTGTACTACTGTAGCAGGTGTAGCAGGTGTAGCAGGTGTAGCAGGTGTAGGTACAACGCGTGGAAGGTGTTCGATTGTAGTAGCTGGTGCAACTGGCGTGATGGGCATCCGTGTAACGGGATACTCAGATAGTGGCTGCACAGGTTCTTTGAGAGCCAGGTCTTTTGTAATGAGCGATGTTGGAGAAGTGAAATCAACGGTAGTTTGTCTGCGATGGCGTGCAGAGGCACGGACATTTGGTACGACTGATGCAGGGAGGAGTGAGTAGTCAAAGACAACCTTGATTGCGCGTTGGTCGCGTTTGTCTATAGCAGCCATAAGCGCTTGTCGGTAGTTGTTCAGTGTGAAGTGGTGTGTGATAAGTTGCTCTGGGTGTAGCAGACCATTCATCATCATGTCTGTTGTAATATGAAAGGTGGAACGTTGCTTGTCACTTCCAATCGGCCATGTTTCCATGCCTTGCCCTAATGTACCAATCAGGTTGATTTCCTGGTACCAAACAGGCGTGAGGTCAATATGCATCAGATGCAGACTCAAGCCAACAAGCACAACGGTGGCTTTGGCACGTGCCCAACGTAGAGCATTATGAATAGTTCGTTGATTGCCAATCGTATCATAGATCACGTCATAGCCGCCCAACAGCATCTGGTTTCCTAACAAGCCTGTATACAGTTGTGCTTGTGTTGCCTGTTGTACACCGGCATAGCTATCTTGTGGATAGATGATATGAGCAGCACCCATGCGCGTAGCCCTCTCGATTTGAAAGGGATAGCGTGCCTGAACGCTGATTTCTGCCTGTGGTGCGAGGGCACGTACGGTTTGCAGCGTGAGTAGCCCGATAGTGCCAGCACCGATGATGAGTACGCGATCTCCTGCTTGTGGAATATGACGCAGCACAGTATGAACAGCGACTGCACTTGGTTCTAAGAGGACGGCTTGGGCGTCGGTCATATCGGGTGGCACGCGGAACAATTGTTGTTCGTGTAGCAGCATTTCTTCGCTCCACCCGCCCCCGATGGGTTGTGGTCCTGGGAGCGTGCCACGTTCACATAGGCCGTAATTGCCAGAGGCACAAGAGCGACAAAGAGGCTGAACGCCTGCCGAGAGGCAATTAACGCCGTGTTGTAGCGCCACGCGGTCTCCGACCTGGAGTTGTTGTACATCGTCGCCGATTTCGATCACCTCACCGACGACCTCGTGCCCAAGGTAAACATGCGCATGACCAGGAAGGGCGGCGGGAGCAACGCGTAGATCGCCATCGGCGTAGATTAAATGTAAATCACTACCACAAATACCAGCCAGGCGGTTGCGAACCCGAACCCAGCCTGTGCCAGGAAGTGGTTGACGAGGAGTATTTTGTACACGTAAAGGAGCAAACGAAGAGAAATACGCACCGCGCCAAAATCGTCCAAGCAGATTTGTTAGAATGACCCGTCTAGGGCTGAGGTCTAATGTAGAGGTCCACATTGTTGTATCTCACCTTTGCTCGATCAGAAAAGTCGTACGTATTTGTTTATCTACATAATAAAAACATATATATTATATCCTTTTGTCGCAGTGTATCATGAGTACTACGAGTGGTCAATTGCTTAGGAGTTTTGCAAGAACATCACTCTGCGGCTACTCTTGTTCCTGTGTTGCTAATCGACGCAGGGAAGCATAACGGTAAGGGTTGTTCCTTTGCCGGGTTCGCTATAGACGGAGATGGTGCCATGATGGGCGCGAACAACGGCAACAGCGATAGTAAGGCCCAAACCTGTACCAACAGGAACAGAAGATGCACCGTTGGTTGCCGTGGAGCGTTTCTGTTGTCCGCGATAGAAGGCATCGAAGATGTGGGCAAGATCATTGGACGCAACTCCCTCTCCGTTATCGATCACGCGCACAATCGCGTCTTTGTCTATGCGATCCAGTTGTACTGTAATTGTGCCTTCGGGGGCAGGAAGCCCGTATTTTACTGCATTGTCAAGCAAAACAAAGAAAAGTTGCCGTATGCGCTCTGGATCACCCTTTAGCCCCAGGCGTTTCTCTGTGAGAATGGAGAGTGCAATGGGGTGATTATCTTTGGCACGGAGCCGCGTCTTTTCGATTTCTTCTGTTGCGATGGCAAGAAGGTCAATATACTCTTTTTTGGTAGAACGACTATCATCAAGACGCGCTAAGGTTAAAAGATCGTTGATGAGAAAGGTCATGCGCTCGGCCTCACTTTTCATCAATTTAAGCACGCGCACAGACATCTCTGGATCGTCTTTTGCACCGCGCATGAGGACCTCGGTAAAGCCGCGCAGAGAGGTGAGTGGTGTACGTAATTGATGTGAGGCATCAGAAAAGAAGCGTCGAAAACGTTGCTCGGACGCAAGCTGCATCTCTTCCGCGCGCTCCAAGCGTGTCACCATCTCGCTGAGGCTACCAGCTAAACGGTCAACCTCATCCTGTGGAGGAAGGCGTAAGGGAAGACGTTCGCGCTGTTTTAAGTCGCCCAGCGCAATCGCCTGCGATGCATCCGTAACACGCCATAGCGGTCGTAGTAAGAGCGTGTTCATAAAAAAGGCCAGCACGATTCCACCTGTGATTGTGGCGATAGAGATTCCACCTGCATAGGCACGTGAGACGTGCTCATCATAGAGTAGCATATAGAGAATGATGACGACGAGACACAGAACAATGCCGTAGGCGGTTGTAAGCTGTGTGCGCAAACTGAAAAAGGGACGAAGCCAAGGCGGAGCGTTGTCGCCAGAGACGCGCTGTTCCTCGAACAGAGGAGTGCCAGGGACTTTTTCGCTTGACGGTTCAACGACATAAAAATGCTGTGCGTCGTTCTCCTTGCCATTTTCTGTGCTGGTACTTTGAGCCTCTGCCATAAAAAAACCCACCTTTTGATGGCTTTATTATAGATCGCCTTTTAACACGTAGCCGACGCTGCGTACAGTATGAATGAGGCGTGGCGTACTGGGTGAGTCTTCAATTTTCTCACGCAGGTAGCGCACGTAGACCTCAATGATGTTTGTTTCGCCAAGGAAGTCGTAGCCCCAGACCTGATTGAGAATGGTCTGGCGATCAAGGACCTGACGTGGATGGCGCATGAACAGATGTAACAGATTATACTCTGTTGCGGTTAGCTCGATGAGGCGACCTCCACGTGTGACTTCGCGTGTGGCGGGATTGAGTCGTAGATCAGCGAATTGTAGCACTTGTCCATTATTATCGCTGTCACCATTCAGACCTGTCTGAGTAGCTTTTGCGCGGTTCTGACGACGCAAGATAGCACGAATACGAGCGAGTAACTCGTCAAAGTCAAACGGTTTTGTGAGATAGTCGTCGGCTCCTGTATCGAGTCCGGCGATGCGATCACGTACCTCGTCCTTTGCTGTAATCATAAGGACAGGTACATCACGCGTGGTTGGGTTCGCACGGAGGCGACGACATACTTCTAACCCATCAATGCCGGGCATCATGATATCAAGCAATATGAGATCGGGATTGACCCGCTGTGCCAGCGTTACACCTTGCTCACCGTCGGAAGCCGACTCGACCTGAAACCCCTCGTAACGCAGTCCAATCCGAACCAACTCCACGATGTTTTCCGCGTCGTCGATCACAAGAACTTTCAAGAGCGGTTGCTTCTCCTGCTGTCCTTGCCAAGTTGTGCCTTGTTGCATGGGAGCACCCCTTTGACCAATGAAATCAAATAAAAAGTAGCTAATGAGAATGTCCTTTCATTATAGTTGTCTTGTAGTACAGGCGCAAGTGTGGTGCAGTTTTTTGCTTAGAATTCTCAGCAATTTTTAAGCAAAGTATGGTAAATCACTTGACAGTACTCCTTATCATCAGTATACTTACTCGTAACCGATACCGAAAGCGGTTACGGAAACGGTTACGCAGATGCGAGAAAGTGTAGAATAATTGTATGTCGGGGAAACCAACAATTGATGATATTGCTCGCTTAGCTGGTGTGTCAAAGGCTACGGTGTCTCGGGTGCTTAATCGCAAGCCGGATGTAGACCCCGCGACACGCGAACGCATTTTGCGTATCGTAGAGGAACAAAACTTTGTTCCTAGTGTAACTGCATCTAATCTCGCACGAGGCAAGAGTCGGCTTATTGGTGTCCTCATTCCTTCTTTTACCCAACCCTTTATTCAAGACGTGATGCGTGGTGTCGCTGAAACTATCGAACAGACGCCCTATGAGCTTGTGCTGTATAGTGCGAACCGCACAATGCATGATAAGGATAAGAGTCGTCTGATCGACAATATTTTGGCGACAAAGCTGACTGCTGGTGTGCTCGCGATGTTTATGGGTCAATCTGTGCATCATCTTGCTGAGCTACACAAAAACGGGTTTCCGGTTGTCGTTATTGACGACCAGGAGTTGCCCGATGCGACGATTCCGTGGGTAGGTGCTGATAACCACACAGGGAGTTATGATGCTGTATGCCACCTTCTTAGTCTCGGTCATCGGCGCATTGCTCATATTCAAGGTCCAATGCGCTACCTTTGTTCACAAGAACGCTATGAAGGATACAAGCAGGCATTGATGGAGGCGGGCATAGAGTTGGACGAAAAGCTGGTTATGGAAGGCGAATTCCAGCCTAATGGTGGGCGGCTCGCGGCTAACACGTTCTTCGCACTTCCAAAAGAGCAATGGCCTACCGCTATTTTCGCTGCAAACGATCAAATGGCTTATGGCGTGCTTGCTGCTGCTGAGGAACACGACCTGCGTATTCCTGGTGATGTTGCATTGGTTGGCTTTGATGATATCTCTACTTCCGCACATATTCGTCCGCCACTCACGACAGTCAGACAACCTTTCTACGAAATGGGGCAGCGTGGTATCGAAACTCTGTTGTCTTTGCTAAACACTTCCATACCCGCTCTTCATACTGGTGCTGGATGGCCTGCTTCCAGGCCATCCATCTCTAGCGATGGTGAACAGTCCATGCGTGTGCAATTTGCTACCAGCCTTGTAGTGCGTGCATCTAGTGGTTTTTCTCAACAACGCGCGTCTCCAACTCCGCACGTGTCCTTGTAAGGACCGTATTTCACGTAATCATTGATGCTTTTATGGATCGACGTTTGATCCTGTTTATGTATGGGCGTACTTTACGTCCACACACTACTTCCAGCGCGAGGAGGTTTTCCGTGTTTGCTACCTCTTTATCTGCTCCATTCGGAGTCAAGACCAGGACAAGTGTAATTGTGACGTCATGTCTTGTCGTCCTCATTATGCTCCTCTCTGCCTGTGGCGGTGGTAGTGCTGCCACCAAGAGTGGTTCCAAGAACGCAGTTCTTACGCTTACTACAGGTCCTAAGGGTGATTTCACCAACAACTTTAGTCCGTATGCTCCAACTGCTACCGATGGTACACAAGGGCCAATTTACGAGACGTTGCTGTTCTTCAATCGTATGGATGGCAGTGTAAAACCCTGGTTGGCATCAAGCTACAAGTTCTCAGACGATGCGAAGAGCCTGACCTTTAATCTTCGCCAGGGCGTCAAATGGACGGATGGGCAGGCGTTCACCTCAGACGACGTGGTGTTCACGCTGAACACCATCAAGCAGTATCCAGCCGCTGATGGCGGTGGTATCTGGCAGTACATCAATACTGTAGCGGCACCAGATGCTAATACCGTCAGCGTTACATTCAAGAAGGCTTATACACCCATCATCTGGTATCTGGGCGGTCAGGTCTGGATTTTGCCGAAGCATCTCTGGTCGAATGTCGGTGATCCCACCAAGTACGCAAATACCAGCCCCGTTGGTACAGGCCCATTCAAGCTCAAATCGTTCTCGCCACAACTGCTCGACTACGTGAAGAATCCCAATTTCTGGCAACCTGGAAAGCCAGAGGTTGCGGAGCTAAAGTATCCATCGTACAACTCAAACACTGGTGCGGAACTGGTGCTATCACAGGGGCAGCTTGACTGGACTGGTCTGTTTACGCCCGATGTGCAGAAAACATATGTGAATCGTGACCCTGCACACAATCATTACTGGTTCCCATCGAGGAACGTCATAATGCTCTACCTGAACACGGCAAAGGCTCCATTTAACAAGCTTGCAGTGCGTCAGGCGATCAGTAGTGCACTTGACCGTGAGCAGATGTACAAGGTTGCCGAAAGCGGCTACGAGCCTGTGGCTAGTCCAACAGCGCTTGTACTGCCTTCCAACAAGAGTTATCTTGCATCTGAGTATGCGAACTCAGCTTTCTCAATTGATACCGCCAAATCAACACAGTTACTTGAGAGTGCTGGCTTTAAAAAGGGTAGCGATGGCATTTATGCCGATGCAAGTGGCAAAAAACTTTCCTTTAACATCAACGTTGTCAATGGTTGGACCGACTGGGTGACAAACTGTCAGATCATGGCGGACAACCTCAAGAAGATAGGTATTGACGCTAAGGTGAACTCGGTCTCGTTCAACGCCTACTTTAGTGCGATGCAACAAGGCACGTTCGATACCGTCATCTCCTGGACCAATGCAGGCCCTACGCCATTCTTCATCTATAACTCGATGCTGAATAGCAGCAATACAAAGCCATTGGGCCAGACCGCAATCTCTAACTGGGAGCGTTGGAGCGACCCTGCGACTGATGCGCTGCTGAATCAGTATGCGACCTCGAATGACCAGAGCGTACAGCAACAGGCGATTGCAGGTCTCCAGAAGATCATGGTGGAGCAGGTGCCAAGTATTCCGCTCGTCTACGGTGCAACCTGGAACGAGTACAGCACAGCCCGCTTTACTGGCTGGCCTACTGCTGACAACCCCTATGCGTCGCCTGCGCCGTTCGATTATCCTGATGCTGAGACCGTGCTGTTGAACCTTCATCCCGTCGCGTAGAGCCTGTCGTAGTCTGTTACCTTTGCTATAACAGCTTTTCGTAGGGACCAAATCTGGTCCCTACTAGTCTCCCAATCTTCAATCGAGAGGAAATCAGCGTTTGGAGTGGGCAGGGAGACCGCAAGGGTCTCCCCTACATCTGGGAACGGCGCGACATGCAGGCAGACCCTTGTGGTCTCCCTGCATGTCGCGTCCCATCAAATGACGATTGGTAGACTACTACAACTGTCCGTATGAACCGCAACAGACTATCACATTCACAGAAGGAGTCGTTAAATGCGTCACTTACTTCGCCGCATCGGGTTTTACCTGATCGCGCTGTGGGCGTCGATTACCATCACCTTCATTATTCCGCGTCTCTCGCCTCTAAATCCTGCGGAAGCTTTGATTGCGCGTTTTCAGGGTAAGTTGCGTCCAGAAGCGTTACATTCCTTGGAGGTTGCTTTCGGCGTGAGCCATGATCCGTTATGGGTACAATATTTACAATATCTCAATCAGTTAGCACATGGCAATCTCGGCGTCTCGATCACCTATTCTGCTACACCTGTAGCGGCGGTAATTGGGCAAGGATTGCCATGGACATTGCTGCTTGCAACCGTCTCCGTTGTGATTAGCTTTGTACTGGGAACGCTGTTAGGGGTGGTGGTTGCATGGCGACGTGGTTCTGCCCTGGATACTGTTTTTCCGCCACTGCTGACCTTTTTCTCCGCTGTACCTTACTTCTGGCTCGCTTTAATTTTGTTATATGTGCTCGGTTTTACGCTTAATTGGTTTCCTATCACTGGTGGCTATGATATTGGTGTCACTGTAGGATTAACGCCAGATTTTATCTTGAGTGCTCTTTATCACTCTATTCTGCCAGCATTTACTCTTGTCGTTGGTTCTATCGCGGGTTGGGTGCTTGGCATGCGTAACGCGATGATTACAACACTCTCTGAAGATTACGTATTGATGGCAGAGGCGAAGGGGCTACCGGAACGTCAGGTGATGTTCGCGTATGCCGCACGTAACGCAATTCTGCCGAGCGTGACTGGCTTTGCGCTGGCCCTAGGTTTTGTGGTCGCGGGTCAGCTTGTGACGGAGATTGTATTCTCGTATCCCGGTATCGGCTTCAGGTTATTGCAGGCAGTCTCCAACTCTGATTATGCGTTGATACAAGGCATCTTCCTGGTTATCGCGCTTGCAGTCCTGGCAGCAAACTTTCTCGCAGACCTACTTTATACAGCACTTGATCCTCGTGTACGTCAGGGAAGGGGGTAGTTTTTCATGAGTGTTCCAACATCTTCTCAGCGCACACCATCACCTGATGACAATGGGCGGACCCGTCCAGTTGTACAGGAAACCAACGATGGAACAGTTGCAACAACTAGCTCAGACACGAGTGCCGTAGCAGTCGTTACAGACGGCGTTGCTGGTACTGGAATTACCGCGGCACCTTTGCCAGGGGGTGGTGCCCCTGTTGCGCAATCGACGCTGTTCGCAGGACGCCTGCGTGATATATGGCGTCTTGTCACGCTTAATCGTAAGGTGGCGTTTGGAGCAAGTATTGTTGCTTTTTTTGTATTGATTGCTATGTTTGGTCCTTTGCTTGTGCGTGGTGATCCAAATGCGCTTGGACCCGACACGTTGGTAGGACCATCATCTACACACTGGTTTGGGACGACGCAGACAGGGCAAGATGTGTTCACCCAGGTTATCGACGGCACACGTACCTCGCTCATCCTCGGTTTTGTCATTGGTATCATTGCTGCCGCCGTCTCTGTAGTAGTCGGCATGACGGCAGGATACTTTGGCGGTGTGATTGATGATGTGCTATCGCTTGTGACTAATGTGTTCCTGGTGTTGCCTGCGTTTGCGCTAGCGGTTGTGATGGCTTCCTATTTTCCCTTTAGGGGACCGCTGCAATTGGCAATCATCATTACAATTACAAGTTGGTCATGGGGAGCGCGTTTGCTACGAGCGCAAACCCTATCCATGCGGCAGCGTGACTTTGTAGAGGCCGCACGCGCTACTGGTGAGAGTACATGGCGTATCATCTTCTACGAAATTCTGCCCAATGAAATTGCGATTATCGCTGCAAGTCTACTCGGTACTATAACTTACGCAATCCTGGCGGAAATCGGCTTTGAGTTCCTGGGTCTGGGCGATGTGACGATTCCAAGTTGGGGCGTGATGCTCTTCTGGGCGCAAAACAATGATGCGCTCTTACTTGGCGCGTGGTGGTGGTTCGTCCCACCTGGTTTGTGCGCCGCGCTAGTGGGTGCTGCACTGGCCTTTATCAACTTTGGTATCGATGAGGCAGCAAATCCACGCTTACGGAGTGAACCTAAGAAGAAAGTCGTGAACGTAAAGAAAAAGGGGGTGGCATAATGGCTGTTGCGGTTGATACACATACTCTGCTTGAAGTGAAAAATCTTAGTGTAGACTACGCTGCTGGAAATGGTACCGTTCACGCGGCAACCAATGTGAGTTTTACGCTAAAGCGTGGTGAAATTCTCGGCCTCGCGGGTGAAAGCGGCAGCGGCAAGTCAACGCTTGCCTATGCTATCTCACGCCTGCTACGTCCACCCGCAGAGATTGTAGGGGGTGAGGTCATCTATTATCCACGCTCGCATGATGATGCTGACGCTGTTCACATCACGCCGTCGAGTTCACGTTTGAAGGGGGGAAAGCGTGTGACACACGATGGAGACGAAACGGAGCCGATTGATATATTGCAATTGACGCCGGCGCAGTTGCGCGCCTTTCGCTGGAGCGAACTTTCCATTGTTTTTCAGAGTGCTATGAATGCGCTCAATCCCGTGATGAATGTCGGCAGGCAGATTATGGATGTACTCAAGGTGCATCGGCCTCTGATGGGTCCTGATTCACGCAAGCGACGAGCGCTTGAGTTGCTCAAGCTTGTAGGCATTGCACCTGATCGTATTAATAGTTATCCGCATGAGTTGAGTGGTGGCATGCGGCAACGTGCTGTGATCGCTATTGCGCTGGCCCTCTCACCTGAAATTATCATCATGGACGAGCCGACAACTGCACTCGACGTGGTGGTGCAGCGTGAGATTTTGACGGAAATTATCCGCCTGCGTGAGCAGTTAGGTTTCTCAGTCATCTTTATCACACACGACCTGTCGCTGCTGTTAGAGCTTGCTGATAAAGTTGCGATTATGTACGCAGGCAAGCTTGTTGAAACGGCGTCGCGTCACGACCTGTATTTGCATCCACGCCATCCTTATAGTTATGGCTTGCTCAAATCGTTTCCCACTATTCATGGGCCGCGGCGCACGATGACAGGTATTCCTGGCTCACCACCAGACTTACGCGATGTACCAGCGGGATGTGCGTTTCACCCACGTTGTCCCTTTGCCTTTGATGCATGTCATAGTATTGTGCCTGCGTTGCAATCGTCCACAAGTGAGAGCCCGAATCAGCTTGTGGCGTGCCATCTCTATGATCGTAAACTTGCGCCAGATGGTCCACCGTCGGCGTCAGATTTCGCGCAGAAGTATCAAGCTCCACTTGTAGAAGGGAGACAGGCGTAATGAGTATCGCAAATCAAGCATTGCAAACACGCGAGCAGCCACGGCAAGAGGGAGCTATTCTCGAAGCTGAGCATATTCGTAAGCTGTTCCCATTGCGAAAGGCCAAGTTGTTTGGACCAGCACGTGCTGTACATGCAGTAGAGGATGCCTCACTTGCTCTCTATCCTGGTCGAGCTACCGCGCTTGTTGGTGAGAGTGGCAGTGGCAAGACAACGGTTGCGCGCATGCTGGCGCGTATGTATGACTTGACCTCTGGCATGCTGCGCTTTCATGGCAAGCCTGTGGAACTCAAGGGCGGAACCTCGCTGCGTCAGTATCGTCGGCATGTACAACTCGTGTTTCAAGACCCGTTTGCCTCGCTTAATCCTGTGCATAATGTGCGCTATCATCTCAGTCGTCCCCTACGCGTACATGGTCATGTAAAGAGCGAACAAGAGGAGACAGAGCAGGTATTGGCGTTGCTCAGGAAGGTAAGTCTGAGTCCTGCAGAGCAATTTATCGAAAAGTTTCCACATCAATTGAGTGGAGGACAGAGACAGCGCGTAGCTATTGCACGCGCTTTGGCGGCACAACCGGAGGTGTTGCTTGCCGATGAACCAGTCTCGATGCTGGATGTGTCGATACGCCTGGATGTACTCAACCTATTGTTGCGTCTGAAAGAAGAGGAGCATCTAGCCTTACTCTTTATTACGCACGATATCGCTAGTGCACGATACTTTGCGGAAGATACGCTGGTGATGTACGCGGGGCAAACGGTCGAAGGCGGCCCAAGTGATGAGGTGATTCAGCAACCGAAGCATCCCTACACGCAACTGCTCATCTCTGCCGCGCCCGATCCAGATAGAGTGAGTCTTGATGGAAAGAGTCTTACTGAACTGCCTGCGCGCGGCGAAATTCCCAGCCTTATCACTCCACCAAGCGGCTGTCGTTTCCATCCACGTTGCCCATATGCGATGCCTATTTGCAGTGAACGCTTTCCTAAGAAAACCGACTTGGGAAGTGGTCATTGGACAAACTGCTTTCTCTATGGCGATGGAGGCACAAATACCGACCAAAAACCATTGATTACCGTTACGAAGCCATCCAATAGCAAGTAGGAGCATGCATGAGCATTACCAACGATGTCCAACGCCAGACGTTAACAGATGAGACCTCTACCTTTCCTACGACGTTTTTGTGGGGAGCCGCGACCTCAAGCTATCAGATAGAGGGGGCAACACATGAGGATGGGCGCGGACAGTCTACGTGGGATGTGTTCACGGCAACGCCAGGGAAGACATATCACGACGAAACTGGCAATGTGGCAGTAGATCACTATCATCGTATGCCGCAAGATGTGGAATTAATGGCGCACCTTGGTATAGGGGCATATCGTTTCTCTCTTGCGTGGCCTCGTATCCTCCCTGATGGAAAAGGTAGTATCAATATCCGCGGTCTCGATTTTTATGATCGTCTGGTAGACGCGCTACTGGCAAAGAACATTCTTCCTGTTGCTACACTGTATCACTGGGACTTGCCTATAGCTTTGTACAACGAGGGTGGTTGGCTGAACCGCGACACGGCATATGCATTTGCTGACTATGCTGAGGTGGTGGCGCGTCAACTGGGAGATCGTGTTAGCATGTGGATCACGCATAACGAGCCGTGGTGTTCTGCCTATCTTGGTTATGGTGCTGGTACACATGCCCCTGGGATGCAAGATATGCAGGCGGCGGTGACGGTAGGACATCATCTTCTGCTCTCGCATGGGTTGGCGGTGCCGCGACTACGTACTCATACGAAAGCTGGAACACAGGTGGGCATTGCGCTGAACTTCACCCCTGTTTATCCAGCCGACGATACTCCCGAAACGGCACAATCTGTTGAGCGAACTGACACATTTACCAACCGCTGGTTTGTTGAACCAATTTATAAAGGAGCGTATCCAGAGCATCTTTTTGAGGATATAGGAGTAAAGCCGCCACCAGTACAGGAGAATGATCTCGGGGTTATCGCAACACCAATTGATTTTCTTGGGGTCAACAACTACTCGCGTATGGTTGTACGGAGCAATCCATCGAAACCCAGTGGCGTTGAGTTTGTTGCACCTGTCCCTGGTGCCTCATATACAGAGATGGGTTGGGAGGTCTACCCACAAGCGATTGGAAGTTTGCTAACAAGGTTGCATAAAGATTATCATGTGCCATCGTTGCTTGTTACTGAAAATGGTGCAGCATTCGATGACACGGTAGGCGACGATGGTGAGGTCAGCGATCCACGACGAATTGAGTATCTACGTGAGCATATACGTGTTGTTGGGCGTGTGCTAGCGCAAGGTGTGCCTGTACAAGGTTATCTTGTCTGGTCTCTACTCGATAATTACGAGTGGGCGGAGGGCTATAGCAAACGCTTCGGCATTGTCTATGTGGACTATGCAACTCAGAAGCGCATTATTAAGGAGAGTGGACACTGGTATGCAGCATTTATTGCGTCGCATAAGCAGGAATAAGCAGGAATAGGTAGTATTATTGAGCAGCCCTCCAAATACGTTTATACCCATTGACATACAAGTGTTACTGATATATCCTTAGCCCTATAAAAAATGAAAGCTATTTTCATAAAGCCCAGGAGAACAAGGTGAGAGCGCGTGCTAGAAGACGCTAAAACAGAAATCGGCTCTGAGAAGCGCAGGATTATTGCCATTGTCGAGGATGATGTGCGGTTGATAGAGATGTTTTCAGATATGTTGGCTTTTTCTGGTCAATGGCAGTTGCACACATTCTCCGATGGCGAATCGGCACGTGATCAGATACCAGACCTCGGCGCGCACCTCATTATTCTGGATGTTGGACTTCCTCATCTGGATGGCGCATCCCTCTATAAAATATTGCGTGGACATAGCAAAACACGTACCACTCCCATTATTGTTGTCACAGGTAGTCATGACTGGGAACTGCACCGCATGGGTCTGCAGGCAGGATTCCTCTTGCAAAAACCATTTAGTCCCACCGACCTGCTCAGTATGATTCAAGCGTTGGTACCAGGCTATAATCAATAAAAACTCTATGTAGCCCTTTACCTACCTTCGTTCGTTAGGACAAGTATATTACTGTGGTGAATAGAGGTTAATATGAGACAGTCGGCAAGCAATACATATACGTTTTATCAAGATCATGCCGCCTATGTGCGTACTCGTCGTTTGGGATGGCTACTGTGTGGTGGCTTCTTTCTTACATCTCTAATTTCTCTTTGGCTAGGCTTGAAGGTTTGGGGGACATACACCCACGTCTTCACATTTTACCTGAAATGGCAGGATGCATTGGTCGCACTACTCTGGTTTATTCCATTTTTAACACTGTGCGGCTGTGTACTCGTCCTACGTTTTCAGTATGCTGTACGTGTAGGCTACACCAAAGGCGTATTCTCGCTGATGAATACGACGCATATAGCGGTGCGTGATATCTCTTCAGACAATCTCGCCAGTATTTTCTGGATGCTCAACGCCTCGTTTTGGTGTTTTGTAGCTGTTCTTGCTGGCCTTGTACCCATCATTTTGATTGGTTGGACCCTGCACATTACTCCTGTTCCGTTAGCCATTGTCGCTACTGCGCTGGCAATTTTGCTGAGTCTTGCCGGTTTAGCTTTAAGTGCAACCTTTAGTAGTTTTATCCTCGTTGGTTGCTTCGGTGCCGTGTCCTTCTGGCAAAAGCTAGGACTGGTGCATACCTATAAGTTGAACACTCACACCACTTTGCGTTGTGATGAGAACATTCTTACTGTCATCTATCCCGACATGCCGGAGTCGATGCTCGACCTTAACACGCTCGACAAGAGTGATAAACACTTGTTGCTCTCCTTGCTCCGTGAACGTTGGCTCGCCTCGGAAGGGCTTTGGACACTTTCATTTGATAATGAAGAGGGCGAGAAGATACAAGAGGCTGAGTCTGCGTCGAATATTGTACTTGTCTCTTAATGTGGAATAAAAGAGACAGGCAAGACGTTATTAGATGTAGAAGATACACATGTGCAGCATTTCATTTGTCGTGAGACTGTATTCAAAAGTGTTGACATATGTAAAGTAAAGTCGTATAATACTCTCTTGTCAGAGCATGTATACTAGTAACAGTGGCGTTATAAGACAGATACTCAAAGAGAAAATTGCTATCATTCCCCGAAATGCTTGAGGACACTACCATAGACCACACACGTATGTGCTTTCGGTATGCCCCGAAGGTACCGCAACGAAAGTAATTGATAGTCAAAGCACTGCATTGTTCGTTATGCCTTTTAGTAGGTAGAAATGAGAATGGAGTGTGTTTTGTTGTCCCTGTATAGATTGTATCTTATATAAACATTTGTTGTATGCTATGGTATTGAGCAAACGTGGCATCTGTCGCGTATTTAGTGTTTTTCTTGGAGGGGAACGCTATGTTGGGTAGTGACACACATGAATTCGACAACACCTATCCAGACATCTTAGACCAATAATCATCTAATTTTTTCCTTTTTTTTCCGTTACTCGAAAGAGGAATGTACGCATGTGCATTTCTCGGTTCCTCTATGGGACGTGTGGGGCATGAGCAATCAAGCCCCTACAGTGTGAGAGGAGATCTCCAGGTATGGCAATCAGTACGAGAGCCGTCGCTCTTCCAGAACGTGTTTCATTTGCGCGTATTCCAGACATTCGGACCATGCCGGGCCTGATTCAAATTCAGCTCGACTCTTTTGAATGGTTTAAGAAAGAAGGTTTACACGAACTCTTTCAAGAAATATCTCCAATTGAAGACTTTACCGGCAAGAATCTGAGTTTGGAATTTATCGTTCCACAAGAACCCTTTGGAAAGCCAAAGTATTCTGAGGATGAATGCCGTGACCGTGATGCTACCTTTGCCGCACCTCTCAATGTGAAGGCGCGTCTTGTCAATAAAGAGACGGGCGAAATCATTGAAAAGGATATCTTCATGGGCGACTTCCCTTTGATGACAAAGGAAGGAACCTTCATTATTAATGGTGCTGAACGCGTCGTCGTTAGTCAGTTGGTCCGCTCCCCTGGTGTCTACTTTACCGTGGATGAAGATGCCACAACAGGCAGAAAACTCTACGCCGCAAAGCTGATTCCTGGTCGTGGTGCGTGGCTTGAATTCGAGACCAGCAACAAAAACTTGCTCACCGTCAAGATTGATCGCAAGCGTAAGCTTCCGGTGACAACATTGTTACGCGCCATCGCTAGCCTTGCGAAGGATCAGTGGCATGCCGAGGACCTCGATCTTTCAACCGACCAGGGTTTGCTCGACGCGTTCAAGGATGTTGACGATGATCCCAATATCCGCTACATGCAGGCAACGCTTGACCGCGATCCTGTGAAGCGTGAGGAAGAGGCGCTGCTCGAACTCTATAAGAAGTTGCGTCCTGGCGATCCTGCTACTGTTGACAATGCGCGCTCATTAGTCAAAAACTTGTTCTTTAACCCACGTCGCTATGACCTGGGCAACGTTGGTCGCTATAAACTCGACCGCAAGCTTGACCTCTCGATTCCACAAAATCAGCGTATCCTGACGCAGGACGATCTGGTGAATATTATCCGTCGTTTGATCGCGCTCAACAATGGGCATGGCAAGAAGGATGACATTGACCACCTCGGCAACCGTCGTGTACGTTGTGTTGGCGAATTGATTCAGTCGCAATTCCGCGTTGGCCTGCTGCGTATGGAGCGTGTCGTCAAGGAACGTATGAGCATTCAGGAGCCTGGACAGGCTACTCCGAATGCGCTCATCAATATCCGTCCTGTCGTCGCCGCGATGAAAGAATTCTTCGGTGGAAGTCAGTTGTCACAGTTCATGGACCAAACCAATGCCCTGGCGGAAATTGGTCACAAGCGTCGTTTATCGGCACTTGGTCCTGGTGGTCTGTCGCGTGAGCGTGCAGGCTTTGATGTACGTGACGTTCACGAGTCGCACTATGGACGTATCTGTCCAATTGAGACACCTGAAGGTCCGAACATTGGTCTGATCGGCAACCTTGCGACCTATGGACAGATTAACCCATACGGTTTTATTGAGACGCCCTATCGTAGAGTTGTCAAGCGTCTCGCTACAAATGATCGTCGTCTGATTGGTCGCGAGTTCCGTGGCGTTGTCGGACGTGAGCGTGATGATGTTGTAACCGCGGATGGCGAAGTATTGATTAAGGGCCGTCAACGGGTGCGCATTGATGAGACACTCTTCAATCAGTTGTCAGAAGTGCTAGGTGAGACAGAGGTACGTATCCGCTCATATGTTACTGACGAAGTGGATTACCGCACGGCCGATGATGAAGAGAATTTCTGGATTGCACAGGCCAACACCATTCTCACTGAAAACGATGAATTTGGTGAGGAGCGTGTGCTATGCCGCTATCAGGGTGAGTTTGCGCTAGAGAGTGCCGACAAGGTGGACTACATGGATGTATCGCCGCGCCAAACAGTGAGCGTCGCTACCGCCCTTATTCCATTCTTGGAGCATGACGACGTGAACCGCGCACTGATGGGTGCGAACATGCAACGTCAGGCAGTGCCTCTGCTCCGTCCACAGTCGCCAATTTGTGGCACTGGTATCGAGCGGCAGGTAGCAATTGACTCTGGTCAGGTCGCACTTGCTCGCGTTACTGGCGAGGTAGTATCGGCAACAGCCCGGCGCATTGAGATCATCGATGAGCATGGTGAAGTACATGGTCATCGCCTGCGCAAGTTTGTACGCTCCAATGCTGGCACCTGTATCAACCAGCGTCCATTAGTACGCAAAGGTGATTTTGTCACTACCGGACAGGTGATTGCTGATAACACATCGACTCAAAAGGGTGAGCTGGCATTAGGCCAGAATATCCTGGTGGCCTTTATGAGTTGGGAAGGCGGCAACTTCGAGGACGCCATCCTGATTAGTGAGAACATTGTGCGTGAAGACCTCTTTACCTCGATTCATATCGAAAAGTATGAGGTGGACGCACGTGACACCAAGCTGGGACCAGAAGAGATTACGCGCGACATTCCAAACGTTGGTGAAGAGGGACTCAAAAACCTTGATGAGCGCGGTATCATCTATGTCGGTGCTGAGGTTGGGCCACAAGATATCCTGGTTGGCAAAATCACACCAAAAGGCGAGACCGAGCTAACAGCGGAAGAGAAATTGCTGCGTGCTATCTTTGGTGAAAAGGCGCGTGAGGTAAAGGATACCTCGTTGCGTGTACCACATGGTGAGCGTGGTAAGATCGTTGAAGTCAAGGTCTTCTCTCGTGATGCGGGCGACGAGCTACCTCCGGGTGTCAACCAACTTGTGCGTGTGAGCATTGCGCAAAAGCGTAAGATTGGTGCTGGCGACAAGATGGCTGGTCGTCACGGCAACAAGGGCGTTATCTCACGCGTGTTACCGATTGAGGACATGCCATTCCTGCCCGATGGAACACCGGTTGATATTATTCTTAACCCGTTGGGCGTACCGCACCGTATGAATATCGGTCAGATCATGGAGACGCACCTTGGCTGGGCCGCTAGTGTGCTTGGCTTCAAGATTGCTACTCCTGTCTTCGACGGAGCAACCGAAGAAGACATCGAAGAATTCTTGCGCAGAGCAAACCTGCCAGAAACTGGCAAGGTACAACTCTACGATGGACGGACTGGCGAACCATTCGATCATCCCGTGACCGTCGGCTACAACTACATGTTGAAACTGGCTCACCTGGTCGAAGACAAGGTACATGCACGTTCCACTGGTCCATACAGCTTAATCACACAGCAGCCACTGGGTGGTAAGGCGCAATTTGGTGGACAGCGCTTTGGTGAGATGGAAGTATGGGCGTTGGAAGCGTACGGCGCGGCAAACATTTTGCAAGAGATTTTGACCGTCAAGTCCGACGACGTAGTAGGCCGTGTGAAGACATACGAAGCCATCGTGAAGGGCGAAAACATCATGGAGCCAGGCGTTCCAGAGTCCTTCAAGGTGCTTGTCAAAGAATTACAGAGCTTGGGCATCAATGTTGAGGTCCTCAACGAAGATGAACAGAAGATACAGTTTGTTGAGGATGCCTCAAGCGACGTGATGCCCGAACTGGGTATCAATCTTTCCGGTTTTGAGGGAGACCAATAAATCTTAGTAACTGTGTAGCAATGTGTCACAACACGACACATTGCTGCACATCTGCTAAAAAACTGGCGCGATTTATCGCGCCTGTGGAGGTAGCATGCTCGAAGTAAATGATTTTAACGCTATCCGTATTAGCCTTGCCAGCCCTGAGCAAATTCGCGGATGGAGCTATGGTGAGGTCACGAAACCGGAGACGATTAACTACCGCACACTCAAGCCTGAGAAAGACGGTCTGTTCTGTGAACGCATTTTTGGACCGACGAAAGACTGGGAGTGCTACTGCGGTAAATATAAAAGAGTTCGTTTTAAAGGTATTGTGTGTGATAAGTGCGGCGTCGAAGTCGCACGCTCAAAGGTGCGCCGCGAACGCATGGGCCATATTGAACTGGCATCCCCTGTAAGTCACATCTGGTACTTCAAGGGAACACCTAGTCGTATAGGTCTGTTGCTGGACCTCTCGCCACGTAACTTGGAACGCATTCTGTACTTTGCACTGTATGTCGTTACGCATATAGATGAAGAGGCGCGCCAGCAAGAACTCATGCGCATCGATGAAGAGGTTGTTGGCCTCGATCAGGATCAGGACGGCAAGGTTGTCGAGTTTGTCGAGAGCTTGAAAACGCGTCGTGATAATGAGATTAGTGCTATTCAGAATCGCATCGCAGAAGATCACCACCGAATAGAGCAAGAGCGCGAGCAAGCACTAAGTGAGGCAGAAAGTGCCGAGAGTGAGACTCTTGCACAGGTGCGTGCTGATATAGGCAAGAGCGCGGAAGAGGATATCGTGTTTGCCACTGGTGCCACGACACACACGATTGTGGAGCAGGGCAAGACGATTGCACCAAAAGATGTCGAAACGTTGTCCCGCCTCGCTGAGGTGACACGCAACGATATCGCAGAGCAAGCACGTACAGAGTTGCGTGAGGCACAATCAAGCAACGAGAGTGATATCGAGCGTAAGAAACTTGAATATCAGGCTCAAATCGATAACGCTCAGACGCAAATCGAGAAAGAGCGCAAGGAAAATCACGTACGTTTAGAGCAACAGCGCCGCGACCTGGAAGGCATCAAGAAGCTGGACCTGCTGCAAGAGAATCGCTATCGCGAACTCAAAGACGCCTTTAGCGATGTCTTTCGTGCTGGTATGGGTGCTGAGGCCGTGCGCGAACTCATCGGCGATATCGACCTGGAAAAGCTCGCAAATGACATGCGCCGCGAGATCAACTCTACCGTTGGACAGCGACGGAAGAAGGCTACCAAGCGACTCAAGGTTGTTGAAGCCTTCCGCAAGTCAAACACCTCACCAGAGTGGATGATTATGACGGTGTTGCCAGTGCTTCCGCCCGATCTGCGCCCAATGGTGCAGCTCGACGGTGGTCGCTTCGCCACATCGGATCTGAATGATCTGTATCGCCGCGTTATCAACCGCAACAACCGTCTCAAACGTTTGTTAGAGTTGGGTGCGCCAGAAATCATCATTCGCAATGAGAAGCGTATGCTGCAAGAGGCATGTGATGCCTTGATCGACAATGGGCGTCGTGGACGTGCTGTTGCTGGTTCCGGCAATCACAAGCTCAAGAGCCTGTCTGACATGCTCAAGGGTAAGCAAGGCCGCTTCCGTCAAAACCTGCTTGGTAAGCGTGTTGACTACTCTGGTCGTTCCGTCATCGTGGTTGGTCCAGACCTGAAACTGCACCAGTGCGGTTTGCCAAAGCGTATGGCACTTGAGCTATTCAAGCCATTCGTGATGCGCAAACTGGTAGAGCAAAACTTTGCGCATAACATCAAGAGTGCTAAGCGCTTCGTTGAGCGCGTCAAGCCAGAGGTGTGGGATGTCCTTGAAGAGGTCATCAAAAACCACCCGGTCTTGCTGAACCGTGCTCCTACGTTGCACCGTTTGGGTATTCAGGCATTTGAAGCCGTCCTTGTTGAGGGTAGTGCCATTCAACTGCACCCATTAGTATGTTCGGCATTTAATGCTGACTTTGACGGCGACCAGATGGCCGTTCACGTGCCTCTTTCTGAAAAGGCACAAGACGAGGCACGCCGTTTCATGATGTCAACACGTAACCTGCTTTCACCACAAAGCGGTGAGCCGTCGATTGGTGCTAGCCAGGATATGGTGTTGGGCTGCTTCTACCTGACGCAGCAGCGCCCCGATAAGAAGGGCGAAGGCCGTGTCTTTACCGACACCCACGAGGCTATGCTTGCCTATCAATCAGGCATCATTGAATTGCAGGCACCGATTAAAGTACGTTTGAATGGCATAGATGTCTTTGATAATCCTCCGCCATCCAAGCCGAATGTGACGAGCAAACTGGTTGAGACAACTGTCGGACGTATCATCTTCAACGAGGCTCTTCCTGAGCGTCTGCGTTTCAAAAACTACGCAATGAAGAAGGAAAATCTTCGACAGGTGATCGCCGAGTGCTTTAAAGAGTACGGGCGAGTGAAAACGACTGAGTTAGCTGACGAGATTAAGCGTCTCGGCTTCACATTTGCAACAAAGGCTGGTGCCACCATTGCGATTAGCGATGTAAAGGTTCCAGCAGGCAAGCAAGATGAGCTGGCAAAGGCCGATGCGAAGATTGTCGAGCTCGAAGAGCAATATCACGATGGTCTGATTACGTCAAACGAGAAGTACCTGCAAACAATCGTCATCTGGAACGATGCGACTGAGAACGTCAGAAAGATGGTTGAGACCACACTCGATCCATATGGTTCAATCTACACCATCGCGAATTCGGGCGCAACGAAAGCAAAGTTCCAACAGATTCGTCAGTTGTCTGGTATGCGTGGACTGATGGCTAGCCCATCTGGTCGTATCATTGAAATTCCTATTCGTGGTAACTTCCGCGATGGCCTGAGCGTGTTGGAGTACTTTATCAGTAGTCACGGCGCGCGTAAAGGTCTGGCCGACACCGCCCTACGTACCGCAGAGTCGGGTTATCTCACCCGTCGTCTGATTGACGTGGCACAGGACGCTATCGTCACGGAAGAGGATTGTGGTACCCCTGATGGCATTCTCATTACCGAGGCCGACAGTAAGGACATGATGCAGTCCGACATTCGTGGTCGCTTGAACGGACGTGTGCTTGCAGAGGCAATTCCCGAACTGCCACATATCGAGGTCAACGAAGAGTTGACAGATGAGACCATTGATGAGATCATCGGCGCAGGCGTCAAAGCTGTACGCGTACGCTCAGTCTTAATGTGTCAGGCACGACGTGGTATCTGCCGCAAGTGTTATGGACGTGATCTTGCCGCAAATGCGCTGGCTTCTATTGGTATGGCGGCTGGTATTGTTGCCGCTCAGTCAATTGGTGAGCCAGGAACACAGTTGACCATGCGTACCTTCCACTCTGGTGGTATTGCGGGAGCGCAGGGAGACATCACGCAGGGCTTACCGCGTGTTGAAGAACTGTTCGAGGCGCGTGTGCCTAAAGAAAAGGCGGAGATCTCGGAGATCGATGGTGTTGTCGAGATCGTGAAGGACGAAAATTCTAGTGCGCGTACAGTACGCGTTGTCTCGATTAACGTCTTCTTCGATGAGTATCCACTGCCTGAAGGTGTCAATAAACTGGTCGCTGATAAGGACAAGGTGCAGAAAGATCAGGTCATTGCGATGATGCCTGCTGAAGCAGGCAGCGAGCCGCAGCCTGTGATGGCACGCACCGAGGGCGAGATCGTCATCAATCCAGATGGCCTGTTGAGTATTCGCTTTGAGGAGCGTGAAGAGCGCTCGTATGTCATTCCAGTGGCGCGTAGCATATCGGTAGAGAATGGTCAGAAGATTCAGGCTGGTACAGCCCTCACTTCTGGTCAGAGAGACCCACAGGATGTCTTGCGCATCCAGGGACGTGAAGCCGTTCACCTGTATCTGGTCAAAGAGGTACAGCGTGTCTACCGTAACACAGGTGTGTACATCAACGACAAACACATCGAAGTTATCATTCGTCAGATGCTGCGTCGTGTGAAGATTGATGACTCCGGCGATACCGAGATGTTGCCAAATGACCTGGTTGATCGTTTTGTATATGCAGATAACAATGCACACGTACTGGCCGAAGGCGGCGAGCCTGCCAAGGCGCAAACGGTCTTGTTGGGTGTCACGAAGGCATCACTAAACACCGATAGCTTCCTCGCGGCGGCTTCCTTCCAGGAAACGACGCGTGTGTTGACCGAGGCAGCGATTGAGGGCCAGACAGATCACCTGGTTGGTCTGAAAGAGAACGTTATTATCGGTAAGCTCATTCCCGCCGGGTCTGGTATTGCGCAGCGAGAACGAGATCTGATCGCTCGTCAGCAAGCAGCAGCGGCTCGTATCGCTTCTGCTACAACGGTCGTAAGCAGTAACATTCCAACCGCGATAGGCAGTAGTACCCTGGGCCTGACACTTGACAGCCAGGGCGAAGAGTGATACCATATGCAACTGCATATGTATGATGTTAGGGCGCGTTTTTATGCGCCCTTGCAGGATAGAAAACCTAAAGAAAGACAGGGAGGCTTGTTCCTTGCCGACAATTAATCAACTGGTCCGAAAGGGCCGTTCGCAAAAACAGAAGAAAGTAAAGGCGCCAGCGTTATTGTATTCATACAATGCGCTGAAGAACCGTACCTCCCGTCTACGTGGATCGCCACAAAAGCGTGGTGTTTGCACTCAGGTACGTACTATGACGCCGAAGAAGCCCAATTCGGCTATGCGTAAGATTGCACGCGTTCGATTGACCAACCAGATGGAGGTCACGGCGTACATTCCAGGCGAGGGTCATAATTTACAAGAGCACTCAGTGGTACTCATTCGCGGCGGGCGTGTAAAAGACCTGCCAAGTGTGCGTTACCATATCGTTCGTGGCACGTTAGACAGTGATGGTGTCTCAAAGCGCCGTCGTGGTCGCTCCAAATATGGGGCGAAGCGTCCAAAGCCCGGTCAGGCGGCAGCGCCAAGCAAGGGCAGACGGTAGGGGCCTAATACTTTAGCCCTGTGCCATACTCAAGAATTGTAGAGATGTATAGTTCTTCTCTACCCGATACCACCTGAACGCCTTCAGGTCCGTCGGTTATCACACATCATCAAAGAGAATAACGTTAAGTAGTTTCTCTTGATGAGAGTCAGGTGTCCTCCTAACAAGGATAGGTACCTGCGTGTAGGCGTCCGTAGGAGATTGCAAGGCATTGCCTCGCGATTGAATCGACGCCTTTTCTAGTGTCTATTGTTAGCATACTGTAGAGGCGTAAACAAGGCTGACGATCAACGCGCTATTAACCATCATTTGCTTTTCCCGCTCATAGAAGGCAAGAGCTATCGAGATCGAAGAAGGCAAGAGCTATGATCGAACGAGCAACGGCCAAAAACAGAGCAGTAATAAAAGCAACCAGGGAACAGGCGCTATGCAGTCAGGTAGAGGGATAGAGGCCAATATACCCGCTAGTTGATGAGGAGAGAAAACTTGCCAAGACGTAGGAAAGTAGTGCATCGGCCCGATGTGCCAGATGCACGATACAAAAGCCGGAATGTGGCACGCTTTATGAACAAGCTGATGCTTGATGGCAAGCGTAGCCTGGCAGAGCGCATTATCTATGATGCCTTTGATGCCATTGAAGCGAGGCAGAAGCGATCACCATTGGATGTGTTCGAGCAGGCGTTGAAGAACACCACGCCAACCACTGAGGTGAAACCTCGTCGTGTTGGTGGCTCAACTTATCAGGTACCCGTGGAAATCCGTAGAGATCGTGGCAACACGTTGGCAATGCGCTGGCTCATTCGCTCTGCGCGTTCTCGTACTGGAAGATCAATGGCGGAGAAACTCGCCAGTGAGCTAATGGATGCTGCGGCGGGTCAGGGCGCAACCATTAAGAAACGTGAAGAGACCCATAGAATGGCGGAGTCAAACAAGGCCTTCGCTCATTATCGCTGGTAAAAAGATATCATGTCAAGAGAATTTCCACTCGAAAAAACGAGAAATATTGGTATCATCGCTCATATCGATGCTGGCAAAACAACTACCACAGAGCGTATTCTTTTCTATACCAAAAAGATTCACCGTATTGGTGAGGTCCATGAGGGCGCAGCCACAATGGACTGGATGCCTCAAGAGCAGGAGCGCGGTATTACTATCACGTCTGCTGCTACAACCTGTTTCTGGCAGGACACTCGCATCAACATCATCGATACTCCTGGACACGTTGACTTTACCGCTGAGGTGGAGCGTTCGCTGCGCGTGCTCGATGGTGGCGTTGTTGTTTTTGACGCAGTTGCAGGTGTTGAGCCTCAATCTGAGACTGTCTGGCGTCAAGCAGACAAATACGACGTTCCACGTATGTGCTTCGTCAATAAGATGGACCGTACTGGTGCAGATTTCTGGCGTACGGTCGAGATGATCCGCGAACGCCTGGGTGCTGTTCCTGTGCCAATTCAGATTCCGATAGGTCGCGAGAGCAATTTCAAAGGCTTTATTGATCTGATCGAAGGCGAGGCAATTATATTCACCGATGATCTGGGTACAAAGTCAGATCACACCGAAGTTCCAACTAGCATGGAAGCTGAGTACAAGCAGCATCGCGAGTTCCTTATCGAGCGTATCGCTGAGACTGACGAAGCGTTAACACTCAAGTACCTCGAAGGCGAAGAGATTTCAAAGGAAGAGTTAATCGCTGCTCTACGTAAAGCAACCATTGCTAACATGTTGGTACCAGTTTTGTGCGGTACTGCACTCAAGAACAAGGGTGTACAGGCTATGCTTGACGCAGTAATCGCGTACTTGCCATCGCCACTTGACATTCCTGCTCCAGTGGGCGTGAACCCTGATACAGGTGAGGCTATTGAGCGTGCAGTCGATGATAAAGCACCATTTAGTGCGTTGGTGTTTAAGATTGTTTCCGACCCATTTGTCGGGCGTCTTTCCTACCTGCGTGTCTATTCAGGAATGCTTACCAAAGGTTCTGCTACTGAAAATAGTACAAAGGGCAAGCAAGAGCGTATCGGACGCTTGCTGCGTATGCATGCCAATCACCGCGAAGACATCGACGAGATTCGCGCTGGTGACATCTGCGCTGCAGTGGGGTTGCGTAATACCTTCACTGGTGATACACTGTCTGATGCCCAGAACCCTATTGTACTGGAGTCGATTACCTTCCCTCAGCCGGTGATTGAGATCGCCATTGAGCCGAAGACGAGAGCCGACCAGGACAAAATGGCGCTTGCGTTAAATAAACTGGCGGAAGAGGACCCAACCTTCCAGCTTCACACCGACCTTGATAGCGGTCAGACCATTATTGCCGGTATGGGTGAACTTCACCTGGATGTTATCGTGGATCGTATGTTCCGCGAGTTCAAGGTCGAGGCAAATGTGGGCCGACCTCAGGTCGCCTATCGTGAAACCATTACAAAGCCAGCACAGGCACAAGGCAAGCACGTTCGTCAGACGGGCGGTCATGGTCAGTATGGTGATGTGTGGGTCAAGGTTGAGCCAAACGAGCGCGGCAAGGGCTTTGAGTTTGTCAATGCCATTGTTGGCGGCGTTGTGCCGAGAGAATACATCAAACCAGTCGAAAACGGCATTAGGGAGACATTGGAGAACGGCATCATCGCTGGTTTCCCAATGATCGACGTGAAAGCAACGCTTTATGATGGATCGTATCATGACGTTGACTCAAACGAAATGGCCTTTAAGACCGCTGGTTCACTAGCGATCAAAGAGGCTACACGCAAAGCCGCCCCGGTTCTGCTTGAACCTGTGATGCTGGTGGAAGTGACCACCTCAGAGGAATTCTATGGAGATGTGATCGGCGATCTCAACCGACGCCGAGGAACTATCCTGGGCATGGAAAGCCGCGGCGTGCAGCATGTGGTGCGAGGACATGTACCCCTTTCCGAGATGTTCGGTTATGTAAATGACCTCCGTTCGATGACAAGCGGGCGTGCAAACTACTCGATGGAGTTTGACCACTACGATCCCGTGCCGAGAAATATTGCTGAAGAGATTTCTGCGAAGGCTTCTCGCTAAAATCGTATTGGGGAATGTCTTCCCCAAGCAATGCGGGTATTAGGGGCTTGATGTACGTCAGGTCTCTACTGCTTGTTCAACACAAAGCAAAATGTGTAATTTTTTGCGCTGTCTACCTAAGCTTGCTCAGTGCCGAATCAGGGAACAGGCCGCCTGAGCATCAGTATCTTTTGTTGTGCCTTTCACAATAGGTGAGGGGCGCATAAACATATATTAAAGAGGAATGAAATGGCAAAGAAGAAGTTTGAGCGGACGAAACCGCACGTGAACGTGGGCACGATTGGACACATCGACCACGGCAAAACGACCCTGACCGCCGCCATCACCAAGGTCTTGGCGACGTTAAGCGCGAGCA
>JAABUQ010001971.1_pt1 | contig 42119 bp, 40 predicted proteins | sample 5560001 | NCBI WGS metagenome assembly JAABUQ01 (sample SAMN10711888, study PRJNA513371) | rock metagenome | isolation source: Antarctica rocks | place: Antarctica: Victoria Land, Finger Mt nord | collected 2015-12-18
GCATCAAGATCCGTCCGCGTGATCGCTACCGTCATGTCCGACCCCCATGCCACGACAGGCAGCGAATCGGAACCCGCCGAGCCCCTCCAAATCACGTTCGAGTCAGCTCGTCAGGCGGCTGGTATAATACACCCCGGAAGATCGAGCTCGGCCGATATCGTGAGTTCGCACTGGATCCTTGGCTGACTTGGCCACACACGGCTCAATGACCAGCTTCCCGAGGAGGACGAACGGTTGGAGCAGTGGCGTGTCTCGCAGTCCGACGTGGCCACGTTCTTCCCGGACTCCGTCGACATTTCGCGCGGTAGGGCGCGGGGCGTTGGGGTCAGCGTGTCACGCCAGGGGGCTCCCGAATCGCCGATCAGCCGGCGTCACTTGCGAGCTGCCCGGCCGTGCCGGCGGACGCCGTCTCCTTCTGCACCGGGCTTTCGGCTCGTGGCCACGTCGCCAACGCCCTGACGACGAGCGGGTCCAGGCCGCGGCTTGGCCCATCGGCGAGGAGCGTTTGGCGCATCCGCGGCGTCCAGAATGCCTGGATGTGGTCGCGAATGCCGGCGCACGCCTCCTCCTCGGGGTAAGAACGGAAGAAGTTCGCGATCTGGTTGGCCATGTGGGCCAGCTTCTCGACTTGCATTCGCGTGCCCTGCCCTACTCGGCCGGGACTGGCGCCGGCGCGATGCGCGTCAGCGCCACGTCCTCGTCGAAAAAGCGCACCTGCCAATCCGACGTCCGGTTGGTGCGCCGGATCTGCACCGCCGTCACTTTATACTCCGGGCAATTCGTGGCCCAGTCGGAGAAGTCGGTCGTGATGACGTTGGCACCCGTTTTGGCGTGGTGGAAGGTCGTGTAAACGACGCCGGGCTGCAGCCGCTCGCTGAGGTGGGCGCGCAACGCGATCTCGCCGGAGCGGCTGGCGAGCGCCACGAGGTCGCCGTCGTTGATGCCGCGATGCTCGGCGTCGAAGGGGTGGATCTCCAACACGTCCTCCGCGTGCCACTGACTGTTCTCCGTCCGCCGGGTCTGCGCGCCAACGTTGTACTGCGAAAGGATGCGGCCGGTGGTGAGCAGCAGCGGGAAGCGCTCGCCGGCGCGCTCCTCCGTGGGAACGAACTCCGTCAGCATGAAGCGGCCCTTGCCGCGGACGAAGCGGCCCACGTGCATGGTCGGCGTGCCCTCGGGTGCCAGGTCGTTGCAGGGCCATTGCACCGAGCCCAGTTCGTCGAGCTTGGCATAGGAGACGCCGGCGAAGCTCGGCGTCAGCCGGGCGATCTCGTCCATGATCTCGCTCGGGTGCCGGTAGTCCATGGGAAAGCCGAGCGCGTTCGACAGCGCCATCGTCGCCTCCCAGTCGGCCAAGCCGCCCAACGGCGACATGACCCGGCGTACTCGGTTGATCCGGCGCTCGGCGTTGGTGAACGTCCCGTCCTTTTCCAGGAACGACGAACCCGGCAGGAAGACGTGGGCGAACTTCGCGGTTTCGTTCAGAAACAGGTCCTGCACCACGACGCAGTCCATCGCGCGCAGTCCGGCGGTGACGTGCTGCGTGTCCGGGTCCGATTGCGCGATGTCCTCGCCCTGGATGTAAAGCGCCTTGAAGTTGCCGGCCACCGCCTCGTCCAGCATGTTCGGAATGCGCAGGCCGGGATCGGCGGACAAGGGAACGCCCCAGACCGCCTCGAACATCTCTCGCGCGTCGTCGTCCCCGACATGGCGGTAGCCGCTCAGCTCGTGCGGGAAGCTGCCCATGTCGCAGGAGCCCTGGACGTTGTTCTGTCCGCGCAACGGGTTGACCCCGGCGCCGAGCTTGCCGACGTTGCCGGTCGCCATGGCGAGGTTCGCCATCGCCATCACGGCGGTGCTGCCCTGGCTGTGCTCGGTCACGCCGAGGCCATAGTAGATCGCCGCATTGCCGCCGGTCGCGAACAGCCGCGCCGCGGCGCGCACCTCCGCAGCCGGAACGCCGGTGGCCGCCTCGGTCGCCTCCGGCGAATTATGCTTGCTCGCCACGAAGCGCGCCCATCCCTCGAACGCATCGCCGTCGCAGCGCTCGTCGATGTAGCCCCGATCGATCGATCCCTCCGCGACGATCACGTGCGCCAATGCGTTCAGCAGCGCGACGTTGGTGCCGGGCTGCAAAGCTAGGTAATGCTGCGCCTCCACGTGCGGCGCGCGCACCAGATCGATGCGGCGCGGGTCGGCCACGATCAGTTTCGCGCCGGCCCGCAGCCGCTTCTTGAGGCGGGACGCGAACACCGGATGCCCGTCCGTCGGGTTGGCACCGATGACCAGAATCACGTCCGAGTGCTCGACGGAGGCGAAATCCTGCGTGCCGGCCGACGTGCCGAGCGTCGCCTTCAGCCCGTAGCCGGTCGGCGAATGGCAGACGCGGGCGCAGGTGTCGATGTTGTTGTTGCCGAACGCGCCGCGGATCATCTTCTGCACCAGGAAGGTCTCTTCGTTGGTGCAACGGGACGACGTGATGCCGCCGACCGCGTCGCGGCCGAACGCCGCCTCAATGCGCTTGAACTCGCTCGCCGCATGGGCGATCGCTTGCTCCCAGCTCACCTCCCGCCAGGGGTCGGTGATCGCGGCGCGGATCATCGGCTTGGTTTTGCGGTCCTTGTGCGTGGCGTAGCCGAAGGCGAAGCGCCCCTTCACGCAGGAATGGCCCTCGTTCGCGCGCCCACCCTTGTAGGGGACCATGCGGACCACGGTCTCGCCCTTCAGCTCCGCCTTGAAGGAGCAGCCGACGCCGCAATAGGCGCAGGTGGTGATGACCGAGCGCTCGGGCGTGCCGAGCGCGATGACGGACTTCTCGTTGAGCGTCGCGGTGGGGCAGGCCTGCACGCAAGCGCCGCACGAGACGCATTCCGACCCCATGAAGTCGAAGCCGCCCGTGGCGATCTGGGACGCGAAGCCGCGCCCGTCCACCGTGAGCGCGAACGTGCCCTGGGTTTCCTCGCAGGCCCGCACGCAACGCGAGCAGACGATGCACTTGCTCGCCTCGAACGTGAAGTAGGGATTGCTTTCGTCCTTCGGAGCCTGGAGGTGATTGGCGCCCTCGTAGCCATAGCGCACCTCGCGCAACCCGACGGCGCCCGCCATGTCCTGCAGCTCGCAATCGCCGTTGGCCGAGCAGGTCAGGCAATTGAGCGGGTGATCCGAGATGTAGAGCTCCATCACCCCGCGGCGGCGCTTGGCGATGTCCGCGTTCTCCGTATGCACCACCATCGCTTCCTCGGCGGGCGTCGTGCAGGAGGCGGGATAGCCGCGGCGGCCCTCGATCTGCACCAGACACAAGCGGCACGAGCCGAACGGTTCGAGGCTGTCCGTCGCGCACAGCTTGGGGATGCGCGTGTCCAGCATCGCTGCGGCGGCCATGACCGAGGTGCCACTCGGCACTGTCACGGCCCGGCCGTCGACGGTCAGGGTCACGGTGGCGTCGGCCGGGCGGACGGGGGTGCCGTAGTCCGGCTCGCGGATCAGGGTCATGCAGCCCTCCTATTCCGCCGCGAGCGGCTGGGCCGCGCGGTCGAAGTCGTCGGGGAAATGGGTGAGCGCGCTCATGACCGGGATGGGGGTGAGCCCACCCAGGGCGCACAGCGAGGCGTCGGTCATCAGCTCGCACAGATCGTCCAGCACGGCGAAGTTCTTCGCCGGGTCGGTGCCCGAGAGGATGCGGTCCACGACCTCCATTCCTCGCACCGCGCCGATCCGGCAGGGCGTGCACTTGCCGCAGCTTTCGGCGGCGCAAAACTCGAAGGCGAAGCGCGCCTGCGCCGCCAGGTCCACCGTGTCGTCGAACACCACCACGCCGCCGTGGCCGAGCAGTCCGCCGGCGTCGGCGAACGCCTCGTAGTCGAGGGGGGTGTCCAGCAGCCCTTCCGGGAAGTAGGCGCCGAGCGGGCCGCCGACCTGGACGGCGCGGAACGGCCGGCCGCTTCTGGTGCCGCCGCCCCAGTCCTCGATGACTTGGCGCAGCGTGGTGCCGAACGGCACTTCGATCAGGCCGCCGCGCGCGACGTTGCCGGCGAGCTGGACCGGGAGCGTCCCAAGCGAGCGCCCGCCGCCGAGCGCGGCATAGGCATCGGCGCCGTTCGCCATGATCCACGCCACGCTCGCGAGCGACAGCACGTTGTTCACGATCGTGGGCTGGCCCCACAATCCTTGCACGGCGGGCAATGGCGGCTTGGCGCGCACCGTGCCGCGCTTGCCCTCCAGGCTTTCCAGCAGCGACGTCTCCTCCCCGCAGATATAGGCGCCGGCGCCCACGCGCACTTCGATGTCGAACGCCTGGCCGGAACCCAGCATGTCCGCTCCGAGCAGTCCGGCCTCGCGCGCCGCTTCGATCGCGGCCCGCATGGCCCGCACCGCGTGCGGGTACTCCGACCGCGTGTAGATGTAGCCCTTGGCCGCCCCGACCGCGGCGGCGGCGATCGCCATGCCCTCGATCAGGCTGAACGGATCGCCCTCCATCAACATGCGGTCGGCGAAGGTGCCGCTGTCCCCCTCGTCGGCGTTGCAGACGACGTATTTGCGGTCGGAGAGGGCCAAGCGGACCGTATTCCACTTGATCCCGGTCGGGAAGCCGGCGCCGCCGCGCCCGCGCAAGCCGGAGCGCTTGACCTCGTCGATGATCCCTTGGCCGCCTATGCCAAGTGCCCGCTCGAGCCCGGAACAGCCGCCGTGCGCCCGGTAATCTTCGATCGAAACCGGATCGACGATCCCGCACCGCGCGAAGGTGAGCCGGGTCTGGCCGGCGAACCAGGGGTGGCCGTCGGGCCGGCCGATTCGCAGGGGGTGGTCGCCGCCCGTCAGCAGCCCAGCGTCGAGCAGGCCGGGCACGTCCGACGCTTGCGTCGGGCCGTAGCCGATGCGCCCCTCCGCCGTCTCGATCTCCAGCAGCGGCTCGAGCCAGACCGCGCCGCGCGTCCCGGTGCGGACGGCATCGAGTGCGATCCCGCGCCGGCCGACCTCGGCCAACAAGGCCCGCAGCACGCGGTCGGCGCCGAGCGGGAGCGCGGCCGCGTCTCGCGAGACATAGATGCGGGTCATGCCTGCCGCGCCTCGCGGACCAATTCGGCCAAGGCCCCGTCATTGAGGCGGGCGAGTGGCTCGTCGTCCAGCAGGCCCGCCGGGCCGCAGGCGCAAAGGCCGAGGCAGTAGGCCGGCTCCACCGTGAGGCTGCCGTCCGCGCTGGTCCCGCCCCAGGCGACGCCCAGCCGGGCGAGCAGCCGGTCGGCCAAGGCCACGCCGCCGACCGATTGACACGCTTCCGCGCGACAGAGTTTGAGTACGTGGCGGCCGGGCGGGGTACTGCGGAAGTCGTGATAGAACGAGACGACCCCCCGCACCTCCGCCCGGGATAGGTTCAAGGCCGTTGCGATCAACGGTTCGCTTTGCTTGGGAACGCAGCCGAACGCCGCTTGCAGCGCATGCAGGATCGGCAGCGCCGCGCCCGTAAGCGCGGCATGGGCCGAAATGATGTCGCGAGCCGCGTCCGCATCCCAGCCCACGGTCACGATCGGTGCAGCTTCTTTCCTCAGTGCTGTCACGGTCGGCGCCTAACCCGTGTCAGGCTAACTTGGGAGTAAGCACCGTCCAAGTCATGGGTGAGGATGCATTTTCGCAAACTTGCCAAACCGGCCAACAGCTAGCGCGGGGCTGTCTTGCCGTTGGGGGCAGGGCCGCTTTCGCTTCCCTGCTTGGCCTCGACGCCGACGCCGCCGGTGCTGGCCGAGCCGCCGGGGTGCTGCGCGCCCTGCTTGGCGTCGCGCCCGCTCTGCTTCTGGGCCGTCGCACCGGGCTGCACGTTGCCGCCGGTGGCAGGCCCGGACGTGACGCCCTGCGCGATTGCCGGACCGGTGGCCGCCAAAGCAAGGCCGAATGCAGCGAGAACGGCGAGGATATGGTGCTGGCGACGTGTCATGACGCGTTTCCCCGGTGATGTTTTTGGTTCCCAATCAACGTCTCGCACGCCCGCCGGTTCGACCCGGCGCGGTCGGTTCAAGGCTCCGTCGCCAGCACGCGCTCGCGTACGAGATAGCGCAACCCCCGCTCCCAGGACTCGTCGGTGTTGCCCCGAATGTCCACGCTGCCGGCTTGCAGCCGCTTGCCCGTTCCCACCTCCTCGATGACGAGATTGACGTTGAGGATGAGATTGCTGACCTTCTGTACCCAGCCATAGGCTGCCAACTCCGCGCCGAGCGCCTTTGCCAGGGCAAGCTCGCACCCGTTGCAGTCGCGAATGCTTTGCGCGTCCTGCAACTTCTCGCGCACCGGGGCCGAGATCCGCGGGCGCGTACCGCCCGGAAGCCGCCAGCATTTGGCGCAGTTGGTCTGACAACCGCCGCAGACGTGTCTCCTCGGCCTCGGTCGCGGGCGCCGGGGAGGTGTTCACCAAAGAAAAGTCAAACACGGCGATGCGCGGCGGCTCGGCGGTGGCTGGATTCATCGCGGCGCACGCCACCAATGCCATCAGCGCGCAAATCGGTCGAACGACGCTACGCATGCATATTTGCTCACCTTGCAAGTCGATCACAAGGAACCCGCTGGACGCTATAGGCTGGAAGCTATAGGGAAGATGGCAGCCCAGCGACAGGCCGGGCCTTCGTCGGAGAAAGGCCGTAGGCTTTGCGCGGTCCGCTCGTCCTGTTATTCTGCCTCACGCTGCTGCTTCCACGATCGCCGCGCGCCGAGAACGCTGCCATCGAGATCGCCTATCTCGCGCTGAAACAATCGCGTTCGGTCCCGGCGAGCTTGCTCGATCGGCCTCCCGAAGATGAAGGCCTGCAGGGCGCTCGGCTCGGTATCGCGGACGACGAGACGACCGGCCGCTTCATCAACCAAGGATGGCACCTTCAGGAGGTGGTCGAATCCGATGGTTCCAGTGTGTCGGCCCGGTTCCAGGCGCTTGCCGCCCAAGGGCAGCGCCTGTTCGTGACCGATCTGCCTGCCCCGCTGTTGTTGCAACTCGCGGACCTGCCGGAAGCCAAGGGCGCCACGATTCTCGATGCGACCACGACGGACGATCGCCTGCGCGGGGCGGATTGCCGCGCCAACCTCCTGCACCTGTTGCCGAGCCGAGCGATGCTCGCCGACGCGCTCATGCAATACCTGTCCGTGAAGCAATGGCGCGACCTGATGCTTGTCGTCGGCCGGGATGAGGCGGATGCGGCCTTCGCGGATGCGATCCGCCGGTCAGCCAAGAAGTTCAATCTCCGCATCGTGGCGGCGAAGCCCTGGACATTCGTCCCCGGCGCGCGCCGCACCGATACGGGGAACACCGCGATCGGGGCGGAGGTCGCGAGCTTCACCCAGGACGTCAGCTACGACGTATTGATCGTCGCGGACGAGGCAGGAAGTTTCGCCAACGATTTTGGCTACCGAACCGCGCAGCCGCGACCCATCGCGGGCAGCGCGGGCCTGGTTCCCACCGCTTGGGCGCGGCCCTTCGAGCAGTGGGGCGGGACACAGTTGCAAAGCCGCTTCCTCAAGCAAGCGGGCCGCTGGATGACGCCGCGCGACTACGGCGCGTGGCTGGCCGTCCGCGCCTTCGGCGAAGCGGCGACACGAAGCAACAGCGCCGATCCCACAGTCATCGGCTCCTTCATGCGAGGCGACGCCTTCCAGGTCGCCGGCTTCAAGGGCACCAGGCTGAGCTTTCGCCCCTGGGATGGCCAGCTCCGACAACCCGTGTTGCTCGCGGACGACCGATCGGTCGTTTCGGTTTCTCCGCAACCGGGCTTTCTCCACCAGTCGTCCAACCTCGACACGCTCGGCTTCGACCAGCCGGAAACTTCATGCCATCTGCGCTAACGCGGCTGCTAGCGGCGACACTGGTGGCGCTTCCGCTCGCCGGGAAGGGCGCTCGGGCGGAGCACATCTACGTTTCGAACGAGAAGGACAACACGATCACTGTCATCGACGGCGCGACGCTCGCGGCGGTCCGGACCGTTCCGGTCGGGGACCGGCCGCGCGGCATCCTGCTCGATCCCGCCGGGCGCAAGCTCTACATCTGCAACGGGGACGCCGACCACATCGAAGTGCTTGACACCGCGACGATGGCCGTCGATCGCATCCTGCCGAGCGGGCCGGATCCCGAGTTGCTGGCGCTCAGTCCCGACGGCAAGCTGCTCTACGTTTCCAACGAGAACGACAACATGGTTTCGGTGCTCGACATCGGCCGCGGCCAGATCGTGACGGAAATCCCGGTCGGCGTGGAACCAGAGGGCATGGGGGTCAGCCCGGACGGGAAAACGCTGGTGAACACGTCCGAGACCACCAGCATGGCGCATTTCATCGACACCGCCTCGCACGACCTCATCGCCAACGTGCTGGTGGGCAGCCGCCCGCGCGTCGCACGCTGGACGGCGGACGGCCGGCAAGTTTGGGTGTCGGCCGAAGTGGGCGGAACCGTGTCGGTCATCGACGCCGCGACCCACAAGGTGATCCACACGCTGCGTTTCCCGGTGGCCGGGTTGCCGGCCGAGGCGGTGCAGCCGGTCGGCATCGCCCTTACCGAGGACGGCGCACTCGCGTTCGTCGCACTCGGCCCGGCCAACCGCGTCGCGGTTGTCGACGCCCGGACGTTCGAGGTGGAGAAATACCTGCTGGTCGGGCAGCGCGTTTGGAACCTTGCGTTCTCGCTGGACAAGCGGCGGCTTTACACCACCAACGGGGTCAGCAACGACATCACGATGATCGACGTTTCCGGGCTGAAAGCCGTGCGGTCGGTCCCGGTCGGTCAAGCTCCCTGGGGGATCGCCGTTGGCCCGTGAGGCGCGGTCCGGCGGCGCTTCGGCCGCGTGGAGCCTGAGCCTGCTCTCGGCATTGTCGGCCTTGCCGTGCCTTGTCCTGCCGACGGGGGCGCGAGCCGCCGATCCCGACTGGCCGTGCGCCCAGCGCCTAGTGCCGCGGCTCAGCGCCGCGACGCTCTGGGCGGCCCCGCTACCTGCGGCCGATGCGGGCGGGCGCGCCAACCCGGCGATCGCCGACATCGTGGCCGCCGTCACGCCGCGGGACATGGAAATGGAGCAGGGCGAGGCGAAGCTCGCAGCCTTCGCGGACGCGCTTCCCGCCCCCGACCGGCGAGAGCGGCTGGCCGAGACATTCGCGGCGCTGCTCGAGGCGACGAACGAAGAGCGCGGGGCCGTGATCGCCCGCATCGAGGCGCTCGCGCGTCGGCAACGCGAGCTTGGCAACATCGTTGCCAAAGTTACCGATGAGCTGCGCGCAATCCCGCCGGACGCCGCGGGGGCCGATGCCGCCCGTCGCGCCGAAATCCTCGACCGGCGCACGCTGCTGATCCGCAGCATCGACGAGACGCAGCGCACGATGCGCTACGCCTGCGAAGTGCCGACGCAGCTCGACGCGCGTCTCGGACGCTACGCCCGCCTCCTGCAATCGAAGCTGTGACCCGTCCTACTCGGGCGGCGTCCGGGCGCGGTTGCTCGCCAGCGCGCCGCCGGCGCTTTGCCATCCATCGGCGCCTTCGGGATACCAGAGCACGTGAGTGTAGCCGGAGCGGGCGGCGCGCTTCGCGGCGTTCCAGCTCATCCAGCAATCGGTCATGCAGTAGAACACGATCGCACGGGCGGGGTCGCCGCCGGTCAGTTCGGCCAATTGGGCCCGGAACCATCCCTCGGTGGCGGCGTCCAGCGCGCCGCGACCGACGTCGGGAAGCCACACGCTGCCGGGCAGATCCATGCGCGGCAATGGCATCCAAGGCGCTCCCGGCTTGGCGCCGTCGGGGCGCCGGGGCGCCGGCAGCACGTCGATCAGGATCGCGCGATCGTCGTCGATCAGCGCGCGCAGTGCGGCGGTGTGCACCACTTGGCCGCCGGGAACTGCGTCCGGGGTGGGCGCGTGATAGTCGTCCGTCCGATAGCCGTCGGGCGGCTCGACGGCGCGCGCGACCCCCATGCCGCTCGCGAGAAGTGCCAGGCAAGCTAGGGCGACCGATCGCCGGCCCGTCATCGGGGAGCGGCTTGCGGCGGCGGCGGTCGCCGCCCGTCCAACTGCGGGATCGAATACTCGGCAAGGATGGCCGCGATGGCGCCTTGCTGCGTTTGCAAGGCCTGATTGATGCGCCGCCGCCACTCCGGCTCGCCGGCGCGCACGCCCATGGCGATGTGGAAGTCGAGCCGCGGCGCGCCCTCCTCGGGCTCGATGAACGCGGCCGTCAGCGGCAGGTGCTCGCGCGCGATCCAATAGCCGGCAATGGGTCCCCAGAGCAGGCCGACGTCGATCGTCCCGTCCACGACGTCCTGCAGCATCGCGCGGCCCGGCGACTCGAACCGCGTGTCGACGGCGAGCGAATAGGAATGCACGTTCGCCATTAGGTCGTGGCGCAGCAGCAGGTCGGTGGGCGGGGTAGCGGCGATCACCCCGAACCGCTTGCCCGCCAAGTCGGGGTCACCCACCGAGCGTGCCGTGACGTGGTCCGCCGTGCGGGTGACGATCATGTAGGCGGAATGATAATAAGGGTTGGTGGCGTCCATGACCGGGTCGCCGCTGACCGTGCCCATGACGAGATCGCATTGCCGGGCGCGGAGCGTGTTGCGGACGAACCCACCGACCTGGGGAAACCACACGGTCGCCAGCGGCAAGCGCAGGTCCTGCGCGAGCAGCGCCGCGATGCGGTTCTCGAAACCTTCTCCCTGGCGATCCGAGAACGGCAGGTTGCTGGGGTCGGCGCACACGCGAAGCTCGGTCCGCGCGACGAGTTCGGGCGTCGGCGCCTGCGCTCGGGACGGCGCCGCCGCGAACCCGAAGCACGCGACGAGCAGCGCGGCGCGCGTTCTAGGATTCATCACCGATGCGCTTCGGCCGCCCGCGGCCGAGGACGCCATCGGAGCGCGCCTTCAGATAGGCGTAGATGTCATCCAGATAGAGCATCACGTCTACGGTGGTGCCGAACGCCGGCATGACGTTGTTGTTCGCCGTATTGACGTTCTTGCGCCCGTTCGCAACCACCTCAGCGAACGCTTGATGGTCCAGCTTCTTGAGGCTGTCCACCAGGCTCGGCGCGTAGGAGCTTCCCGCGCCGTCCGGCCCGTGGCAGCGCAAGCAGGATTCACCGTAGCGGCGGTAGCCGTTATACGTTTCCTGGCCGACATGGCCGTTCTCGACCTTGTATGGCGTCGGGTCCTCGTCCGCGCGTGAGACCCCGATCGCGACCGCGACGAGCGTGAACGTGATCCCGCCGATTACCCCGGCGGAGCGGCAGCGTGTCATCGTTTCTCCAGGGAAAACCGCGGCACGTCGGGGATAGCCTCTGGCCGGCAAGACCGGCCAGAGTTTGCGCAGTCGGTTACGGGACGGCGAACACGGTCAGCACGCCGCCGAGTTGGGTGTAGTTGGCCAGCGACTTGTAGGCGCCAACCGCCCCGAGCCCGTCCGTGTCGTTGGCGAGGCCGGCCGCCATGCCGATGCCGGCCCAGCCGCCGACGCCGGACAGCACCGCGATGTATTGTTTGCCGCCATGCGTGTAGGTGGTGACGTTACCGATGATCCCGGACGGCGTCTTGTAGCGGTACAGCTCCTTGCCCGTCTTGATGTCGACTGCCTTGAGATAGCCGTCCAGCGTGCCGTAGAACACGACGTCTCCGGCGGTCGCGAGTGCCCCCGACCACACAGAGAAGGTTTCCGGGACCGACCAGACGATCTTGCCGGTTGAGGCGTCCCAGGCGATGAAGTTGCCGAGATTGTTGTCACCCTTCGGCGGATACATCGAGAGCGTCGCGCCGACATAGGGCTGGCCGGCCGTGTAGGAAACCTTGAACGGCTCATAATCCATGCAGACGTGGTTGGTCGGCACGTAAAACAGCCCCGTCTTGGGCGAGAACGCGGCCGGCTGCTGGTCCTTGCTGCCGAGCGCCGCCGGGCAGATGTTTTTGACGTTGTGGTCCTCGCCTTGTGCCTGCGTGGAATACTGCGATACCACCTGCGGCCGACCGGTCTCCATGTCGACCCGGGTCGCCCAGTTCACCGCCGGGTCGTACTTCTGGGCGACCAGCAGCTCGCCCGTTTCGCGGTTCAGCGTGTAGCCGAAGCCGTTGCGGTCGAAATGGACCAGCGCCTTGACCGGCTTACCGCTCACGTTGATGTCGGCCAGGATCATCTCGTTGACCCCGTCGTAGTCCCACTCGTCATGGGGGGTCATCTGGAACACCCATTTCGCGACGCCAGTGTCCGGGTCGCGCGCGAAGATGGTCATGGACCATTTGTTGTCGCCCGGCCGCTGCGCGGGGTTCCAGGTGCTCGGATTGCCGCTGCCGTAGTAAACCAGATTCAGCTGCGGATCGTACGAGTACCAGCCCCAGGTGTCGCCGCCGCCGGTCTTCCACTGGTCGCCCTGCCAGGTTTTCAGCGACGAGTTCGCGCCGATCGGCTTGCCCAGGTTCGTGGTCTTCTGCGGATCGACCAGCATCTGGTCGTCTGGGCCGACCGACGCGGCCTTCCAGGCCATCTTGCCGTCGGCCATGTTGTAGGCCGTCAAGCGGCCCTGCACGCCGAATTCGCCGCCGCTGATGCCGACGAGCACCTTGTCTTTCACCACCATCGGGGCCGCCGTCATCGTCTCGCCCTTCTTCGGATCGCCATTGGCGACCTTCCAAAGTTCCCGGCCGGTCTTGGCGTCGAGCGCCACCAGGTTCGCGTCCGCCTGGCTGAGGAAGATCTTGCCGTCGCCATACGCGACGCCGCGGTTGACCGTGTCGCAGCACATGACCGGGATCACGTCCGGGTCTTGCTTCGGCTCGTATTTCCAGACGATCTTGCCGTTGTCGTTGAGGTCGAGCGCGAACACCGCGTTCGGGAACGGCGTATGGACGTACATGACGTCGCCGATGATGAGTGGGCCGCCTTCATGGCCGCGCAGCACGCCGGTCGAGAACGACCAAACCGGGTGCATATTGGCGACGTTGCCGGCGTTGATCTGGTCAAGCGTGCTGTACCGGTGATTGGCGTAGTCGCCGGTCGGCATGACCCACTGGCCGGCGTCTTTCTCCATCTTGAGGAGCTCGTCGTTCGCGGTGGCCGGACTACTCGTAAGGGAGCCGAGCAGCGTACCGCCCAACAAAACCGTGCATGCCCACAATGCCGACTTCCGCATCGTCGTCCTCCCGTTTGCGACCGTGTTCCCGGCCTGCCCGCCGTTCGGCAAGTTACTAGTTGTTAACTGGTCCTTGTACGCGGGCGTCAAGCACAAAGATTCACCCGGGAACACAAGCAGGGCAGAATTCACATAAATGTGAGTGTTCGGTCGGATAGACGGCATCCATTGTCAGGCCGGGTCCCGACGCCGCGTAGCGTCCTCGCAGCGCCAGGTCACGAGGCGCCATTTCGGGTGAGTGCGGAGATAAGTTTGCCCGACTTGTTGCCCGAGGCTGGCGCAAGCCAGCGAACTCGTCGTGTTGGGGATTGGCTCGTTCCGCTCGATGCAGCGATCGGGCGAGTCGATCAGACAAAAGACCAAGACAAGCTCCATCATCGGGAGGGATCCTTCCGCAGATGCTTCGTCCGGATTGCCGCTCCCGATCGGCCCACCGCCCGGCGTGCAAGGCGGCTAGAACGGTGGCGCTCGCGGCCCTGTGGATTGTTCCCGCAGGCGTCGGCGCGGCGCAACCTGCCCCCAAGCATCCGCGGTACGACTACCCGACCGCCGCCCGGGCGGATTACGTGATCGGCTGCATGGGCGCCAACGGCTTCAAGCGCGAACTGCTCGACCGCTGCGCGTGCGGGATCGACACGATCGCCGACCTCCTGCCCTACGAGGACTACGAGAAGGCCGACACGATTCTCCGGATGCAGCAAGGCGGCCTCGGCGAGCGGGGTGCGATGTTCCGCGACACGCCGGTCGCCAAGCAGGAAACCGAGAAGCTGCGGCGGGCGCAGGCGGAGGTGAACCTACGCTGCGAGTGAACCCCCTAGGCGCCGTTGGCGGGCAGCGGGAAGCCTTGCCGGAACACGGCGTCGCTGCTGTCGTGCACCTCAACCGATAGGGGGGCCGGGCTGTCCGGGACGAAGCCGAAGCTGATCGCGGGGTCCTCGCTCAGCGAGATGTCGGCTTCCATGGCGAACACCAGTCGATCGCCGTCGCGGACCGTGATTTCCTGGATGTAGCGCGCGGGCGTGTAGTGGCGCGTGACCTGGTCCATCTGCATCCCGTTGTAGTTCGGGTGGCTGATGAGCAGCTGCGCCGTCGCCGGTTCGCCGGGCTTCGCGGCACCTTCCACGCGGAGCCGCATCTGGCCGAGCCGCTCCACCGCGAGCTTGGCGTCCTTGGTGGACGGCGCCGAGCAGCCGCCTGCCGCTTTGACGTAGCGTTCGGTCGCGAACAGCTCGCCGGCTTCGGTCGCCGCGACGGCGTGGACCAGTGTGTATTGATCGACGCGAAGCCGGGTCTTGAGCACGTGCGGGTCGGATGCCGGGCCGAAATGGAAGGTGCCGGCCAGCGGCGACGGGTTGTTGTCCACCAGCAGGTAAAGCGCGGCGATCTTCTTATCCCCGCTGAGCGTGACCGTGACCGGCACGAGGGCCGCGTCCATGGCCCGGATGGGCGCCTCGAGCGTGATCACGCCCGCTCCGTCCCGCACCGGCTTATCGCCAAACACCGCGCGCTTGAGGTCCTCCCAGCGCGCCGCGCGGGCGCTCGCGTCGTCTTCGGCTCGCGCAGGTCCGGCCGACGCCCCGACCACGATACCGAGCGCAAGGATCAAGGCCCACTTGCTCATCGCTTCGCTACTCCCACTCGAGTTCCTTGAACGCCACCGTCGCGTTGCGCCCATTATACGCGCCGAACAACGCCCAGCGACCCCGTTCGTCTTGCGCGACCTTTTCGGGCGCCGAGGCGATGTCTCCGCTGGCCGCGAGCAGGGCGCGGGTGTCGCGCAGCAGGGTTCGGAGGTAGCGCTCCTCTTCCGCGGCACCGGCCGGCCAGGGGACGCTCGCCGGCCCGTGGCCCGGCACAGCGCGGACCGCGGGCATCGCCTTCAGCACGTCGAGCTCACGAAGCCAACCAGGCAGGCTGCCGTCCAGCGAGGGGACGCGCCGGACGAACAGCAGATCCCCGGCCCACAACGTGCCGGTGCGGTGGTCCAGGACCGAAAGGTCGGTGTCGGAGTGCGCGGCACCATGCGCGCGCAACTGCAGCAATCTGCCGCCGAGATCGATTTGCGCGGTGTCCGCGACCGTCATCGTCGGCAATACGTAATCGCCGACCGCGTCGTCGCCCAGCGTCCGGCGGAGGCTGCGGCGGTAGTAGTCGCCGCGCTCCAGCAACGCGCCGGGCATCCGGGCGTGGCCCACGAACACCGGATCGTCCCGCCCGAAAGCGCTGGACCCGAAGATGTGGTCGGGATGCACATGGCTCAGGATCACATAGCGGATCGGCACGTCGGTGACGCTGCGAATGGCAACGCGCAGCCGCTCGCCGTCGCGCCGGCTGCCGCCGGGGTCGATCACGGCCACGCTGCTCTCGCCGACGATGCAGCCGATGTTGGCGATGGCGTCGTCGTTGCCGGGGGCGGCGTCCTCGTCGAGACCGGGGCGCACGTAGACGCCTTGCGCGACTTCCGTCAGCGCCATTTCGTCGGCGCGGGCCATCTGGACCGGCCCCGCGAGCGCGGCCGCGCCGAGCGCGCGCAAGGCGTCGCGCCGCGTGATGGGGCTGCCGCGAGTCATGGCTCGGCGTTTGCCCCCAACCGGGTCGGCCGGTTCCCGGCTGCCATGTCCAGCACCATCATCGCATTTCTCCTGTCGCCCTTCGCGGGGCGCTCGCGTCCATCGGCTCGGTGCCGGTCGGAACGGAACCATAACACGGCCTCCGGTCAGGTTGCCCCTCCCGCTAAGGCCCAGCGGCCTCCAACCCAAGCGCCGCGCGCGCTGCGGGGCGCTCACACCAGCCGCGTCCAAGCGGCGTTGGCGCGGCCAGAGGCGATCGATGCCGCGACGAAGCGCATACCTCGCAGGCCGTCGGCGATGCCGGGAACCAGGGTGCAGGCCGGGTCCGGCGCGCGTCCCTCCTCCGCAGCGCGGATCAGCTCGGCCGCATCGCGGTAGATCTGCGCGAAGCCTTCCAGGTAGCCTTCCGGATGTCCCGCTGGGATCCGGGTCGCGTGCGCCGCGGCGGGACCCGCGCCACTGCCGCCGCGGGAGATTATAGAAACTGGTCGACCGAACGGTGACAGGCGGAGCTGGTTGGGATGCTCCTGCGCCCATTCGAGCCCGCCTCTCTCGCCGAAAACACGCAAGCGCAACGCGTTCTCGTTGCCCGGCGCCACTTGGCTGGCCCATAGCCCACCGCGCGCGCCGCCGGAGAAGCGCAACAGCATCTGCACGTTGTCGTCCAGTTGCCGGCCGAACACGAAGGTGGCGAGTTCGGCGGCCACTTCCTCGCATGAGAGGCCGGTGACGAACTCGGCAAGGTTGAAGGCATGCGTGCCGATATCGCCCACGCAGCCGGCGCCGCTGCGCGCCGGGTCAGTGCGCCACCCGGCCTGCTTCTGCCCCGTCTGTTCCAGGGAGGTGGTCAGCCAGTCCTGCGCATATTCCACCTGTACGACGCGCACCGCGCCAAGCTCGCCGGCGGCCACCATCTCGCGCGCCTGGCGGACCATCGGATATCCGGTGTAGTTGTGCGTCAGCACGAAGAGCTTGCCGCTGCGCTCTACGATCGCGGCCAGGTCCTCCGCCTCCTCCATCGTGCGGGTCAGCGGCTTGTCGCAGATCACATGGAAACCCGCCTGGAGGAAGGCGCGCGCGGCGGCATGATGGACGTGATTCGGCGCGACGATGGCGACCACGTCGATCCGGTCGGTCCTTGTCCGTTCGGTCCGCGCCATGACCTCGAAACTGTCATAGGCGCGGTCTGGAGCGATGCGAAGGTCGAGTGCGCTGGCGCGGGCGCGCTCCGGGTCGCTCGACAGCGCGCCGGCCACCAGCTCGTACTGGCCGTCCAGCCGCGCCGCTATGCGATGAACGCCGCCGATGAACGCGTCGCGGCCGCCGCCCACCATGCCGAGACGCAGCAAGCGCGCCGCGCCGCTTTCCTGGCCCGAGCCCGGCTCGGCCTTCTTTGAGGTCATCGCACGAGACCCAGCATGCGCCGGTTCGCGTCCGCATCGGTGCCGCTCGCCGCGAAATCGTCGAATGCCTGACCGGTCACTTCGATGATCCGGTCGCGGATGAACGGAGCGCCTTCCCGGGCGCCCTGCTCGGGCGACTTGATGCAGCACTCCCATTCCAGCACCGCCCATCCATCGAAGCCGCAAGCTGTCAGCTTTGCGAAGATGGAGCGGAAGTCCACCTGCCCATCGCCCAGCGAGCGGAACCGTCCAGCCCGCTTCACCCACGGCTGGAAGCCGCCATAGACGCCCACCCTGCCAGTCGGCCGGAACTCCGCGTCCTTCACGTGGAAGGCGCGGATGCGCTCTTGATAGGCGTCGAGGTAGCTCAGGTAGTCGAGCTGCTGCAGCACGAAATGGCTGGGGTCGTAGAGCAGGTTGCAGCGCGGATGGTTGCCCGTCCGCTCCAGGAACATCTCGAAGCTGGCGCCGTCGTGAAGGTCCTCGCCGGGATGGATCTCGTAGCAAACATCAACGCCCGCTGCGTCGAATGCGTCCAGGATGGGACGCCAGCGGCGCGCCAGCTCGTCGAACGCCATCTCGACAAGTCCCGAAGGGCGCTGCGGCCAGGGATAGACGTAGGGCCACGCGAGCGCTCCGGAAAACGTGGCGTGCGCCGACAGCCCGAGATTGCGCGACGCGAGCGCCGCCTTGCGCATCTGGTCGACGGCCCATTCCTGCCGCGCGGCGGGGTTGCCGCGCACGGACGGGTCCGCGAACCCGTCGAAAGCGGCATCGTAGGCGGGGTGCACGGCGACGAGCTGGCCCTGCAGGTGTGTGGAAAGCTCGGTCAGCTCGAGCCCGTGCCGCGCCAACGTGCCGCGCACCTCTTCGCAATAGGCTGCGCTCTCGGCAGCCCGTGCGAGATCGAACAAGCGCGGGTCCCAGGATGGGATCTGCACGCCCTTGTAGCCGAGGCTGGCGGCCCAGGCAGCGATCGCGTCGAGGCTGCTGAACGGTGGCGCATCCCCGGCGAACTGGGCGAGGAAGATGGCCGGCCCCTTGATTGTCTTCATGAAGTGCCTCCCGCCCGGCGGCGCGCACAGCACGCCCGGAGCGGGTCGTTGACCAGCTTCTTCACGGGCGGATGAGCGGCAGCAACGTGGCCGCGGTCTTCTCGACCAACGAGGTGTAGAACGTCTCGCTCAGCAAGCTGCTGCCATGGTCCTCAATGAACTTGAGCTGCTCGGGCGAGATGTCGACCGGGTTCTTCTCGATCTGGTCCGGGAAGGGCGAGACCGGCGTGCGGTCCACCGGGGCGACGAATTCGTTGGTCAGCGCCCCGTCATAGCCCACCTCGCGCAGCGTTCGGACAATGCGCGCCCAGTCCAGAGCGCCCATGCCCGCAGCCAGCCGGTTGTTGTCGGCCACATGGAAGTCGAACAGCCGCCCCTTTGCCGAGCGGATAGCCGCGAACATGTCCGCCTCCTCGATGTTTAGGTGGAACGCGTCGAGGCACACGCCACAGTGCGGCCCGACGGCATCGGCGAGCGCCAATGCCTGATCCGCGCGGTTGAGGAAATAGGTTTCGAAGCGGTTGAGCGGCTCGAGCGCCAGTCGCACGTTGAGTCGCTCCGAAAGCTCATAGACCTCCTTCAGCGCGTCCGTGACCCATCGCCATTCCTCTTCCGGAGGCCCGTCTGGTATCACTTTCCCGACGGTCGCCGGGACAACGGTGACAATCTCGCCCCCGAGATCGCCGGCCATTTGCACGACCGACTTCATGTACGCCACCGAGCGGGCGCGCTGCGCGGCATCCTTGGCAGCAAGGTTGCGTTCGCCGAGCGTCAACGTCACCGCGCCCCAGCAACGGACCCCGTGCTGATCGAGCAGCCGCCGGGTATCCTCTACCTCGTATTGCTGCGGCTCTCCGCTGATCTCTATGCTCTCGAACCCCAACCTCTTGATCCGCCGCAGCGTCGTCTCGAGCGGCTCCGCGCGCATCCAGTTGTGCGTGGACAGGTGCATTTGTTCCTCCCTCCCGTTCGGCCGTCGCGACCGAGCTGATCGTCAAATCCGGACGCAGACGCTTCATGGAAGCGCCTCGCGGTTCAGGCGTGCACGGCGGCAACACTCAGGGCACGCGGCGCCTCCGGCAGTCGTGCGCCAGCGCGGAAGAAGACGGCGTGCTGCAATGGGCATTCGATCGCCACCTCATCGGCGGTCAAACCGGCGTGATCCGGCGCGAGTTTTGCTTTCAGCCGCGTCTCGCCCACGGCGAGCGTGAGCAGGCGCTGGCCGCCGATGGCGATGGAGCGGCGAAGCACGCGCGCCCGGACGCCGTCGCCCGAGCCCGGCGGCAAGACGCGGACATATTCGGGGCGGATGCCAAGACGCAGCTCGGCCGCTCCGCCGGACGGCTCCACCAACGGGTCCGGCAGGATGTCGAACGCCAGGACGCCGTCGCGCACGCCGCGAGGGGAGACGAAGTTCATGCCGGGATTGCCCAGGAACCAGCCGCCGAATTCGGTGTCCGGCCTCTCGTAGAGCATCTGCGGCGGTGTGCATTGGGAGATCCGCCCCGCCTGCATGAGTGCTATCTGGTCGGCAAGTGTCATCGCCTCAGTCTGGTCATGCGTGACGTAGATGATCGTCTGCCTGAAGCGCTGGCGGAACTGCTTGAAGGCGCGGATCAGCTGCAGCTTCGCGCTGACCTCGACATTCGTCGTGGGCTCGTCGAACAGGATGACGTTGCTGCTGCGCGCGATCGCTCGGCCGACTGCCACCTTCTGACGCGTGCCGCTGTCGAGCTCGCCGATATGACGATCGCGATGGGAAGTGAGCTGGAGGATCTCCATCACGTCCTCGATCCGTCGGCGCTGCTCGGCGGCTGGCATATGGCGCTCGCGGCGGAGCGCGATCGCGATGTTCTCCTGCACGCTCAGGGGGCGGTACATCACCGGGTACTGGAACACCATGCCAACGTCGCGGCGGCGCGGCGGGAGCTTCGTCACGTCCCGGTCGCCGAAGCAGATCGTTCCGTTTGTAGGGATCTCGAGCCCGGCGATCATGCGCATGAGCGTCGTCTTGCCGCAGCCGGAAGGGCCGAGCAGGCAGGTGACGGTGCCTTCCGGGAATGTCATGGTGATGTCGTCGACCGCGACGAGCGGGCCGAAGCACCGGCTGAGCGAGGAAAGCCGGATGTCAGGCACCCGGCACCTCCCGCCCGCGGCCCACCAACCGGCCCGAGCCGCGCTCGTAGAGCAGGATCGCCTGCGGACGCAGCGCGAACGGATACCGGGCGCCGATGTCAAGACCAGCAACCGCCGCGCTGGGCGCGGTTGTCACAAGCGTATCGGCGCCCGTATCGAAATAGACTACGCTCTCCGCCCCGAGATTCTCGATCAGACGGATTTCGCCGCTGCCGGCTGGCGCGCCTGCGTCGTGCGCGATCCCTTCGGGGCGGATCATGACGGACACCTCGTCGGCTCTGCGTTCAAGTTGCGCCGGAAAGCGCAGGACGCCCGTCGTGCAGATACCGTTCGAAACGCTTCCCGTCACGACGTTGCACTTGGGGAAGCCGACCAGCTCGGCGGAGCGCAGCACGTCCGGGTGATGATAGACGGTGTCGACCGGCCCCGCCTGCACCACGCGGCCCGCATCCATGACGACGAGATGCTCCGCCATCGTCAGCGCCTCGAGCGAGTCCGACGTCACATAGAGGAACGTGGCGTTGAGCTCGGCTCGAAGATCCTTGAGATCGTCCATGAGGCCTTCGCGCAGCTTGAAGTCGAGCCCGACAAGCGGATCATCCAGGATGAAAATATCCGCATTCTTCAAGACGCCGCGCGCGATCGCGGCACGTTGCTTCTCGCCGCCGGAGAGCTCGCTCGGCCGCTTCTGGAGCAGCGGGGTGATGTGCAGCATCTCGGCGGCCTGGCCGACGCGGGAGACGATCTCGGCGCGCGGCACGCCTTGCAGCTTCATCGGATAAGCGACGTTGTCGAACACGCTCATGTGGGGGAACAGCGCGAAGGACTGGGGCACATAGCCGATCGAGCGCGCGGCCGGGGTGAGCCGGGTGATGTCCACTCCTCCCACAAGGATGGATCCGGCGCTTGGCGTCTCCAACCCGATGATGAGGCGCATCAGGACCGACTTGCCGCAGCCGGGTGGGCCGCAAAACACAGTGAGGGTCAACGGCTCGACCTCGAGGTCGACCCCGACCAGCGCAGTAACGCCGCGATAGGATTTGCTGAGCCCCTCGATCCGGATGCGGCTCATCTCAATGCCCGAGTGTCGCGAGATACGGAACCAGCGCGATGCCGAGGCCGAACACGGCGGCGACCACGGCGAGGATGACGACGACGCCGCGCAGCAAGCCCCACCCCCGCGCGGAGCGGGGCACATTGGTAACGGCGATGTTGAGGATGGTCGCGCCGATGACGACCGATAGGCCGGCCTGATACAGGGCGAAGCTCCATTGCTGCATGATCAGCAGGAAACCCAGCACCATGAGGATGATGAGTGTGGTCTCGGCGCGGGCGAGCAATGGGCTTTCCAACGCCCTAGACCTCGCCCCGGACGGTTCCGAACGTCATCCCGACGAGCAGGAAGCGCTGAAAGAAGTAGACGATAAGGATCGGCGGCAGGATGTAGAGCGTGGTGAGGGTGGATAGGAACGTCCAGTCGATGCCGCCGCCGTTCGAGAGGCCGGTCGCGAGCATGACCGGGATGTTTGACGTGTTGATGCCGCCAATGATGTAATTGAAGAGAAACTCGTTCCAAACGAAGATGAAGTTGAAGATCAGGGCCGCAATCACGCCGGGAAACGCCTGGGGCAGCGTGAGGCGGGTAATGATGCTGAACCAGGACGCGCCGTTCACGAGCCCGGTCTCGTCGAAGCGCGGCGAGACGCCGTCTATGAAGCCCTTCAAGATCCATACCGAGAACGGGATCGAGAACATGGCGTAGAACAGGATCATCGCGACAAAGCTGTCCTTCCACCCGAACGCGACGTACATGAGGTAGACTGGCAGGATCGCCGCCGAGCCGGGCAGCATCCGGATGGAGAGCAGCAGGAACATCAGGAAGTTGGTCGCAGCCGGCCTGAAGCGAGAGAAGGCGAAGGCCGCGAGGAAGGACACCGCGACGGCCACCAATACCGCGAGGACCGACAGCACGACACTGTTGATGAAGTGATGCTGGAACTCTGGCCGCGAGAACAGCCGGGCATAGTTTTCGAGGGTTGGACGAAAGAGGAAGACCGGCGGCACCGCCAGGATCTGCTCGGCCGTCTTGAAGGAGGCGAGCGCGATCCACAGCACCGGCGTGAAGAACGCGAGCGCCACGATCCACAGCAGCGCGTGATAGAGGCTGTCGCGCAGGCGATCCATCATGCCGTCGCCGCCTTCCGTTCGCGGAGATAGAGCACATAAAGGAAGGTGGCGGTGAATGCGATGGAGATGAGCAGCAGGATCACCGCCAGTGCCGATGAGCTGCCCATGTTGAATGCCTCGAATGCGCGGCGAAACAGGGTCATGGCGATCAGCTGCGTCGCGGTCCCCGGGCCGCCGTACGTCATATCGAAGATCAGGTCCATCGTCTTGAACGCATCGATCGTGCGGAGCAGCAGGCCGAGCATCAGGATGAACTTGCCATGGTAGAGAATCACCAGCCGGAACCGCTGGAACCATGACAGCCGGTCGATCTCCGCGGCCTCGAGCTCGGCCTTCGGCACCGAGGCAAGCGCTGCGAGCGCCATCAATACCATGAACGGCGTCCACATCCAGATATCGACGGCCAGCACCGCGCCGAACGCCACGTTCGCGTCGCTGAGGAAGCTGACGGTATCGAAGCCGATGAGGCGGATGAACCAGTTCAGGATCCCGAAGGTCGGATCGTAGATGAGACGCCAGAACGTGCCGGCGGCAACGGGCGTGACGACCATCGGGGCGAACAGGAGCGTGAGCGCGAGGCGGCGTCCCGGCAGCGTGTCGCTACGCCAGAACAGCAGGCCGAGCAGGAAGCCTGCGACCGTCTCGATACCGACGGCCAGCACGACGAAGATGAAGGTGCGGCTGAGATCGATCCATATCGCGGCATCGTGGAATATCGTCGTGTAATTGTAGAGTCCCGAATAGATCGGAGGCCGGCCGCTGGTGAGAGAGAAGCGGTAGAAGCTGAGGCCAAGCAGCCACAGTGTCGGGATGGTGTTCCAGATGATGAAGAACAGCACGACGGGCGCGATGAGGACGGTGGGCAGGATCTCGCGCCGGCCAAGGAAGGCGAGGAACCGGGACTTAGTCCCGGCCCCTTGAGGGCGGCGCGGCGACGCCGCAACGGAGAGGGTGGCGTCTCCCGCCATGCGGCTAGAGCGCGATCCCGCTGCACATGGAGGTTGGCTCCGTCTGCGCGGTTCCCTCATCGAACAGGATCCGCTGTTGCTGGCAGGCGGTCCATTGCAAGGCGTGCAGCGGATCCTTGATCTGTCCAGTGTAATAGCCGGTTAAAGCCTGCTGTTGGTCGGACAGCATTTCCGAGTATTTCGGATCGTGCCAGAAATCCGAGCTCTTCAGCAGCATGTACTTGTACGTCTTGTTCCAGGCGTAGAGGTCGTCGAAATCGGGCCGCGAGCACGTCGCCTTGTCACATGGCATGCCGCCGCGCATGAGGTAGTCGTGCGACGTCTCGGGAAGATACCACCACTTCATGAAGTCGATCGCGACTTGCATGTGGTCGGGGTCGTTGAACGCGTTGATCACCCAGGGCTGGCCGCCGATGATGTAGTTGCGGGTGAGCGGCCCGGCTGGTCCCTTGAACCCCGGCGGCGGCACGACGATCACCTTATCTTTCATGCTCGCCGGAATCATCGTCGCACCCGTCGCCACCCATTGCCAGGCCGCGAACACCTTGCCTTGCGTGAACGCGTCGATGACCTCGGCGATGAAGTAGTTGGTGGCGCCGGGCGGCTGGTATTTGAGCCAGGCCTTGTACATCTCCATCGCCTTGGCGTTGGACGGCGTATCCAGAATGCCTTGCACCTGCCCGGTCTTGGGATCCCACACGTCGCCGCCGGTAGAGCGCATGACCGACATGGTCGGGCAGCTCGCCGCGTCGTACTCGCGGGAGTATTGCGCCGCGAGGCCGTGATAGCCCTTCTCGGGACGATCGAAGAAGCTGATCAGATCGGTCCACTGATCGTAGTCCATCTTCTCGAAATCGTCCCAGGTCTTGGGCAGGTTGCGCCCGAACTTGGCCCTGAAATTGTCGGCCTCTCCGGGGCCTTCGAGCATGTCCTTGCGAATGAACATGCCGTAGACGTCGCCGACCTGCGGAAAGCCCCAGAGCTTGCTGCTGCCGTCCGGGAACACCTGATAGCTGGACCGGATCGAGGGCGACCACCACTCGATGTTGAGCTCGGGATTCTTCGCGATAATGTCGTTGATTTGCACGATCCACTTCGGCGTGGCGAGCGCGCCCAGCCACTGACTGTCGCTGATGATGATGTTGTATTCCTGACTGCGCGTCGCGAGCGAGGTCGCCGCCTTCTGGAACAGCGTGCCGAAGGGCGCATCCGCGAAGGAGAAGGTGACATCGTAGCCGTACTTGTTCTTGGCGTATTTGGCGAAGTCCGGCGACATGTCGACGCCGAGCTTGCTCGGCAGCCAGCCGGCGACGCCGAGGATCTGCATGTGGATCGACTTGCCGGCGAGCGGACTCTTCTGGCTCTGCGCCATTCCGAGGTTCGGACGCGCAAGCGCGGTTGCGGCGAACGCCGCCGAGCCCCGTATCAGCCCCCGCCGGCCGAAGCCGTCTGAGTCAGGGATCGTTGAGCGGCTCGATTCTCTCGACATGATTCCCCCTGTTTCGCCGATATCTCGGCTTATTACTTAGACGTTATCGAGTGCCCGTGGCGGCGGTCAAGGGACCTGCGCTTCCCTTCAGGGCGTTGCTGGTCTTTAATTAGGAACCGTCCCGGGGTATGGGGGAAACGCTGGCCCAAGGTCGCATCTACATCGCTGGAACGGCGGATACGAAGGGCGCCGAGCTGGCCTACGTGAGTGATCTCGTGGCCGCTCAGGGCGTGTCCGCCGTGATCGTCGATCTTTCCACGAGCGGGCAAACGGGGGTCGGCGGCGTATCGCCCCAGGATGTGGCAGCATGCCATCCCGGCGGCGCCGCGGCAGTGTTCACGGGCGATCGCGGCAGCGCCATCGCAGCGATGGCGACCGCCTTCCAGCATTTCATGGTGTCCTGCTCCGATGTCGCGGGCCTGCTCGGGCTGGGCGGTTCCGGCGGCACGGCATTGGTGGCGCCGGCGATGCGCGCGCTTCCGATAGGACTGCCGAAGCTGATGGTGTCGACCGTCGCTTCCGGCAACGTCGCGCCCTATGTCGGGCCGGCCGATATCGCCATGCTCTACTCGGTCACGGATATCGCCGGCCTGAACCGCATCTCGCGCGTGATCCTTGCCAACGCCGCCCATGCCATTGCCGGCATGGCGCGAGCCGGAGCGCCGACGGTTGTGCAGGACAAGCCCGCGATCGGGCTGACCATGTTCGGGGTGACGACGACCTGCGTGAACCAGGCCGTCAGCGGACTTGAGTCGGTGTACGACTGCCTCGTGTTTCACGCCACCGGCACGGGCGGCCAATCGATGGAGAAGCTTGCGGAATCCGGTCTGCTCGCGGGGGTGCTCGACATCACCACCACCGAAGTCTGCGACCTCCTGATGGGCGGGGTGTTCCCATGCACCGAGGACCGGTTCGGCGCGATCGCGCGGCGAGGCCTCGCCTATGTCGGCTCGTGCGGGGCGCTCGACATGGTCAATTTCGGTGCCACGGGCACGGTACCTCCACGCTACCGGGACCGGAACCTCTACGTTCATAATCCGCACGTGACGCTCATGCGCACCACGCCCGAAGAATGTGCCCTGATCGGGCGCTGGATCGGCGAGCGGCTGAACCGCTGTGAAGGAGACGTACGATTTCTGCTGCCCGAAGGAGGAGTCTCTGGGCTCGACGCGCCCGGGCAACCCTTTCATGATCCGGCCGCCGACGCGGCGCTGTTCGAGGCGCTCGAGACGACCCTTCGGCAGACGGCCCGGCGTCGGCTGATCCGGCGTCCCGAGCACGTCAACGATCCGGGCTTCGCAGCCGCGCTGGTCGCAGAGTTCCGCGCAATCGCGGGCCGAGCCTGAGCATGCCGCGAATTTCCCGCGCCACGCTGCTGGAGCGCTTCCGCGAAATGATCGCGCGCGGAGAGCCGATCATCGGCGGCGGGGCTGGCACCGGGCTTTCCGCCAAATGCGAAGAAGCGGGCGGGATCGATCTGATCGTCATCTATAATTCCGGTCGCTACCGGATGGCTGGCCGTGGCTCGCTGGCTGGCATGCTCGCATACGGCAACGCCAATGAAATCGTCATGCAGATGGCGCGGGAGGTCTTGCCGGTGGTGCAGCGGGTGCCGGTCCTCGCCGGCATCAACGGCACCGATCCGTTCTGCCTGTTCGATCCGTTCCTCGATGAGCTCGCTGCGCTCGGATTTTCGGGTGTGCAGAACTTCCCGACCGTCGGGCTGATCGACGGGTCGTTCCGCGCCAATCTGGAAGAGACCGACATGGGCTACGCGCTCGAGGTGGACCTGATCCGCCGCGCGCGGGCCAAGGATCTCCTGACGACGCCCTATGTGTTCAATCCGGCGGAGGCGCGGCTAATGGCCGAGGCCGGGGCAGACATCCTCGTCGCGCATATGGGTCTGACGACAGGTGGTACGATCGGCGCGGCGACGGCGCTGACCCTCGAGGATTGCATCCCCCGGATCGAGGCGATCGCGGCCGCTGCGCGCGAGATCGCTCCGGACGTCATCCTGCTCTGTCACGGCGGACCCATCGGGAGGCCCGAGGATGCCGCCTTCGTGCTCTCCCGATGCCGCAGCGTCCACGGGTTCTACGGCGCGTCCAGCATGGAGCGTCTGCCGGTCGAGACGGCGCTCACGGAACAGACGAGGCGCTTCAAAGCGATCGAGCGGAAGTGAGGCGAGTCTCCCATTCCTGACGAGCGCTCCCGCCGCATTGGGGTGTCGAGGAGCGTTCCCCGTTCTCTGCCGCGGACAGGCTTGCCCCGGTTTCCTCCACCCCAGCGTGCGCCACGCCTCGATTAGAGGCGTGAAAACGCCGGCCGTCGGCCAGCTGAACGGACGACAGCTTTTCACGCTTTCCGCCAGGAAGCGGACAGTCCGGAATTCGGCCATCCGCCTTTTTGGCCGGGCGCATATTCTGCACGCCGCGCTCTCGCGGCTCAGGAGAAGTGCCGTGCGCCACGAAAAATCGAACGTTACACTTCCACACACGCGGACTGTTGTGCCCTGGAACAAGGGACGCTTCGTGGGTCCGAAGCCGCCGCTGAAGCCAAAGCAGGTCTGGGCAATCCGCCTTCATCTGCAGCGCGAACATCGGGTCCGCGATTTGGCAATGTTCGATCTTGCTGTCGACAGCAAGCTTCGCGGCTGCGATTTGGTCAAACTCAGAATTAGCGAGGTGGTCGTCAACGCCGCCGCGCGACACCGGGCGACCATCGTGCAGCAAAAGACTGATCAACCTGTTCAACTTGAGCTGACGGAGCAGACGCGCGAGAGCTTGATTGCTTGGCTGACCCACCGCGTCGGCTCGCTCGATGATTATGTCTTCCCAAGCCGGGTGGACGCAGGCGATCACGTCAGCACGCGCCAATACGCCCGTCTGGTCGGCGACTGGGTCGAAGCCGTTGGGCTTGGCCGCTCAGCCTACGGCACTCACAGCTTGCGACGGACTAAGGTCGCGCTGATCTATAAGCGCACCGGCAATCTGCGCGCCGTCCAGATCCTGCTCGGTCACTCGAAGCTCGAGAGCACGGTGCGGTACTTGGGCGTTGACGCTGAAGACGCGCTGACCCTTTCAGAGGCGACTGAGGTCTGATACGCTTCCGAAAGCAGACTCACCCCGCATGTAGTTCAAGGCTTGGCGGCACTTCGCCTTAATCCGTTGCGGACGATGGCGACGTGGAAGGGTTGTATGGTTCGAATGTAAATACGGCCGAGCAAATTGTGGCAGCGTACTGCGGTCGTGCTGATGAGAAGGTTGCCGTCCGTTTCGTAAACAATCAGGATCGATGTGCGGAAATCGAGATGCTGGTCCTCATATCCAAGCACGATTTCCTTCTGAGCGTGGTAGACGACAGGGAAGAAGCCGATCCGGTCCTTACCTTCCGTTGCCGCTCGGAGGTCTGATGATGTCGCGACTCCCGCCTTCGACATCACGACGTCCCGTAAGGCCATCAGCATTCTGACCCACGCCGGCAGCGTCTCAAGCATGCGTCTGGCGAGCAGGCGGGCGTCGCACGGCGCATCGGGCGGCAGCCGGATCGCAAAACTGCCGAGCAGGTCGGGGTTCGCATACCAGTCCGAAATGGCGCTTTCCGGCGGCGGCTGGACGGCAACGACGTTCGACCGTGTCATGTTTGGAGCAGCTGCAGGACGGGAAGTCCGGCAAGAGGGGCGATACGCTGCTGCATCGCGACGATTGCGGGCAAGGGGCGCCACTGGATCGTCATGCTGCTCACCAATCCATCGGCGTCCACCCGCATGTCGTCGATGCCCTCCACCGTAACATCGCCTGCCCGGATGGTGACAAAGACGAGCGCGCGCATATCGGTTGTGACCATGTCGGTCACTTCAAAACTGTCCGTCGCCCGCAGCAACAGCGCCAGAAGGCGCTGCACGGCGTCGCGACCCTCGAACGGCTCCGTGAGGATTGGGCTTCGCAAAACGACGGCATCACTCACGTGCGGTGCGAGCGCGTCGGGGTCGCCAGCATGCATCGCGTCCAGGAAGGGCTGAAGGTGCGTCATGTCCATGGCAATGCTCCTTGTCGCACCTCGGGACTTCGCATTGCGGCGCCGCCGCTTGTAGGGGGCAGGGCATCAAGTCAGTGTTGACACCATGTCACAAGTGCTTTCTGGGCTGTCATTGGTGCAGCTGCGCTGCTTCCTGGCGGTCATTGAGGCTGGCTCGTTTGCTGAGGCCGGCAGGGCTTTGGGTATGACCACCTCCGGTGTGTCCAAGACGATCAGCCGGCTGGAGGAGGCGCACGGGCTGCGACTGCTGTATCGCTCCACCCATGCGCTCTCGCCAACCGAAGCGGGCGAACAACTGCTCGAACCGGTCCGCGCGGCCTTGCAGGGCGTCGCGATGGCCGAGGCGCGCCTGGCCGATCTTGCGAGCAGCCCGGCGGCGGGGCGCGTTAGGATCAGCGCGCCCACGGCCTTTGTCCGGACCTGCCTGGTGCCGCTTCTGCCCGGCCTCCTTGCCCTGCGGCCCGATATCCATCTCGACGTCAGGGCGACGGATCAAACAGTCGATCTCGCGGAGGGCAGCATCGATCTCGCGCTGCGAAGCGGACCGCTCGAAGGCCTTCCCGGCCACGTGCGCCAAACTTGGTTCAGTTTTCCTTGGGTAGCCTGCGCGGCCCCAGATTATCTGGCGGGCCGCGGCGCGCCGTCCTCGCCTGCCGATTTGGCCGGACATGACCTGATCGGATTTCGTAACACAAGCACCGGATTGGTGGAGGGCTGGCAACTGCGCGGACGTCGCCTGCCCACCCAGCGGTGGCGGTTGGTGCTTGATGACGCGGAGGCCGCATGGCGCGCTGCGCTGGCTGGACTCGGCATCGCCTGGGCACCGCGTTGGCTGGCCGCCGGCGCGCTCTCATCGGGTGACGCCATCGAGGTGTTGCAGCGCTGGCGGGGCCCCAAATCGACCATGTCCATCCTGCGCCGCGACCGCAAGCTCATGCTCAATCGCGTACAGGCCGTCGCTGATTTCTTGAAAGCTCGGGCGAACGCCTTCGAAGGAGAATAGCAAGGGATGTCTGCCGTTGAGTAAAGGCAAACCGGGGGTTTTGCTCTCGATCGGGATGCATCAGGAGCACGCGGCATTGGGCTGGCGCTGGACAGCCATCTATGCTGCTTAATACCGCCAAGCCATGCGCCCCGCTGATACGTGCCATTCGATCTCGGATCAATCACTGACCTGACGAATGGCTGGTTTCAGCGCCTATCGGCCACGAAGCAGACGGACGGTTTTCGGCCAATCTTCGCCGTTTAAGTCGCCGCTACGAATGCCTGCTGTGGGTCCGGCAGCGGCTATTCGGCCCCGGTATTAAACTCAGATTTTGGCCACTACCGCCCCAGCGCCCGCCCGATCTCGTCCAGCGCCGACGGGTCCTCGATCGTCGCCGGGGCGGCGTAGTCCTCGCCGTCGGCGATGCGACGAATAGTGCCGCGTAGGATCTTGCCCGACCGGGTTTTCGGCAGCCGCGCCACGACACGAGCGTCGCGGAACGCGGCGACCGGGCCGATGCGCTCGCGCACCAGCGCCACCAGCTCGCGCGCCACCTCCGCCTCGTCGCGGTTGGCACCCGCCTTCAGCACCACGAGCCCGACCGGCGTTTGACCCTTCAGCGCGTCCTTCGCACCGATCACCGCGCACTCGGCGACGTCCGGGTGCGCGGCCAGCACTTCCTCCATCGCGCCGGTCGAGAGCCGGTGGCCGGCGACGTTGATGATGTCGTCGGTGCGCCCCATCACCCAGACGTCGCCGTCGGCGTCCACGCTGCCGGCGTCGCCGGTGCGATACCAGCCGGGGAAATCGGCGAGGTAGGCGGCTTGGTAGCCGGCGTCGTCCTGCCACAAGGTCGGCGCGCAGCCGGGGGGCAGCGGCAGCCGGAGAGCGAGATTGCCGGTCTGTCCCGGCGGCAGCAGCGTCCCCTCGTCGTCGAGCGCATGGAGGTCGTAGCCGGGGCAGGGGCGGCCCCCGGAGCCGGGCTTGAAGGGGAACAGGCCGAGATCGCGGAAGCCGGCCGTGATCGGCCAGCCGGTCTCGGTTTGCCACCAATGGTCCACCACCGGCTTGCCGAGTAGCCCGGCGGCCCAGGTGGCGGTCGGCGGGTCGCAGCGCTCGCCGGCGAGGTGGAGCGCGTCGAGCCGCGACAGGTCGTGCTCGCGCGCGCGCTTGCCGTCCGGGTCCTGCTGCTTGATCGCCCGCAGCGCGGTCGGCGCGGTGAACAGCACGCGCACGCCATGCTGCGCGCACACCCGCCAGAACGCGCCGGCATCGGGGGTGCCGACCGGCTTGCCCTCGTACATCACCGAGGTGCAGCCGCGCAGCAGCGGCGCGTAGACTATGTAGCTGTGCCCGACCACCCAGCCGACGTCCGAAGCGGTCCAGAACACGTCGCCAACGTCGAGCCCGTAGATCATCCGCATCGAGTGGTGCAGCGCCACCGCGTGCCCGCCGTTGTCGCGCACCACGCCCTTCGGCTTGCCGGTCGTTCCGGAGGTATAAAGGATGTAGAGCGGGTCGGTGGCGGCGACCGGGACCGGCGGATGCGGTGCGCTCGCTGACTCGAGCGCGGCGAAGTCGTGGTCGCGCCCGGCGGTGAGCTCGGCCGGCGCGGCGGCGCGCTGCAGGATCACGCAGGCATCCGGCTTGTGCGGCGAGAGTGCCAGGGCGGCGTCGAGCAGCGGCTTGTATTGCACCACCCGGCCGGGCTCCAGGCCGCACGAGGCGGATACGATCACCTTCGGCCGGGCGTCGGCGATGCGCGCCGCCAACTCCGCCGCCGCGAAACCGCCGAACACGACGGAATGGACCGCGCCGAGCCGGGCGCAGGCGAGCATGGCGATCGCCGCCTCCGGCACCATCGGCATATAGAGCACCACCCGGTCGCCCGCGCGCACCCCGAGCCCGGCCAGCGCCCCCGCGACCTTCCCCGTGCGGGTCAGCATCTGCGCATAGGAAAAAGTCTCGACCCGGCCTTCCATCGCGCTGTCCCAGATCAGCGCCGGCTGCTCGCCGCGCCCGGCGGCGACGTTGCGGTCGAGGCAGTTGAAGCTGGTGTTAAGCCGCGCGCCGGGGAACCAGCGCCCGTACGGGCCGGAAGCGGGGTCGAACACTCGGTCCCATCTGCGGTCCCAGTCGATGCCCTCCGCCGCCGTCGCCCACCAGGCGGCGGGGTCCTGCTGCCAGGATCGGTAGACCTCCGCGTAGCGATTCATCGGCGCCTCCTCGTTCCCGTGCGCGAGCCTACACCCCGAGATAGCGGTGCAGCACCTCCGGCCGGGCGCGCGCGTCGGCGGCGGTGAGGCTTTCGACGATGTGGCCGTTGTTGATGATATAGATCCGATCGGCGAGCGACAGCGCGGCGTGGATGTTCTGCTCCACCACCACGATGGTCTGTCCGCCGTCGGCGAGCTTGCGGCAGACGCCCAGCAGGTCGCGCACGATGATCGGCGCCAGGCCCTCGAACGGCTCGTCGAGCAGCACGATCTTCGGGTCGCGCGCCAGCGCGCGGGCGATCGCCAGCATCTGCTGCTCGCCGCCGGAGAGGTCGGTGCCGCGGCTGCGGCGGCGCTCCTTCAGGCGTGGGAACATCTCGTACACGCGGTCGAGCGACCAGCGCGCCTTGGCGGTCAGCCCGGCCAGCACGAGGTTTTCTTCGACGCTGAGGCTGCCGAACACGCGCCGATCTTCCGGCACCAGCTGCATCCCGAGGCCGGCGATGGCGTACGGCGGCAGCGCCGCGGTGGCGACGCCGTCGAACACGATTTTCCCCGAGCGCGGCCGCACCGCGCCCATCAGGCTTTTCAACGTCGTGCTCTTGCCGGCGCCGTTGCGCCCGAGCAGCGCCACGACCTCGCTCTGCCGCACGTCGAGCGACACGTCGAACAGGATGTGGCTGTCGCCGTAATAACTGTTGATCCGCTCGACTTCGAGGAGACTCACGCCGCCGCCACGCCGCCGAGATAGGCGTCCTGCACGAAGCTGTTGCGCTGGATTTCCGAGGGCGTCCCCTCGGCCAGCAGCCGCCCCTCGTGCAGCACGGTGATGCGCTCGGCCAGCTCGAACACCGCGTCCATGTCGTGCTCGACCACGATCAGGGTGCGGCCGCGGCGGATGTTTTTGAGCAGCTGCACGGTCTCGGCGCGCTCGCGCGGGCTCATCCCGGCCAGCGGCTCGTCGAGCAGCAGCAGCGAGGGCGAGGCGGCGAGCGCGAGTCCGATTTCCAGCCTGCGCTTCTCGCCGTAGGCCAGCTCGGAGACCGGCACCTGCGCCCGCGCGGTCAGCCCGACCAGCGCCAGGGTCTGCTCCGCCTGCACTTCGAGCCCCGGCACCCGGTCGATCCGGCGCAGCAGGTCGAGCCGGAACAGGCCGCGCCGCTCGGCCAGCGCGGCGACCATCACGTTTTGCCAAACGGTCTGGCGCGCGAACAGCTGGTTCACCTGGTAGCTCTTGGTCAGCCCGAGCTGGCAGACGCGGGCGACGCCGAGCCCGGTGATGTCGCGCCCGTGGAACAGGATGCGGCCCGAGGTCGGCGCCACCTCGCAGGTCAGCATCTTGAAAAACGTGCTTTTCCCGGCGCCGTTCGGCCCGATCACGCCGCGCAGCTCGCCGTCGGCGACCGCGAAGTCGATGTCGCGGTTGGCGAACAGCCCGCCGTAGCGCTTGGTCAGGCCGCGCGCCTCCAGCACCGGGCCGCTGAACGCCGGCTCGCCGCGTCGCTTGTGGGCGATGCTGGCGAGCGGCGGCGGCTGCAGGGCGATCGGGGGCGCCTCCTCCGCCGGTTCCGGGTGCGGCACCGGCCGGAACCACGCCACGAGGTCGCGCAGACCGCCGATCAGGCCGCGCCGCAGGAACACGACCAGCAGCACGAACACCAGGCCGAGCACCAGCCGCCAGGTGGTGCCGAGGCCGAGCGCGCTCTGCAGGAAGTCGCGCAGGAACAGCCAGACGGTGGCGCCGAGCAGCGGGCCGAACAGGGTGGCGCTGCCGCCGATCACGGTCTGCATCACTAGCTGCCCGGAGGTGTCGAAGGTGAACGCCTCGGGCGGCATGTAGCCCTGCAGCACGCCCAGCAGCCCGCCGGCGATCCCAGCATAGGCGGCGGCGATCACGAACGCGGCCAGCTTGTACCGCGCCACCGCGTGCCCGACCGCCGCGGCGCGCAGCGGATTATCGCGGATCGCGGTCAGGATCGCGCCGACCGGCGAGCGAACGATGCGCAGTGCCAGGACGATGCCGATGAAGTAGCAGGCGGCGAGGAACCAGTACATCGACCAGCCGGTGCCGACTTGCCAGGTGAGCGGCCCGAGCGCGAAGGCGGGCGACGGCACGCCGGGCAGCCCGTTCTCGCCGCCGGTGATGTCGGAGAGGGGCGAGTTCTCCAGGAAGAAGAACATCTCGGCGATGGCGACGGTGATCATGGCGAAGTAGATGCCGGTCCGCCGCAGCGCCAGCAGGCCGACCAGCACGCCGACCGCCGCCGCCCCCAAGGTGCCGACCAGGAGGGCGCCGACCACGCTCGACATCACGTTCTGCGTAAGCAGGTAGGCGGCGATGAAGCCGCCGGTGCCGTAGAACGCCGCCTGACCGAACGACAGAAGCCCGGTGTAGCCGAACAGGATGTCGAAGCCGATGCCGAACAGGCCCCACAGCAGGATGTGGTTGACCGTGTCCGGCGCGAAGCCGAGATGCGGCAGCACGAACGGCGCGGCGAGCAGGCCGACGGCGGTCAGCGCCTCGATCAGCCAGGTGGGCAGGCGCTTCATCGGCCGGTCAGGTCCGGCCCGCCAGCCCGAGCAGGCCCTGCGGGCGCAGCACCAGCACGAGCGCCATCACGGCGAACAGCATCACCTGCGAATAGGCCGGGTTGACCATCGAGGTGAGGCTGAGGATCTCGCCCGCGATCAGCCCGCCCAGCACCGCGCCCGGGAACGAGCCGACGCCGCCGATCACCACCACCACAAAAGTCTGCACCAGGATCGCGTCGCCGGCGTTCGGCGTCAGCGACACCACCGGCGCGTTGACGATGCCGGCGAAGCCCGCCGCCATCGCGCCGATGCCGAACACCACCATGAACACACGGTAGACGTTGACGCCGAGCATTCCGACCATGCCGGCGTCCTCGATGCCGGCGCGCACGATCAGGCCGAGGCGGGTGCGATACAGCAAAAGATAGAGCACCAGCAGGGCGACCGCGGCGATGCCGAGCACCACGATCCGGTAGGTCGGATAGATCATGAAGCCGAGCATGGTGACGCCCGCCGCCCAGGGCGGCGGCGGCACGCTCGCCGTGAGGCTGCCGAACACGAAGCGCACCAGCTCGACGATCACGATGCCGATGCCGAAGGTGACCAGGATCTGGTCCTCCGGCGGCCGGTCGTAGAAGCGGCGGATCACCACGAACTCCAGGATGGCGCCGAACACCACCAGAAACAGCGATGCCCCGAGCACCGCCAGGGCGAACGAGCCGGTCGCCTGGAACACGGCGTAGCCGGCGTAGCCGCCGAGCATGAACATCGCGCCGTGCGCCAGGTTCAGCACGCCGAGCGTGCCGTAGATGATGGTCAGGCCCGAGCTGATCAGCGCCAGCAAGGTGCCCGCTGCGAGCCCGTTGGCAAGCTGCGAGAGGAAGTTCGGCCAGCTGATCACGCGCGCCGGGCGTCCGGCGAAGCCGCAGGCGGCGAGGTCAGGAGTAGGCTCCGAGGTTGCAGCCGAACGCGTCCGGCGCCTGCATAAGCCCCTCGCCGGGGACCACCTCGATGACCTCCCAGTAGTCGTCCGGCACCTTCATGTCGGCGGGTTTCTTGCCGCGCACAAGGGCGACTGGCCGCACCAGCTGGTGGTCGGCGGCGCGGAACCACACCTCGCCCACCGTCGATTGCGTGTGCTTGCCTTCCTCGTAGGTCTTGATCACCGCCGGGGGATAAAAGCTGCCCGTGCGCTCGACCGCGTCGGCCCAGAGCGCGAACTGCATGTAGGCGTTGTTCGCACCCCACTCCGGCTTGTAGCCGTATTTCTTGTCGAACGCCTCGACGAACATCTTGGCCAGCGGATACTTGTCCTGCAGCGTCCACCAGAAATCGGTCGACGCCAGCACGCCCTGCATCACCGCCGGGCCGACTTCCTTGCTCAAAAACGGCACCTGGTAGGGCACTACCAGCTTCTGCTTCGACAGGATGCCGAACTGCTGCGCCTGCTGGATGGAGAGCACGGCGTCGTGCCCCCAGTTGATGTTAAGCAGCACCTCGGCGCCGGAATTGGCGATGTTGAGCAGGTACGAGCTGTAGTCCGGCGCGCCGAGCGGGCACACCTGGTTGGTCACCGTGGTCCAGCCGGCCTTCTTGAGGTACTCCTCCATCGAGTGCTGGACGGTGTGGCCGTAGGTATAGTCGGGCGTCAGATAGGCGGCCTTCTTGTTCTTGCCCATCTCCTTGACCAGCTGCGGCGCCAGGGCCGCGGCCGCCGTCTGGCCGTAAAAACACTGGCGGAAGCCGTAGCGCACGCAATCCTTGCCGGTGGTGTCGTTGGAGCCGGAAATGCCGCAAGCGAACAGCACCTTCTCGCGCTGCGCCAGCTTGTTGAGCGCCACGGCGACCGCGCTCGAGGTGCCGCCGGTGATCAGCACCGCCTTCTTCTCGGTGATGAAGCGCGACTGCTCCTCGACCGCGGTGTTCGGCTTGGCTTCCGAATCGGCGACCCCGTAGGTGACCTGCTTGCCGAGCACGCCCTTGGTGGTTTTCGGCGAGATCGCGCGGATGAGCGGATCGCCGGCGTTGATGTGCTCGACCGCGAGCTGATAGCCCTTGAGCTCGTCCTCGCCCTGCACGGCATAGGTGCCGGTGCGCGGCACCGAGATGCCGATGAACACCGAGGCGCCCTCGCTGCCGGCCGGATAGGTGCCGATCGGCGGGTTGTCGGCCGCGCGCGCCGGCGAAGCGGGCAGCGTCGAGGCGGCGATCAGGCCGCCGCCGGCGTAGGCTCCGGCTTTCAGCACGCCGCGGCGGGTCACCGCTGACTTGACAGGCCGATCCATGAAAATCCTCCCAGAGCGATGCCTCGGGCATCCTATACCCGCTCGTCCTGAGGCGGGATTTCGCGCGCTGCTATATCAGCCCGTGGGCGAGCCCTTCAAGTGCGCGTGATTGCAAGCACTTGCCGGTTGCACTGGCATGTGGAGCGCGCGCTTGACCCGCCGCTCGCGCCACCCAATACAGCCATCATGCAAGGAAGCAGCGTCTGATGGACGGTCCCGCGGTTCCCGCCGTCATGCTGGGGATGGGCTTCGCCTCCGCCGACCTCGCGATGCGCGACGGCCTGGTCCGGCTGGATCGCGCCTTCCTCGATCGCCTAGCGGCCGAGGACGCCGCTTTGCACACGCGCCTGCTCGCCGCCCGCGCCGCCCCCGACGGGCTTGCCGCCAAGGATGAGGGCGAGCTGATCGTCAACCTCGGCCCGGTGCTCGACAATTTCGTCGCCGAGCTGTTCGGCATCGAGGCGGAGACCGAGGCGGTGGCCGCGCAAACCCGGGCGCTCGACCCGATCCACGCCTGCAAGCGCCTGTTCGTGCAGCGCCAGGCGGTGAAGAAATACGCCGACCCGTCCGGCTTCGACGGCCCGGCGCTGCGGGCGGCGATCGAGGCGCGCACCGGCGCGGCGCTGACCGAGCGCGGTTTTGCCGAGGCGGTCGCCGGCTGGGAGGCGGGTGGCGACGCCGAGGCGCTGGACCTCGCGCTGCGCTACGCCGCCTGGGCGACGCTGACCGAGGCTGGCCATGCCGCGCACCCCGGCAACACGCTGTTCCGCGTGCCGCGCCGGCTCGACTTCCAGCATCTGGTCCCGGTGGAGACGATCGAGCGCGACGGCGTGACCATGATGCGGCTGCCCGAGCACCACTGGCGCCCGCGCGACGGCTTCGCGCTGACCGACGCCGGGATGAACGACCAGCAGGCGCTCGACCAGGTGAACTACTGCATCTGGTGCCACACGCAGGGCAAGGACAGCTGCAGCAAGGGCCTGCGCGACCGCAAGACCGGCGCGTTCCAGAAATCGGTGTTCGGCGTCACGCTCGCGGGCTGCCCGCTCGACGAGAAGATCAGCGAGATGCACGTGTTGCGCGCCGCGGGCCACGCGCTCGGCGCGTTCGCGACCATCGCCGTCGACAACCCGATGATGGCGGCGACCGGCCATCGCATCTGCAACGACTGCATGAAGGCCTGCGTGTTCCAGAAGCAGGAGCCGGTCGACATCCCGCAAGCGGAGACCTCCATCCTGCGCGACGTGCTGGCGCTGCCCTGGGGGTTCGAGATCTACGCGCTGCTGACGCGCTGGAACCCGCTCGACATCCGCCGCCCGCTGCCGCGCCCCGATAGCGGCCGCAAGGTGCTGATCGTTGGCCTCGGCCCGGCCGGGTTCACCCTGGCGCACCATCTTATGAATGACGGCCACACGGTCGTCGCGATCGACGGGCTCAAGATCGAGCCGCTCGGCATCGACCCGGCCGAGCCGGTGCGCGACGCCGGCGCGCTGTTCGAGAACCTCGATGACCGGGTGATGGCCGGGTTCGGCGGGGTCGCCGAGTACGGCATCACGGTCCGCTGGAACAAGAACTACCTAAAACTGGTTCGCCTGCTGCTGGAGCGCCGCGCCGAATTCGCCATGTTCGGCGGCATCCGCTTCGGCGGCGGTGCGACGGTGTCGATGGACGACGCCTGGGCGATGGGGTTCGACCACGTGGCCCTCTGCATGGGCGCCGGACGCCCGACCGTGATCGACGTCCCGAACGGCTTGGCGCGCGGCGTGCGGCAGGCGTCCGACTTCCTGATGGCGTTGCAGCTCACGGGTGCCGCGAAGCCGTCGTCGATCGCCAACCTGCAGGTCCGCCTGCCCGTCGTGGTGATCGGCGGCGGCCTGACCGCGGTGGATACCGCGACGGAGAGCCTCGCCTACTATGTGCGTCAGGTGGAGAAGTTCGCGCTGCGCTATCGCACGCTGGTCGCGGAGCGCGGCGAGCGCGCGGTGCGTGCCGGCTGGGGCGAGGAGGAGGCGGAGATCGCCGCCGAGTTCCTGGCCCACGCCGATGCGGTCCGAGCCGAGCGCGACGCGGCGGCGCGCGAGGGCAGGGCGCCGATGTTCGCCGCGTTGCTCGAGGGCTGGGGCGGGGCCACGATCGCCTACCGCCGCAAGCTGACCGACGCGCCCTCCTACACGCTGAACCACGAGGAGGTGGCGAAGGCGATGGAGGAGGGGGTCCGCTTCGCCGAGGGCCTAGCCCCGCTCGCGGTCGAGGTGGACCGCTTCGGCCACGCCGCCGCGCTGCGCCTGTCGCGCGCCGACGGCTTCGAGGCGCTGCTGCCGGCGCGCGCGATCCTGGTCGCGGCCGGGACGCAGCCGAACACGGTGCTCGCCCGCGAGGATGGCCGCATCCGGCTCGACGGGCGCTACTTCCAGGCGGTCGACGCGGACGGCCATCCGGTTTCGCCCGAGCGGGCGCTGAGCAAGCCGGCGCGCGCCGAGGTGCTGATGCACCGAGCCGAGAACGGCCGCTTCGTCAGCTTCTTCGGCGACCTGCACCCGAGCTTCTTCGGCAACGTGGTCAAGGCGATGGGTAGCGCCAAGCGCGGCTACCCCGTGCTGTCCCGCGCGCTCGCCGCGCAAGGCGCGAGCGCCGGGGCGAGCGAGGGGTCGGGGGCCGGGCCGGGGGCCGCGCTGATCGCCCGCTGCCGCGACGACCTGACAGCGCGCGTCCATGCGGTGAACCGCCTGACGCCGACCATCATCGAGGTGGTGCTGCGCGCCCCCGCCGCCGCGCGCGCGTTCCGGCCCGGCCAGTTCTATCGCCTGCAGAACTACGAGATGCACGCGGCAAGGCTGCGCGAGCCCGGCATCGGCGACACCCTGTTGTCGATGGAGGGGCTGGCGATGACCGGCGCCTGGACCGATGCGGAGCAGGGGCTCGTGTCGGTGATCGCGCTGGAGATGGGCGGCAGCTCCGACCTGTGCGCCACCTTGCAGCCGGGCGAGCCGGTGGTGCTGATGGGGCCGACCGGCACGCCCACGGAAATCCACCCGGACACGACGGTGGCGCTGGTCGGCGGCGGGCTCGGCAACGCGGTGCTGTTCAGCATCGGCGCGGCGCTGCGGGCGGCGGGTTCCCGCGTGCTCTACTTCGCCGGCTACAAGGCGATGCGCGACCGCTACAAGGTGGACGAGATCGAGCGCGCCGCCGACGTCATTGTGTGGTGCTGCGACGAGGCGCCCGGCTTCACGCCCAACCGGCCGCAGGACCGCGCCTTCGTCGGCAACATCGTGCAAGCGATGGCGGCCTACGGCGCCGGCCGGCTCGGCGAGCAGGCGGTGCGGCTGGACGCGGCCGAGCACATCATCGCCATCGGCTCGCACCGCATGATGCAGGCGGTCGGCGCGGCCCGGCACGGCGTGCTCGCCCCGTTCCTCAAGCCGGGGCACAGCGCGATCGGGTCGATCAACTCGCCGATGCAGTGCATGATGAAGGAGGTCTGCGCCCAATGCCTACAGCCGCAGGTCGACCCGGCGACGGGCGAGCGGACCGTCGTGTTCAGCTGCTTCAACCAGGACCAGGCGCTCGACCGCGTCGATTTCGACGCCTTGCACGAACGGCTGCGGCAGAACGGCGTGCAGGAGAAGCTGGGCGCGCAGTGGATCGACCGCGCGCTGCGGCAGTTGCAGGCGAGGCCGGCGATCGCGGCTGAGTAGGTGCTGGAGAAATTCAGACGAAAAGGGCCGCAGGCGTGCGGCCCGCTACTTCTGCGAACCGCTATTTCGGAATTTGGATGGACGGGGTTCCTGCCAATCGCCAGCCGCCTGATCCTGGCCTACCCCACTGCGGCAAATTCCGCTGCAGGCCTTGCGCTGGCCCGCTCCTGACTTCCCCGCAATCTGCGCTTGCAATGCCTGCACTGCGTGAGCCAGCCTGTAGTTGCACGAGATATCGTGCGTTTCACGGAGGATCGCCCGCATGCGCGTGTTCGGTTATCTGACGTTTGCGCTCACCGCCGCCGTGGCACTGGCCGGCGGCCCGGCCCGCGCGGCCACGTGCCAAACCGACCGCCTGACCTGCCCGACCACGATGCCGGTCGGCGGATATTGCGAGTGCACGGCGCGCGGCGCCACGCAGGATGGGACGGTGGTTGCGAAAGTCGCACCCCATAAGCGGGGGAACGGGACGGCGGGTGGGTGCGGCGCAAACCCCGGCGCGCCGGGCTGCCGCTGAGAGTTCGGCTGCTCGGTCGGAGGCGGGCGGACGCCGTGGTTCTAAAATCACGGCTTCCGCCGGCTCCAGCTTGTGCGCTTCGCCTACGGCGTCACCGGACTCCGTGCGTCGGCGAGAATGCGGACGCCGATGGCGACAAAGCAGGCTCCCGCCGCTCGCTCGATCCAATGGCGGGCATGCTGGAAGCGCCGCATCACAGGTGCGGACGACATGAACAGGGTCACGATCGAATACCAGACCAGGGCGCTCAGGACGACCAGGCCGATCATCAGCGCCATCAGCCATGACGGCGTGCTGCCGGTGACCGCCGTTGCAAACACGCTGGCAAAGATAACGATCGCCTTCGGGTTCGTCAGTGTGACCAGAAACCCGAAAATGAAGGCATTTCCCCGCACAGGGGGCGTCATAACGTCAGCCGCACCGAGCGGTTTGGCGCGCAAGAGCTTGATGCCGAGAAAGGCGAGATAGGCACCCCCGAGCGCGCGAATGGCCCACGTCAGCCACTGGTATTCGGCAAGCACCGCCGACAGGCCGAGCAAACTCAGCGTGGCATAGAACCCGAGGCCCATGGAGACGCCGACGGTCGTCCGCAGGCCGCCCGCCGTGCCCCGCGTCATCGCGGAGCGGACAACGCCAATGAAATCCGGTCCCGGCAGGAGCAACGCCGGGATGAATACCCCGAAGACGGGCACCAAGGTTTTCAGCGCTTCCATCATCATACCTTGATCATGCTTCCGAACGCCGCGCCAGCGCAGACCGTTTGTGAGCATTTTAAAATCAAGATTTATGCGACGGGAAAACTAGGGCGTGTCGTCATTTAAGGGATTCCGGCGCGGCGGAAACTTCGATTCATAGCGTGTCAGCCAAGATGGAGCTGACCAGTGCGACGCTACGGCCTTCGGGACGATCAATGGGAGCGTATC
>JAABUQ010001973.1_pt1 | contig 42113 bp, 33 predicted proteins | sample 5560001 | NCBI WGS metagenome assembly JAABUQ01 (sample SAMN10711888, study PRJNA513371) | rock metagenome | isolation source: Antarctica rocks | place: Antarctica: Victoria Land, Finger Mt nord | collected 2015-12-18
GGTTGTGGCACACTTGCTCCTGCGGGTTCATGCGGTTCCTCCTTGGTGGTGTCAGCTACCAACAAGAGTGCTGCAGAACCCGTTTCCTTTCAACTCCGCTGTCCACGCTTCATTGGGGTGCTACCCGCCGTGGTGCGCACGGGCTTTTTCAGCACGTATCACTGGCAGCCGGTGGTCTGGGGACATTCCGGCTTTATCCCGGAAGCGACCTACCGCCTGCTCGGCCGTTTTAGCCGTGGCGCGGCCCGCTGGCCTGGCGCCGACGATCTCGATGCCCTCGCGGACATGGGCGTGCGCACGCTCGTGGTTCACCGTGACGAGTACAGTGCGGATGCACTGGCGAACATTGCCGTGGATTTTGCCGCGCTGCCCAAGCGTGTCCATCTCGTCACCACGCAGGGAAACGCGGATATTTATGCCCTGACCCCGGCTCCGGGACCGCGTCCACAAGTGACGGATGTGAGCTTTGCCGCGACGGATGTGGGGCGGCTCGAGGACTTGCCGGGGCAAATAACGGTCACGAATCCCGCCCCGAACGCCCGGATGCTCTATACGCAGGCGAAGCCACGGCTTACGGCGGAGGTGCGCGACGCGCGAGGCGGGCTTGTCTCGCGGCAGGCGCTAGACGTGACGCTGCCCGCAATGATGAGCGGTGATACCAATGCGGCGATGAAGTTCGTGGTGCAGCTTCCCCATACTCCCGGTCAGTACACCGTGCGCGTGACCGCCGCATACTTCGACCGGTGGCCGGGATTTCCGCCGGTGGGCGTGCGTGTCGTTGACCCCACGGCGCTCCCGCACCTGAAGCTCGTCGGGACGATGCTCACCGGCCCGGCCCTGTACGCGCCGCGTGAGCGCGTAGCGTTGTGGGCGACATTGAAAGATGGGCGCACCGTGCCCCTGCATGAAACGCAGGCGCTGGAAGACCGCACCATTGCCGTAGACCTCGGAACCGTGCCCCCTGACGCTGTGCAGATCGTCGCGCATGGGACGACCAGCGGCGTGGAGTTGTGGGTCACGCCGTAACGAGTACGCAGTATGCAGTATGCAACCAATTCCCACTGCATACTGCATACTGCGTACTTCTCCGAATGTGGGCTACCGATGCGCGCGGGGCTACAATGCAGACAAGAATGGGAATCGCGTTCCCACGTAGCGAAAGGTACATAACATCATGGTTGCAGCGGCGGCAAAAACGGTGGGCACGTCAGCGGTGGCGGAACCGGGCACGGAGTACGATGTGGCGATCCTCGGCGGCGGGCCGGGGGGATACGTGGCAGCGGTCCGGGCGGCACAACTCGGCATGTCCGTGGCGGTGATCGAAAAGGAAGACCTCGGTGGCACCTGCCTCGTCTGGGGCTGTATTCCCACCAAAGCGTTGCACCACACCGCAGAAGTATTGCGCACCGTGCGCGGCGCGGCGGCGGTCGGCGTGATGCTCGATGGTGTATCTCCCATGCTCGACTGGACGCGCGTGATGGCGTACAAAGACGCGGTGGTGCGCAACCTCGTTTCCGGCGTCGAGGGCTTGATGAAGGGCAACAACATCGCCGTGGTGCGCGGGATGGGCACGCTCGTCACGGACGGCCCGCCGCACCGCCTCACCGTCACGGATCCCGATGGCGGCATTACCGAAGTCCGGGCGCGGCAGGTCGTGCTGGCAACGGGATCGCGCCCGATTGTGCCGCCGATTCCCGGCATAGACTTGCCCGGCGTCGTCACCTCGAATGGCCTGTTGACGCTGGAACGGCAACCGGCGAGCCTTGCGGTGATCGGTGGGGGCGTGATCGGGATGGAGTTTGCCACGATCTTCGCCGCACTCGGCACGAAGGTGAGCGTGATCGAAAAGCTCCCGAACATCCTCACGGGCATCGAGCCGGAACTGGTGCGCCGTGCCCTGCCCCTCTTTACGCGGCTTGGCGTGACCGTGACGACTGACGCGAGCGTGACCGCGATCACTTGGGGCGACGATGACGACCTCGCTGTGCATTACGAGACGGCGAAAGGAGCGCAAACCGTCGAGGCGGAGGCGGTGCTCGTTGCCGTGAGCCGCACGCCGAATACGCAGGGCGTCTGGGGAGCGGACGTACCGCTCGCGCTCAATGCCCGCGCGGTCGCCGTAGACGCGGAGTTCCACACGAACATCGCCGGTGTGTACGCGATTGGCGACCTCGTGCTGCTGCCGCAACTGGCGCATACGGCGATGACGCAGGGCGAAATCCTGATGGAGCAGTTGGCGGGCCGCGACGCGCATTACGACGCGGCGGTGATCCCGAACTGCGTGTTCACCTTGCCGGAGATGGCGGGCGTCGGGCTGACAGAGGAGCAGGCGCGCGAGCGGCACGGCGACGGTGTGCGCACCGCAAGCTTTCCCTTTGCCGCAATCGGGCGGGCGCAAATCCTCGGGGAGACGCAGGGCATCGTGAAGCTGATCGCGGACGCCGATGGCAAACTGCTTGGAGCGCACCTGCTCGGCCCGCGCGCCTCCGACCTGATCGCCGAATTGACGCTGGCGATGCAGATGAGGGCGAACGTCGCGGACATCGCGCACACGATCCACGCCCACCCCACCCTGCCGGAAGCGGTCCACGAGGCCGCGCTGGCGCTGGTGAACGGCAAACCTGTCCACGCGCTGCGGTAAGATCGGGTGCCGGGGTCGCACAGGCGTTTCCGGCACAAACGCGGCGGGAACGATGCGGAGGAAATGACGATGCGCGGATTGACTATCGCACGGCGTCTCGGCATCGGCGGGCTGCTTGCGGTGGCCGCCGTCCATGCCAATTGGGCACGTGGCTCGTCATGGCCTGCACCGGATGCCCGGACATTGGGGCGGGCTGTGATGCCAAACGGCCCGTTGCCGGGCGTTGCTCCCTGCCTCGCGGTGTCGGCGCTTCTGACGCTTGCGGCGGCGTTTGTCGGTGGCTATCCCCGACAGATGCCGCTCGTGCAACGTGTGGGCGCAACAGGCGTCGTAGCTGTGCTTGCGCTGCGCGGATTGGTCGGCGCGGTCGGGCTGATGACGAACGCGCACACCTCGCCCGCGTTCACGCACTGGAACCGCCGGTTGTATTCGCCGCTCTGTTTAATTCTGGCGGCGTTGTGCGCTGCCGGTCTCGCGTCGCCGCGCAACGAGCCACATTCTGGATAGTGACGCACGAACTATCGAGGGAGACAAAGACGCGGTATTGATTGACCGATGCGCTTTACCGTTTCCAAAACTGCCACCACGGTCGTCCCGCTGTTCCCGATAGGCGAGCCTGCTCCCACTGTTGTTTGCTCTCCGCAGCGGCCTCATCCTGCTGTCGTTGGTTTTCCTCATCGCCGCTGTAGTGGTCCTGCAGGCGATTGCGTGCGCGTTCCATGCCACGATTACGACCAACAAGATCGATACGATCATCACCACGGTATGACATGAATCTTGTCCTTTCTTTTGCCTATTATCTCATGCTCATGGAGATCGTGTTGCCTGTTCATCACAAGCCTCGCCGTGTCCGGGCGTGGGAGAGAGCTGGTCGCTCTTTGGGCGAACACTCGGTCCCAGGCGTTCCAAAACGGCTTGACAGATCGCAATCAGTCCATCAATCTATGGGTGAAATGCGATGATGGAGCGCATCGGTAGGCAACGCGCGACCAGGGAGCGGGAGGCAGAGACTGTGACTTCCCGCCGCGCACCCGTTGCCCGCCGATCTTCCCTCCTGAGCAGGCCGGTGAACTGATACGTAGCCGCGCACGCCTGTTCCCCGTTACCGGAACGCCGCGATAGAGATTGTCGCGGGTTGAGTGGCGCCCCTTGCGATGTGTGAGGGCGCACGCAGGGTGGTACCACGGAGGCCGCGCCCCCGTCCCTGAGCTGCCGCATGAACTGTTCATGTGGTCGCCGGGATGGGGAGCGCGGCTTCTGGATTTCTCACGTAGGACAGGAGGCGAAGATGACGGCGACGCATACGCAGATTGACGCCCTCGTCGCGGAGGCACGGGCCGCGCTGGCGGAGGCGGCAGACCTCGACGCGACGCGGCAATGGTACCGCGACTATCTGGGCGACCGGGGCACGGTCAGTGGCCTGACGCGGCTGATCGGCACGCTCCCGCGCGAGGAACGCAAGGGCTTCGGTGAGGCGGTGAATGCCGCGAAAACGGCGCTCGGCGACCTGCTGGCGACGAAACAGTCCGCGCTCGAAGCAACCGCGCTCGATGCGCGGATCGCCGCTGAGGCGCTCGATGTCACGCTGCCGGGGCGACCCGTGGAGCGCGGGTTTCTGCACCCGGTGACGCGCATCGTGCGCGAGACCTGTGCAGTCTTCAACAAGATGGGTTTCCAGACGGTGGAAGGGCCGGAAGTCGAGTTCGCCAGGTACAACTTCGACATGCTGAACATCCCCGCCGACCACCCGGCCCGCGATGTCTGGGACACCTTCAGCGTGGACACGGGCGGGCAGGCGGACATCGTGCTGCGCACGCATACCTCGCCGATGCAGGTGCGCACGATGCTCTCGCAGCAGCCACCGGTGCGCGTGGTCGTGCCGGGGCGGTGCTACCGCTACGAGGCAACAGACGCCACGCATCTGGCGATGTTTTATCAGGTCGAGGGGCTATGCGTGGACGAGGGCATCACGATGGCGGACCTCAAAGGCACGCTCGCCGAGTTCGCGCGGCAGATGTTCGGGCCGGGGCGGCGCACGCGCTTCCGCTGCGATTTCTTCCCCTTCGTGGAACCGGGCGTGGACTTCGCCGTGGAGTTGCCGACGGCGGACGGCACCCGGATGCGCTGGCTCGAACTGCTCGGCGCGGGCATGGTGCATCCGCATGTGCTGGAGATGGCGGGTTACGATCCCGACAAAGTCAGCGGTTTCGCTTTCGGCATGGGACCGGAACGGCTCGCCATGCTGCGCTATGGTCTCGGCGACCTGCGGGACTTTTACACCAACGACCTCCGCTGGTTGCGGCAAGTGGATGGAGCATGGCTGTAAGGGAGTATGAAGTATGCAGTATACAGTGGGGATTAATGCGTTTGCTGCGTACTACGTACTGCATACTGCATACTTATGAATGGAGTACCCAATGAAAGTATCGTGGCAATGGCTGCGGGAATACGTGGATACCGACCTGTCGCCGCAGGAGATGGCGCGGCGGCTGACACTGGCGGGGTTGGAAGCGGAAAAGATCGAGGAGATCGGCGCGAACTGGGACCGCGACCTGATGCGGGTGGCGTCTGTCACTGCGGTGGAGGCGATTCCCGGCGCAGACCGCGTGCGCCTCGTCAAGCTCAGGTTGCCGGAGCGCGAAGCAACGGTGGTCACGGGCGCGCCCAATATCGCCGCCGGGCAGAAGATCGTGCTTGGCCTGCTTGGGGCGAAGTACTACGACATGCACACCGAGGGACGGCCGCTGAAGGCGTTGAAGTCCCGCCCGATCATGGGGATCACGGGCGAAGGAATGGTGTTCTCCGAGCTTGAGCTTGGCCTCTCGGAGGAACACGAGGGCATTCTCGTGCTGCCGGATGATGCCCCGGTCGGGATGCCCTTGCGGGATTACCTGGGCGATACCGTGATCGAGTTCGAGATTACGCCGAACCTCGTGCATGATTTCTCGATCATCGGCGTCGCGCGCGAGGCGGCAGCGGTCACGGGCACGGCGTTCCACGATCCGTTGCCGCGCTGGGAGGCCGCGCCGCTCGACGTACCGGAGATGCCGGGGCTGGTGACGCTGGAAACGTCGCCCGCACTCGTGCCGCGCTTCACCGCGCTCGTGATGGAAAGTGTCCGGGTCGCGCCGTCACCGGCATGGATGCAGCGGCGGCTCACCGCCTGCGGCCTCCGCCCGGTGAACAACATCGTGGATGTGACGAACTACGTGATGCTCGAATACGGGCAGCCGTCGCACGCCTACGACCTCGACCGGCTCGTCGGGCGGCGGCTGATCGTGCGGCACGCGCAGCACGGCGAAACGCTCGAACTGATCAACCACGAGGTCAAGACGCTCACCCCGGACATGCTCGCCGTCTGTGATGAGGCAGGCGTGACGAACGTCGGCGGCATCATCGGTGGCACCCGTTCGGAGATCGCGGACGACACGCATACGGTGTTGCTCGAAGCGGCGAACTGGGAGATGCGCAACATTCGCCACACGCGCACCGCCCTGCGCGTGCGCACGGATGCCTCCGCCCGCTTTGAGCGCGGCCTCGAACCGGACCTGACGCTGCCCACGGTCCGCCGCCTCGCGGAACTGATCGTACAGGTATCACCGGGCGCGCGCGTCATCGGGTACACCGACCAGTACCAGCAACGACGCACGCCGGTCGTCGTGACGCTGCCGTATGCGCGCATCGGGCGCGTGCTTGGCGCTACATATCCGGTCGAGACCGTCGTTGACGTACTCACACGATTACAATTCCATGTCGCACAAAACGGCGATGCTGCCAATCCGACCTTTGTGGTCACGGTGCCGCCCCATCGCTCGGACATCGCCTACCCCGAAGACCTGATCGAGGAAGTGGCGCGCATCGTCGGCTACGAGAGCTTGCCGGAAACACTGCCGACGGGCACGACGGTGCCGGTGGCGCATTCCGACCGCATTCAGACGCGCGAGGCGGTGCGGGACGCGCTCGTCGCGGCGGGCGTTGTGGAGGTGCAAACGTACTCCTTCACGAGTGCGGCAACACTCGACAGACTGGCAACGGTCGCTGGCGCGGGAGCGACAGAAACACCGATCGTGCGGCTCATCAACCCGATGGGCGAGTGGGAGGGCTTGCGCCCGACATTGCGCGGCAGCCTGCTGGCGACCGCCGCCGAAAACCTGAAGTTCGTTTCCGGCGTGGCGATTGGTGAGGTGGCGAATGTCTTCCTGCCGCGCTCGCTCGATGAATTGCCGGACGAACGGCTAACCCTCTGCCTCGTACTCGCGGGGGAGCAGGGCGCGCGCAGTTACGCGAGCAGCGCCCGCCCGTATGACTTCTGGGATTTGAAAGGCATCGTGGAGGCGATTATGCCCGCCGTGGGTGTGGCGCAGCTTCAGTTCACCCCGGCGGTTGACGCCGTGTTTCAGCCGGGGCGCGCGGCAGAGGTGACGGCGAACGGCGCACGTTTGGGAGTCTGCGGCGAGGTACACCCGCGCGTGGCGGCGGCGTTCGAGTTACCGGGGCGGGCGTTCCTGGCGGAGTTCGACTTGGAACCCGTGATCGCCGCGATTGCCAGCCGTCATGGCACCTTGCGTCAGTTGCCGCCGATTTCACGCTACCCCGCGATTGCGCAAGACCTGGCCGTGGTTGTGGACGAGGCTACCACCGCCGCCGAGGTGGAAGTAGTGATGCGCGCGGCAGTTGGGCAACTCGCGGGGCGCATGCAATTGTTCGATGTCTATCGCGGCGAACAGGTACCGACGGGTAAGAAGAGCCTCGCCTTCGCGCTGACGCTGCAAGCGCCGAACCGTGCCCTCACCGAGGACGAGGTGACAAAGGTGCGGGATCGCATCGCGGGCGCACTGGCGAAGCGGCTCAAAGCCTCGCTGCGTGCATAGGTCTCGTTTGTTGTCATATCCCTGATGCTCATTACGTGCTGATTCACTCGATGAGCATCAGGGGATTTTTGTGAACCGCAGTGTATCGCGTGTTGCATCTGCGGTATGATGGCAGGGGAACATGACAAGCAATAGTCGCGGGACGGAGGGATGCATGACGCAACACACGACACGACGACGGGTACTTGGGGCAGGGCTGACGGCAGGCATCGCGGCGCTCGTTGCCGTGGTGAACACGCGCGCGGCAGACCCGCCGCGTGTCGAAGGCGTCAAGGTCTCGCAGACAAACCTCGCGCGCGGCAACCGCTTCACGGTCACGGTGAGCATCACGGGCGATGTGCGCGCGGCGACGATCACGTACGCCACGCCACGCGGGGGTGCGCTCACCCAGACCTTGCGCTTCACCTATGGAGTGAACTACGAGGCAGGCTTTTCGATTGCCAATGGCGCGCCGGTCGGGATGTATCGCGTGGACAACATCGCCGTGCGGGACACGAGCGACCGCGTGGTGTTGCGGCTGACGGCAGCCGACCCCGGTTTTGCCGACCTCGTGCGCGACGCGAGCGTGATCGTGACCGCCGACGGCAACCCCCAGAGCGTTGGCCAACCGTCTGCCGCACCGCTCGCACCGATTGCGGCTCCGACCGCAACGGCCTCCCCCCCGGTCCCGACCAGCCAGCCGACGACGGCAACGAATGCGCTTACGTTCGTATCTACAAGCGTATCGCAGAACCTGCTGGCATACGGTAATGCCTTTACGGCGCGCGTCATGGTACGTGGGCCGGTAGACACGGTGCGTGAGACGTACGCCTATCCCGGTGGCGAGACGACACACACGCTGGCGCTGGACTACACGCTGGGCGACGAAAGCCACTATGAGAGCACGTTCACGGTGACGGGCGATCTCCCCCTGGGGCGGTACACTGTGAGCCGCCTCTACGCGGAAGGGTCGGATGGCTCCGTGCTCGACCTCTCGCTGCCCTCGGACGACCCCCTGGTTGCGGGCAGCGGCGTGGACGTGACTACGGACGGCAATCCCCTGTTCCCGAATGCGCAACCGCCAGTCAGCACGCCAATGTCCACACCGGGCGGCTTGTCACCGGTACCAACCGCGCCACCTCCGCCCCCGCCGACTGCGGTACCACCACTCCCGCCAACTGCCGCGCCGCCCCCGCCGCCTGCGTCTGCGACTGCCCCACCCGCGCCACCCTCTGCCAGCGCAAATGCGAACCCGATCCGGTTTGCGACGGTCACGGTGTCCGCACCCACGGTGAGACCGGGGGCATCGTTTCTTGTCACGGCACGCATCGAAGACACGGTAGGCAACATCGTCGGGCAACCCGTGGTGTCGTTTTCTGATGGGCAACGCGAACTGTTCGCGTTTTTCAATCGCACCGCATCGGGGATGTACCGCGCCACCGTGTCCGTCTCGCAATACTACCCCGAAGGGACGTATGCCCTCACGCGCCTGTATGCGTACGATGACGCGGGAAATACGCTTGAGTTGCACGCACCGGATACCGCCGCTTTTGGCAGCGATATCCTCGTGCGCCGATAACATTGGCACGTCCCGCACGGGTGAAGGGGCATGATACACTACCGTTCGGCGCGACGTTCCGCGCCGGGGGGAGCAAAGGCGGAATGGTCACGGTACCACAAAGTGGCAACACGCCCGTCACGCGCGTCGCGGGGATGCAGGACGTATCCGCGTCCCGCCTCGCTGCCCGCGATGCGGTAACGGCACGGATGCTTGCCGCCGCCGCGCGCGCGGGGTTTGCCCGCGTGGATTTGCCCGTGATCGAGGCGACGGAGCTTTTTCTGCGCACGGCGGGCGAAGAACGAGTGCAGCAAATGTTCGCCTTTCGCGCCCGTAACCGCGAGCTTTGCCTGCGCCCGGAATTCACGGCGTCTGTTGTCCGTGCCACGGTTGCCGACGGTAGCCCGCTTCCCGCGCGCGTCGCGTACGCCGGCCCGGTGTTTCGGCATGAGCAGCCCGGTGCCAATCCCGGCGTGGTGGCGACGACTGCCCGACAGTTTACGGAGTTCGGCGTGGAGTTGATGGGCGCGCGGGGCGCGGTTGCCGATGCCGAGGTGATCGGCACGGCCTTTGCGTCGCTTCAGGCAGCGGGCGTGGCGCGGTCAACCCTCGTGCTCGGTCACGTCGGGGTAGCACGGGCCTACCTCGTGGCGCGGCGGCTCGACGAGCGCGTGCGCGACTGGCTCGTGTGGAGCATGGAGCGGATGCGGCCCGACGACCCGCGCGGCGAGCGCATGCACCCGGCACTCGCCGCGTTGCTGGCGGAGGACGCGCGCCTGCCGGAGGCGACACTGGCGAATCCCCCCGACCGCGATACGTTTCTCGCCTTGCTCCGTGAGGCGGGCATCTCGCTCGATGGCAATCGCCGCGCGCCGGAGGAAATCGCCGAAGGGTTGATGCGCAAGATGGCGCGGCGGGGGGAACACCCGGATGTGCGCCGCGCCCTCGCCTTTCTGCGCCGCCTCGTGACGCTGCGTGGTGCGCCCGATGCCGTGCTGCCCCAACTCGACGCACTCATCGCCGCCGAAGGGTTGCGGGACGACGAAACCACGCGGTTGCGGGAGATTCTCGCCCTGCTGCCCGCGTACGGCATCCCCACCGACGCGGTGACGCTCGATCTCAGCCTCGGACGCGGGCTGACGTACTACACGGGCATCGTGTTTGAGTGGGTCGCGCCCGATGGCACGCACATTGGCGGCGGCGGGCGCTATGACGACCTCGCTACCCGCATCGGCGCAGTGGAGCCGGTTCCCGCCGTCGGGTTCTCGTTGCAAGTCGAGCGCGTGATCGGCGTGCTTCCCGAACGCCCCGCTGTGCCATCAGCCGAAATTGTCTTGGTGCGTGTAGGATCGGGGACGCCACACGCTGCTGCGCGGCTCGTGACGCGCCTCCGGATGCTTGGCTGGGTCGCGGTGCTCGATGTCGCGGGCGATATGACCGACAGACGGGCAATCGCGACCGCCGCGCCGAGTGCGGACGGCGCCGTAATCCACTGGCAACCGTTTGTCGGGGCGGTGCGGGAGATCGCCTTTGACGACGATGTCGCGTGGCCGCTGCCGTCGCATGAGCGATTGTCCGGGGGCAGCCAATGAGTAATGACCAGTTGCGCCTCGCCCTGCCGAGCAATGCCCGGATGGATGAGTCGGTGCGGCAGTTCTTTGAGCGCGCGGGCGTCACCGTGCGTCGCCCCAGTCCACGGCAGTACACGGGCACGCTGCGCGGCGTGGAGGGCGTGTCGGTGCTGTTCCAGCGCGCCTCTGATGTGGTGTCAAAGGTGGATTCGGGCCTCGCAGACCTCGGTGTGACAGGGTTGAACCTCGTGCGGGAGTATCGCGCGGAGGATGACCGCCTGCTCGTGCTGCTGCCCGACCTGGGATTCAGCCGTTGCCGTCTCGTGCTCGCCGTACCGGAAGCGTGGGTGGATGTGGTGACGATCGCCGACCTCGCCGATCTGGCGGCGGACTTCCGTGCGCGGGGACGCACCCTGCGCGTCATCACCGGCTCGCCGAACCTCGTGCGTGATTTCCTCTACGGTTGCGGCATCATGTACTTCACAATCGTGGAGGGCGAAGGCGCGCTGGAAGCCGCCCCCGTGATTGATACGGCGGACATCGTCGCAGACATCACCGAGACGGGCACGACGCTGCGCGATAACCGGCTGAAAATCCTCGAAGGCGGCACAATCATGGAGTCGCAGGCGTGCCTGATCGGCAACCGCCATGCCCTGCGCGCCGCCGGGTGGAAGCGGGAGCGCACGCGCCATCTGCTCGAATTGATCGAGGCGAACCAGCGTAGCCGTCGTTTTCGCATCGTCACCGCGAATATGCGGGGCGAGAGTTCGTCCGAAGTCGCGGATCATGTGATCCGGCAGATCGAAACGGCGGGGCGGCTTGGCCCGACCGTCGCACCTGTGTACCCGAAGTCCGGCGCGTACGCGAACGGTCCGGTCGTCACGGCGCTCGATACGGGCTGGTACGCCGTCACGGTGGTTGTCGAGGAAGAGTTGTTGCTTTCCGCCGTGGATCACCTGCGCTTGCTGACGAACGGCGGCATCACGGTATCGCGGCCCGAATACGTCTTTCAGCCAGAGTCGGAAACGTACGCGGCGATGCTGCGCAATCTCGGTCTGGACGCGCCGAGTGCGGAAGGTGCGCGATGATGCGCCTGTTTACCGACATCGAGGAAGCGCGTCGTGTCCTGCTCGCCCGCAAGGCCGCAAGCGATGAGGAGTTGCCGGAACGGTTCCGCGAGGGCATCCGGCGCGTTTTCGGGCGTGACCTCACCGCGTCGGGCGTGGCGGAGGAAGTCTGCCGCGCCGTGCAGCGTGAGGGCGACCATGCCGTGCGCCACTTCACGCGAGAAATAGACGGCGTTACCCTCGATGCATTCGAGCTTCCGCTGTCTGCCTGCACTGATGCGCTTAACCGCTTGCCTAACGACTTGCGCATGGCGCTCGAAGCGGCGGCGGTGCGCGTGCGTATGTTCCACGAGCGGGAGCACCACGATTCGTGGTGGACGCACACGGGCGGCGATGTACTTGGGCAAATCGTGCTGCCGCTCAAACGGGTCGGTGTCTACGTGCCTGCGGGAACGGCGGCATATCCCAGTAGTCTATTAATGTCCGTTATCCCCGCAAAAGTCGCAGGAGTGCAAAGCGTCATCGTGGCAACACCGCCGCACCCAAAGGGCATGCCCGACGTGATCCTCGCGGCCTGTGCGATTGCGGGGGTAGACCGCGTGTTTACCGTCGGTGGCGCGCAGGCAGTTGCCGCCCTCGCGTATGGCACGGAGAGTGTGCCAAAGGTGGACATGATCGTTGGCCCCGGCAACCCGTTCGTCGCGGCGGCGAAGCGGTACGTGTTCGGGCAGGTGGCGATTGACCAGATCGCGGGGCCAACGGAAACGCTGGTAATCGCGGACGACACGGCGAATCCTGCATGGGTAGCGGCGGACCTGATCGCGCAGGCGGAGCACGGCGAAACCTCATCGGCAATCCTGCTGGCGTTGAGCGAAGCGGTCGCGCGGGCGGTCGCTGCGGAAGTGGAGCGGCAACTCGCCGACCTGCCACGGGCGGATGTGGTGCGGGCGAGCATGGCGGCGCACGGCGGCGCGGTAGTCGTGCCGGACATCGAGACGGGCGTGGCGCTCGCCAATGTGTACGCACCTGAGCATCTGTGCCTTTGCGTGCGCGACCCGTGGCAGTACGTCGGCCTCGTGCGCAACGCGGGTGGTGTCTTTGTCGGGGAGCATAGCCCGGAAGTGCTGGGGGACTACATCGCGGGGCCAAGCCACATCATGCCTACGGGCGGCACGGCGCGCTTTTCGTCCGCGATGCACGTCGGCGATTTCCTGCGTACAATGAGCGTGGTCGGGTTAACACCGCGTACCGCGTCGGCGCTCAGTGCGTCCGCCGCGACGGTCGCCCATGCCGAAGGCCTCGACGGCCACGCCCGCGCCGCGAAACTGAGGGCGGACGGATAAGTTCGCGGTTTCCTTGTGAATCTTTGTTTGTGAGACGGAGTGAGTTGCATGGCCAGCACCCTCTCAGACGCGCGAAAACTGTTGCGGGCGAGCGTTGCCGCAGTTGAACCGTACCGTGCGATGGAGCCGCTCGAAATAGTTGCGGCCCGTCGCGGCGTGGACCCGGCCCGCATCGTGCGGCTGCACATGAACGAAAACCCGTGGGGGCCACCGCTGCGTGTGCAGGAAGCGCTCGCCGCCTACGATGGCTACCATCACTACCCCGATCCCGACAGCCGGGAGATTCGCCACCTGCTCGCGGGCTATACGGGGATAGATGCGGCGCGCATCGTGGTTGGGGCGGGCGCGGATGAGGTGATAGACTGGCTGTTCAACCTTTTCACCGACCCCGGCGATGCCGTGCTCATTCCCACACCGACCTTCGGCATGTACGAGGCGCGGGCGCAAGTCTACGGCGTGGAAGCGCGCAAGGTACACCGGCGCGACGATTTCTCGCTCGACCTCGCGGCGATGGAAGCGGCGATTACCCCGGCGACCAAAGTCGTCTTTCTCACCTCGCCAAACAACCCCACCGGCAACCTCGTGCGCCAGCAGGAGGTCGTGCGACTGCTGCAACACGACGTGATCGTCGCGGTGGATGAGGCATACTTCGAGTTTTCCGGGCGCACGCTCGCGCCACTAACGGCGGAGTACGACAACCTCGTGATCCTGCGTACCTTCTCGAAGTGGGCGGGCCTCGCGGGCATCCGCGCCGGGTACGGGATTTACCCGCGCTGGATCGCCGACGAGGTCTGGCGCATCAAGCAGCCGTACAACATCAACATCGCCGCGCAGGTGGCGATCCCGGCGGTGTTCGAGGAGTTGCCCTACATCCGTCAGACGATCCGCCGCATCCGGCTGGAAAAACTGCGCATGTACCGCACACTGCGTAAGCTGAACTTCCTGCGCCCCCTCGAAAGCAAAGCGAACTTCCTGCTCGTACGCGTACTCTATGGCACGAGCGCCGCGTTGCAGGAATGGCTGGAGGACGACGGCATCTTTATCCGCCGCTACTCGTCGCCCGAACTGCGGGACTACGTGCGCATCAGTGTCGGGCGACCGGAAGATACCGACCGCCTGATGAGCCGCCTGCTCCCCCTCGCGCGGCGCTACGCGAAGGAAATGTGAGCCAATGCAGCAATCGGTGTCGGCAACGGAGCGCATCGGGTCGGTGGCGCGCACCACGGCGGAGACGGACATCCGCGTGCGCGTGGCGATAGACGGCACGGGCACGGCGGAGATCGCCACGGGCATCGGCGCGCTCGACCACTTCCTCATGCTCTGGGCGCGACATGGCCTCTTTGATCTCGCAGTCACAGCGCGCGGCGATCTCCACGTAGACGGACACCACACCGCCGAAGATGTCGGCCTCTGCCTCGGGCAGGCAATCGGCAAAGCATTGGGGGAGCGGCGCGGCATCGTGCGCGCCGCATCGTGCGTCATGCCGATGGATGAGGCGTTGGCGACCGTGGCGGTGGACTGCTCCGGGCGCGGTTACTTCGTGCTCACGGGCACGTTCTCGCAGCCCTTCGTCGGCACGCTGGAAACTGACCTCGTGCGCCACTTCCTGCACTCGCTTGCGGTCGAGGCGCGGATGAACCTGCACGTCCTGCTGCACTACGGGCAGAACGCGCACCACGAAGCCGAAGCGATCTTTAAAGGCTTTGCCCGCGCCCTCGATGCCGCGACCCGCCTCGATCCCCGCCTCGGCAACGCCGTGCCGTCCACGAAGGGGCGCATCGAGACGTAGCAGGGGATCAAAGACCGACGTTTTAAAGAAGAAGCCGAACGCTGTTAGGAGTAGGAGGTATGAGATATGAAGATTCATCGAATAGATCATGTGGGTATAATCGTCAATGATCTTCCTGCCGCGAAAGCGTTTTTTCTTGACTTTGGCCTTGAAATGCTGGGAGAAGGAAAAGTGGAAGGCGAGTGGGTGGAACGGATAGTAGGGCTTCATGACATTAAAGAGGAAGTTGTAATGTTGCGAACGCCAGACGGTGAGGCGAATATAGAACTAGTAAAGTTTTACACGCCATCGGATGAAAAAGGCATACAACGTCCTTTGGCAAATACTCTGGGTATCCGTCATATTGCCTTTGTTGTTGAAGATATTGAAGCCGTTGTTGCCAAACTGAAAAAGAAAGGCGCGGAACTTTTTGGTGAGATACAAAACTACGAAAACGCTTATAAATTATGCTACGTTCGTGGGCCAGAGGGAATTATTTTAGAGTTGGCAGAGCAAATCAAATAAGTTAGGTAATCTTCATAAATCTAGGACTTACGCACTTTAGCCTGGTCTACCGAGGATGGCGATTGTCCAGAATGCTAGAAAGATAAGGCCGATGAACGGATCACGACCAATCGCAATGGCTATTGCGTAAGAGGTGTATCGATAGAACTTCATATGTCCTAATAGCCTGTACCCCAGCCTGATGTCAGGTTGCCTCAAACGCTTATGTCAGTCCTCGACATCTCACTGCCCCTAGGCGTTTTCACGTCGGAACTGCAAGCGCCTGTTGCTGAAGGGCCAGCAGATGCGTGATGCCAACGCGACCAAGGTCGAGGAGGCGGGCGAGGGCGTCGGGGCCGAAGGTGGCGTGTTCGGCGGTCATCTGGAGTTCCACGAATTCGCCAGCGTCGGTCATGACGATGTTCGCGTCCACATCTGCCGCCGAGTCTTCGATGTATTCGAGGTCGAGGCGGGGTTCGCCGCCGATGACGCCGACGCTCACCGCCGCGACCGCGCCCCGGAGCGGCAATTGTGCGAGTTGCCCATCGGTCACGAGTGTGCGCAGCGCAAGGGCGAGGGCGACGTATCCCCCCGTAATCGCGGCAGTGCGCGTGCCGCCATCGGCCTGCAACACGTCACAGTCCACGGCGATGCTGCGTTCGCCGAGGGCCGCCAGATCCACCACGGCGCGGAGGCTGCGCCCGATCAACCGCTGAATCTCGTGCGTGCGCCCGCCGATACGGCCCGACACCGATTCGCGCTGCGAGCGCGTCAGCCCGGCGCGCGGCAACATCGAGTACTCCGCCGTCACCCAGCCCGACCCTTTGCCGAGCAGGAACGGTGGCACGCGCCCCTCGATGCTCGCCGTGCAGCGTACCTGCGTCAGCCCGAACGAAATCAGCACCGACCCCTCGGCGAACGCCGACACCCCCGGCTGAATGACCACCGGGCGCATCTCGTCCGTCGCCCGCCCCTCACGTAGTACCGCCATACAAGCCTCCCGATGTGAAATGCGAACGACGCGATACCTTATCGTACCGTTTTAACTTTCCCCACTTGGCGTCTTCGCGTCTTCGCGGTCATTCCCCGTTTCCGTTTCGGCCTCAACCGTCCGCGCACGTAAGCCCGCGAGCTTCGCGCCGATGCGCGCTTCCACGCCACGCTCGGTGGGGTGGTAATACTGGCGTCCGCGCAGGTTGTCGGGCAGGTGTACCTGAACCACGGTGGCATCGGCGGCATCGTGGGCGTACTGGTAGCCCTTGCCATAGCCGAGGCCCTTCATCAGTCCGGTGGGAGCATTGCGCAAATGCAGGGGCACGGGGTCATTGCGCGTCTTGGCGACATCCGCCTGCACCGCCTTATATGCGGTGTAGAGCGCGTTGCTCTTGGGAGCGACCGCGAGGTAGACGGCGGCCTCGGCGAGCGCGAGTGCGCCTTCGGGCATGCCGATGAAATGTACCGCCTGCTGCGCCGCCATCGCCACAGTGAGGGCTTGCGGGTCGGCGAGGCCGATGTCCTCCGACGCGGCACGCACGAGGCGGCGGGCGACGAATAACGGGTCTTCGCCGCTTTCGAGCATCCGCCCCAGCCAGTAGAGCGTGCCATCGGGGTCCGAGTCGCGCAGGCTCTTGTGCAGGGCGGAGATCGCGTCGTAGTGCGACTCGCCCCCCTTATCGTACGTGGCGGCGCGACGCTGTGCGGCTTCGAGTACCACCGCGCGGTCTATCACGCGGGGGCCGGACTGCGAATCGCCGGATGTGGTTAGCAGGGTTGGTGCAGTGAGCGCGGCGACTTCGAGCGTGTTGAGCGCAAAGCGGGCGTCACCGTTGGCGAGGTTTACCAGCATATCGCGCCCATCTTCAGTGAGCGTCAGCGTCAGTGTGCCGAGGCCACGCACGGGGTCGGTCAGGGCGCGGTCAATCAGCGTGGCGATGTCTGCGTCGGTGAGGCTGTACAGCACGAAGACGCGCGCGCGGGAGAGCAACGGTGCGTTCACCTCAAAGGAAGGGTTTTCGGTGGTCGCGCCGATGAACACCACGGTGCCGTCTTCCACGTATGGCAGCATCGCGTCCTGCTGCGCTTTGTTGAAGCGGTGAATCTCGTCAATAAAGAGCAGCGTTTTCTCACCGCGCGTGCGCCGCGCCCCTGCCTCGGCAACGACGCGCCGGAGGTCGGCGACGCCGGCGGAGACGGCGGAAAGCGGGGCAAAGTGCGCGTGCGAGGCGGCGGCGATCAGGCGCGCGAGCGTGGTCTTGCCCGTGCCCGGTGGCCCCCAGAAGATGCACGAGCGCACGCTGTCCGCCTCAATCGCGCGCCGGAGCAACCGACCGGGGCCGAGCAGGTGCGCCTGCCCGACATACTCATCGAGCGTGCGCGGTCGCATCCGGCTCGCCAGCGGCTCGGACGCATCAGGAGCATCGAGAGTAATTGCGGGGATCACCGATTGTTCGCCTGCCATTGTGCCCTTTTCGTTGATTATCGCGTAATCAAGAGTCAGAAGGGCCTTCGAGATCATCGAGCCGCTGACGCACTTGCGTCATCAGGGTTTCGGCTTCCGCCCTGCTCGTGATGCCGAATTCGTCGAGGTCTTCCAGCAACTCTTCCAGCCGGTCGAGCAAGTCGAGCAAGTCGTATTCCGTGATGGGCAAATCCTGCATCGCGTTCCCCTCGATTAAAGCCTGCGAAACCCTCACGGCTCAGGACTGATACAGCACGGCGGCGGAGACGATGGCGATGGCGAGCAGGGCGACGCCGCCAAACTCGATCACGTCAAAGAGGCCGATGCGGTCCCGCAGCTGGGCCGCGCTCAACCCTGCGATCAGGTAAAATACCGCGAGGAGAAACGCGCCCCCTGTCCAGCCTGCCGCCGACCAGTAGTTAATTACCCACGTTACCTGCCCGATAATCAGGCCCCCCGCGATGGCGTAGACGAACCGCCGCGACAGTGAGGCCGCTTCGCCATCGGTCATTTGCAGGAGCAGGAGCACGCAGATTACGGCGACCGCCGTGGCCGAATAGATGGAGCGCAGCTTGTTGATGTACAACATTGCCAGGGTGAGAAAGGCGACGACGTAGCTGATAATCGTCAGGGCGGTGCGCGCGGCATCATGACCCGCGCTCGCCGGTTCACGGAGAAACGTGCGCGCGAGCGTGCCGATGATGAGGGCAACCCACGTCACGATGGGCGCAGCAAACCACCACCCGCGGTCGTGATAGACCGAAAGCACGAGCAACCCCGCGAATACCGCCGCGAAGGGGAACAGCCACGCGGTTGCCGCAGGCAACCCCGGCGACGACCGACGACCGGCGACCAGCAGCACCGCCGCACCGCCGACGAGCGCGAGCGCGAGACCGGGCAGCCAGAATCGCAAACCGTCGAGCGAAAAGAGCGCGAAGGCAAGCGGGTTCGCGCCTATAAAGCCGCGCTCGACATAGCCGAGGAACGCGAGCAGACCGGCAACAATGGTAACAACCACGATCAGGGCAATCGCCGTCAATATCGGTCTGTGGCGCGCGCCGGATGCCACGCGCGGTTCCGCACTGACAACCGCGGGAGCCTGTTGCGCATACGGGGCGTACGGCGATGCCCCGGCTGTGTCCGCCGTTTGCGGAAATGAACCGGGCGGCAGACCGGGAACCGGCGCAACGGGCATCGGTGTCGCGACCGGCGCCAGCACAAACGCATCGGCGGATGGCGGCGATGCCAGAGAATCGGGATAGGTGGGCGGTAGTTCCTCGCCAGGGGGAGCTGCGACTACGGGCGCTGCCGGGGGAGCTACCGGTGCAATGGTGGTTTCCGCTATCGGCACCGACGCGGCAGGTATGACGTTTTCTACGGTCGGCGTATCTGGCAATATGGGTGATGCGGGCGCGGCGGGTGGCGACGCCGCACCGGCAGTGGACGGCGCGCTCTGCGCCTCCGACGTGCCTGGCACGTCGTGGGTTTCTGTCGCAGATGGATCAGCGCCTTCTGGCTGCGATACGGGTTGCACTGGCTGCACCGGCTGCACGTACGACGCTCCTCACTATCAGGATTCTGCCCCTCTGTACGAACAGTCTAGCAGAATCCCCGGCGGAGACAAGAGACACGACATAATGCAGCCGCGATTGCGGCTGCACACATGCCATCAATGCCGTGTCGGGGCAGGGAGCGGTGTCGCGCCGCCCACCGGTGTCGGGGCGGTCTGATGCGGTAGCGGGTTTACCGCCGGGCGCGGCACTACGGGTGGCACCGTCGGATTACCGCCCGCGACCACCGAGATCGTCACCCGCGTGGAGCGCCCCCCAAAAGTCGCGGTCAGCGTTGTCGTCCCCGCCGTGCCCGCCGTCACGCGACCGTTGCCGTCCACGGTCGCCACATGGGTGTCACTCACCGTCCAGATGGCCCCCGTGCTAACGGGCGCGCTCGTGCCGTTCGTGTAGCTCGCGGTCAGGCCAAAGGTCTGAGAGCTTCCCGCAATGATGTGCGCATCGCCGCCCGGTGTGATGCTGAGGCTTTGCACCTCCCGCGTGATCGTCACCGCGAGCGGGGTGCCGTTATACGTTGTGTTTGTGCTATCCGTAAGCGTCACGGGCAGGGAATACGGGCCACCGACAGGCGCGTTCGCCGGTATCGTCACGGTGCTTCGCCACGTCGTGCTCCCCGATGCGTGCGTGAGCGGCACGACACCGAGGCCAATCGCGCTGAGGTCCACCGAAACGCCCGTGAATGTCACGCCGGTTGCCGTGACATTCACGCTGAGGCCCAGCCCGAAACTACTGGCGATGCTCGCAGGCGACGCGGTGCCCGTGGTGCTTACTGCGATAGTGGTCATGGTGAACGTCGTAGACACATTGCTCGTCGCGTAGGTCGTATCGCCACTATAGGTCGCAAGCACGGTATGGCTTCCCGCCGCGAACGTTCCCGTCGAGGTGTACGTAGCAACACCACTGTTATTCACATTCACGGTCGCGAGCGTGGCGCCATTTTCCGAGAACGTCACACTCCCCGTGGCGACAGGTGTTCCGCCCGCTGTGGTCGTCACCGTTGCGGTAAGCGTGAAGGGCTGCGTCGTTGATGGAGAGGTGGGGTTAGCGGATAGCGTCGTCGTGATGGGGGTGAGGCTACCGGAGACGGAGACGGTGATGGGAGGGGAAGACGTGCTGGTCGCATACGTCGCATCACCGAGATACATCGCTGTAATGGAATGGCTCCCACTCATGAGTGTCGTGGTGGAAAACGTTGCCGTACCACCGGAGAGTGGGCCGGAACCGATCACCGCCGTACCGTCCAGAAACTGCACAGTGCCCGTTGGTGTTGCCATTGGCGCGCCCGAAGTGGCTGCCACGGTGGCGGTGAAGGACACACTGTCGCCGGAGGCAACGGTAAGCATCGAGGCTGGCGGCGAGGAAATCGCCCCGGATGTGGCGACGAGGCTCGTCGTGCTTGCGGTCGTCCCGGTGATGGTGTAATCGAGCGGCGCGCTATCCGCCGGGGTAAGCATACCGTCACTTCGTCCACTGTAGTGAATGACCGCATGCGTGACGCCGGGGGCGAGATCGGAAACCGTATACGTTGCCATCCCCCCACCTGAACCATAGGTGGGATCGTTGTACTCGGTGAGGGGGGTAGATGCCGACGTCCTGGTTGTTGCCCCTGTAAGCTCGAACGTTACGGAGCCGGTCGCGTTGTTTGCTCCCCCAACGACCGCACATGGAATTGAATTGACTTTCGCGGTAAAGGTGACGGAGGTCCCCTGGCTTGCAGGGGATGTAGGCGATGCCTCGACAACCACGGAATCAGGAGCGACGGGACCACAGGGTGGGGCAGTACGCGGGGTAACTGCATGTACTACAGGCGTCGCTACCGACACAAGGCCGCACATCAACGCGGTGATGAGTAGCCAACGCAACGCATGAAATCCCTGGCCCCACCTCGTGTTCATGGTGTTCATGTCCCCGTCCCCCTGCCTGCGACATCCTGCGCTCACTTCCGTTACTTCGCGGCATTCTACCTGAAAACCGCAAGTATGGGAATGTACATGCTACGAATTATTGCAATAAGCGGGATTAACCGAGGGAGTTTTTCACCTGTTCGGCGACCGCGTGGGTCATACCGGGAATCGCGGTGATCTCCTCGATGCTTGCAGCCCTGATGCCCTTCACGGAGCCGAACGCCAGGATCAGTTGCTTTTTGCGCTTGGGGCCGATGCCCTTGACGTTGTCTAGTTCGCTTTTGACCATTGCGGCGGCGCGTTTCTGCCCGTGAAAAGTATTGGCAAAGCGGTGCGCCTCGTCGCGCACGCGCTGCACGAGGTACAACGATTGCGCGTCACGCGGCAGGATCACGGGGTCGCGCCGCCCCGGCAGGAACAGTTCTTCATTCTGCTTGGCGAGGCCGACGATGGGCACGGTGAGCAGGTTCAGTTCCGCCATCGCGTCGAGCGCGGCGTTCAGTTGTCCCTTGCCGCCGTCCACGATCACGAGATCAGGCCAGTTCGACCAGCCCGCCGCATCGGCGGTATCGGGAGTCTGCATCCGCTTGAAGCGCCGCCCGATGACCTCCTGCATCGAGGCGAAGTCGTTCGCGCCCTCCACCGTTTTGATGGAAAACTTGCGATAGTCGGACTTCTTGGGCCGCGCGTCCTCGAACACGACCATGCTCGCCACCGAGTTCGTGCCCTGGGTGTTCGAGATGTCGTAGCACTCGATGCGGCGTGGCCAGCCGGAGAGGCCGAGCGCTTCTTGCAACTCACTGAGCGCGGCGGTCATTTTCTGCTCGTCGGTAAGCCAGCGCAGGCGTTCCTGCGCGAGGTTTTCGGCGGCGCTCTCGGCGGTCATCGCCACGAGTTGCACGCGCTCGCCCCGTTGCGGCACGACGACCTCCACCTTGCCGTCGCGCCGCGCGCGGAGGAAATCGAGCAGCGCGGGGCGGTCATCCGCCGGAATCGCGTGCTGCACAATGAGCAGGGGGGGCACGGTGCGCGCCGTGTTGTAGTACTGCTCCACGAAGCGGCTGAGGAGCGCCGGGTTTTCGTCGTCTATCCGCGCTCCAACGAGCCGCAAATGCTCCGTGCCGTGTATCTTATGCCCGCGCACATTCAACACCTGCACGCCGGCGTCGCCGCCTTCGCCACGCGCGATGGCAATCACGTCCGCGTCGGCGTCACGCCGCGAGACGATCTTTTGCCGTTGCAGCACATGTTCGAGGGCACGAATGTCTTCCTGATACCGCTGCGCCTGCTCGAAGCGCAACTCCTCGGCGGCTTCGTCGCGCCTGGCGATCAACTCCTGCTTGATCGTTTCGTCCTTGCCCGAAAGCAGCAGGCTCGCGCGCCCCAACTCCGCTTCGTACTCCTCCGGCGTGGACTTCGCGGCACAGGGCGCGAGGCAGCGGTGCATGTGGTAGTAGAGGCACGGGCGCTGGTTGCCCGTGATCTCAATCGAGCACTTGCGGTATTGAAAGAGCCGTTCGAGCAGGTCCAGCGTGCGCTGGGGCGAACCGCCCGTGGTGATCGGCCCGAAGTAGCGCCCGCCGTCCCCCAGCACGCGCCGGGTAATCACCACGCGCGGCCAGGGTTCGTTGGTGATCTTCAGGTACGGGTACGTCTTATCGTCCTTGAGCAGGATGTTGTAGTGCGGCTGGTAGCGCTTGATCAGTTCGTTTTCGAGGATCAGCGCCTCACGGGGCGTGTCCGTGCGAATGACCTCGAAATCGGCGATGCGTTTGGCGAGTTCGCGCGTCTTGCCCGTCATCGAGCGCGGCGAGCCGAAGTAGCTGCGCACGCGGTCGCGCAGGCTCTGGGCCTTGCCGACGTAGATCACCATGCCCGCCGCGTCCTTCATCAGGTAGACACCGGGCGCGGTGGCGAGCGCGGCGAGCCGGTCGGCGAAGGGATGCGGTTGCCCTGCACGCTTCAGGCCACCGGCGGCGCGATGCTCGCGTGCCTCGACGCGCACGCCGATGTCTGCTTCCAACGCATCCGCGCCGTCCGCATCGTCGGGTGCGTCACTCTCCGGTGCGTCGCGCTCCGGTACATCGCCATCGGGAACGGCGGCGAGATTCGCCGTGTCGGCGTCGGTGATGTCGCCCGTGGCAGTAATCGTGGTCGCGGGAGGGGAAGCGGTTTCGTTATCCATGCTATTATTTTCGCACACAACGACGCGATTGACCCCCGCCAGAGCGAGGAGCGACCCGGTATGAAACAGATGGACAGTGCGGCGATTCGTCGCACCTTTGTGGAATACTTCAAGCGGCACGCGCACCGGCATCTGCCGAGCGCGTCGCTCATCCCGCCGCAGGACACGGGATCACTGTTCACGCTCGCCGGGATGCAGCAGATCGCGCCGTATTTCCTCGGGTTGGAAACCCCTCCCGCTCCGCGCCTCGTGACTGCGCAAAAGGTCTTCCGCACGAACGACATCGAAGAAGTGGGTGACGAACGGCACGCCACGTTTTTCGAGATGCTCGGCAACTTCTCCGTGGGCGACTACTTCAAGCATGAGGCAATTGATTTCGCGTATGAGTTCCTCGTGGATGTCTGCGGCATTGACCCGGAGCGCATGTATCCCTCTATCCACCCGGATGATCCGGACGCGCGTGATCTCTGGCGCGCGAAGGGATTTCGGGACGAACGGATCGTGCCGCTTGAAGAAAACTGGTGGGCGCCCGGCCCCGTAGGTGCGAACGGGCCGGACAGCGAGATCTACGTGGATCGCGGGTCACAGTACGGTAAGGACTTCCCAGAGGGTGGCCCCGACCGAGACGACCGCTATCTGGAAACCTGGAACCTCGTCTTCACCCAGTTCAACCGCAACGCGGACGGCACGAACACTGCCCTGCCCCGCCCGAATATTGACACGGGCATGGGGCTGGAGCGCATCGCGATGCTCCTGCAAGACGTGCCGACCTTTTATGAGACCGACCTGCATCAGCCGATCATCGCGGCGGCGGCGCGCATCAGTGGCACGATCTACGGGCGCGACGCGAAGGCCGACCGCGCCCTGAAGATCATCTCTGACCACAGCCGGGCGATGACGTTTCTGATCACCGACGGCGTGCTGCCATCAAACGAAGGGCGCGGCTACGTGTTGCGGCGCGTGATCCGGCGCGCGATCCGGCAGGGACGGTTGCTCGGCATCGAGCGCGCTTTTCTCACCGACACCATCGGCGCGGTGATCGAAAAGATGGCCTCGGCGTACCCGGAGTTGCGCGAACGCGAGTCGCACCTGATCCGCGTGGTGGAGCGCGAGGAAGAGGCGTTCCGCAAAACGCTCAACGCGGGCCTGGGACGCTTCGATGCCCTTGCCGCCGATGTGCGCGCGGCGGGCAAAACCGAGATTCCCGGCGACGAGGCGTTCCGGCTCTACGACACCTTTGGCTTTCCGCCCGATCTGACGCGCGAACTGGCGGGTGAGCAGCAGATCACGATTGATGAGGCGGGCTTTGCCCAGGCAATGACCGCGCAACGCGAGCGTAGCCGTGCTGGTGCGACCTTCGACAAGGCCGCATTGAGCAACATGCAGACGATCGGCGCGATGGGTCTGCCGCCCACGCGGTTTCTCGGCTACGAAACCACGCAGGCGCGCGGGCACGTCTTGGGGCTGTTGAGTGCGGAGGGGGCAATCGCGGAGGCGACCGAGGGGGAGCAGATCGTGCTCTTTCTCGACGAGACGCCATTTTACGCGGAGAGCGGCGGGCAGATGGGCGACACCGGCCTGATCGAGCCGGAGGGTGGCATCTTTCTCGTGGAAGACACCTATCGCCCGAACCCCTCGCTGATCGCGCACCGGGGGCGGCTGAACGAGGGGTCGTTGCGCGTCGGCGACGCGGTGACGGCAACGGTGGACGCTACGCGGCGCACGGCGATCCGCCGCAACCACACGGCCACGCACCTCATTCACCGCGCGCTGCACATCGTGCTGGGGGAACACGCGAAGCAGGCGGGGTCGCTCGTCGCGCCCGACCGCTTGCGCTTCGACTTCTCACACGGCGGGGCAATGACGCCTGCCGAAGTGCGTGAGGTGCAAACGATTGCCAATGACGCCGTGCTGCGCGATACGCCCGTGGCGACCGAGATTCAGCCCTACGCAACGGCGGTGGCGTCGGGCGCGATGGCGCTCTTTGGCGAAAAATACGGCGACGAGGTGCGCGTCGTGCAGATCGGCGATTTCTCCAAAGAACTTTGTGGCGGCACGCATGTCGGGCGCACGGGGGAGATCGGGCCAATCGTGGTAGTGACGGAAGAGTCGAGCGCGGCAGGCGTGCGGCGTATCGAGGCGATCACGGGCCAAACGGCGATGGAGTACCTCGCGGGGTTGCAGGAGACGGTGCGCGGTCTCGCCGCCGAGTTTCGCGCCCGCCCGGAGGACCTCGCCACAAAGGTCCACGCAGTGCGCGACCAGTTGCGCGAGCGGGAGCGCGAGGTGGAGGCATTGCGGGCGCAACTCGCACAGTCGGTGGCGCGCGATCTCGCTACGTCCGCCGAGCAGATGGACGGTGCGAAGGTTCTCGTTCGTCGCGTTGCGGCGGGTGACACCCTGGAAGACCTTGCAGTGCAGTTGCGCGAGCAGTTGGGCACAAGCATCGTGGTGCTCGGCGGGGTGAAAGCGGACGGCAAGCCGTCGTTCGTGGCGGCGGTCTCGCGCGACCTGACGGCGAGAGTGCAGGCGGGCAAGCTCGTCGGGGAGATGAAACCGTACGGCATTAACGGCGGTGGCAAGGCCGATCTAGCACGCGGTGGCGGCAATGACGCAGCAGGACTCGACGCTGCCCTCACGGCGGCGCGCGACCGCCTGCACGCCCTGCTCGGCACTGGTTCCGGTGGCTGACCGATGACTGATCTGCGTCGCCCCCTGATGGGGCTGGACGTGGGCACGCGGCGGATCGGCGTCGCACGGTCAGACGAACTCGGCCTGATCGCCTCGCCGGAAACCACGCTCGCGGTCGCGGAAGGTGCGGGCGGGGTCGCCGGTGCGGTCACGGCACTGGCGGCGCTGGCGCAATCGTGGGACGTGGCGCGGGTGGTCGTGGGGATGCCCCGGAATATGCGGGGCGAGCGCGGCGTTCAAGCAGAATGGACGACGCAATTTGCCGATGCGTTGCGGGCCGCGCTCCGGGACGTGCATATCCCCGTTTCGACCTATGACGAGCGGCTATCGAGCGCAGAGGCGGAGCGGGCAGATCGCGCCGTCGGTGGTTCGGCAAAAAAGCGTCGGGCGGAGCCGCTTGGGCGCACCTCGCTCGACGCTCGCGCGGCGGCGATCATTTTACAAGGGTATCTCGACCGCGAGCGGTTCCGGCGCGATTCGGCCCTTGACACAGACAACGGCAGGACATAGCATCAGGGCAGGGCGTACGGACGAAGCATCATTGATATTTGGTGTATGCGGTCTCGCACCCGTCCTTACAGGAGGCAATCATGGACACGACAATGGTAACGGAGACGGAGCAGGCGAAACCAACGATGCCGGTGATGAAGGAGCAGGTGCTCTCCGCGATCAATAAGGTGCGCCCCGCGTTGCAGGCGGACGGCGGCGACATGGAACTCGTTGAAGTCACGGAAGACGGCGTGGTCATGGTGCGGTTGCATGGTGCGTGTGGTGGTTGCCCAATGAGCACCATGACGCTCACGTATGGCATCGAGCGGTTCCTGCGTCAGCAGGTACCGGGCGTCACGCAGCTCGTTCCGGTCGAGTAATTCCCCGCGCCAAGGTGAAATGACAATACAGGACAATACAAAAGGGGGAGGCAACTGCCTCCCCCTTTTGTGCGATTTGTGATGGGAAAAAGCGATGGCCTACTGCACGTCGTCGTGTTCGAGGCCACTTGCGGAACGCGGGGCATAGGTGTCGTCCGCCCGTCCAGCGTACTGGTCCTCATCGCGCTTGATATCCACATCTTGCCGGAAAACAAATGTCCGCCCGCTCATCTCGTCGCGTACGTAGTTGAGGGTGCGGTCATCCATCCAGCGGTAGACCGTGGGGCGGGTGACGCCAAGCACCTGCGCGGCATTGCCGATGCTCATCAGTTCGCTCGGATCCACGGCCCGCAGTTTCGCCTGCGAGAGCATTTTGCCGAGCGGTTCTTCCCAGAAGGAGCGCGGCACCTGGTAATCATCTTCGCCCGCCGGCCAGAAAAGCAGTTCCAGCACGGAGTTCACCGCCCGGAAGACTTCCTCTTGATTCGCGTGAATTTCGCCCCGCGAGATGCGGGCGAGATGAAACAGGTCCTTACCGAGAGGACCCTCACGCAGGCTTTCGACCGAGACCGTATCCGGCCCTTTCCCAAAGAGCTTGATCGAGTAACGATGCAACTGGCTGTAGACCACTCGCAAGGTTGAGTCAATCGTTTCCTGAACCACCGCCGACCCATCGGGACTCATGGCGCTTCCCTCCCCCCACTGTGTGTTTCGTCTTCGGCGCGCTGTGAACGCTTGTACGGACGCGACGTACGTTAGCCATTGTACGTGCGTTTATGTCGCGTTGTCAACTAGAAAAACCTTACGCTGTCTTTTGCCGTTACCCCAGACACGATTGATGCGAACAATCACGCTGCCGAATTCGCCGATTGCTTGCGTTGCAGCGTATACTCGAAGTACACGGATTGTCTGTGATACATGTAGTACTCATGGGGCCGAGGTATGCAGGGCGCAATCCAACGTACATGCCATCGCACCTGGCGACGCACCGCGTGTGGCGTTCTCGCTTGGCTTGCCGTGATCTGTCTCGTGGTCGGGGTTGTTTCGTCACCGATGCCGGTCGTTTCGGCTGCCGCACCCACGTATGACGAGTCGGTGGGAATCTTACAAGTGTATTTCCTGCGCCTGAATACGCGGCAGTATCCGGGAGCGTACCGCCTGTACGGCGCGTCATTGCCGCAGCGTCAGAGCTACGGCGCCTTTGTGGCGAATTTCGGCCTCGTCTCACGCTTCGACCTCGCGGTGCTGGACACGATGCCGGCAGGCGAAGAAACGGTGGTGCATGTCGCGCTCGTGGCCCGACTCGTCAACGGCGGCAGTGTCTATTACGGCGGGTACTACGTGATCGGGCGGGAAAGCGGGCGCTTTCGCATCATCAACAAGAACGTGGTGAGCACGGGCAATGATGTGCTTGAGGGTGACATCCCGTTCGCCCCATAGCCTGACGGGGCGAACAGGGGCTACCGTTACTGTGGCTACTGCGGCAGGCGGCGCGGAGGGTAGGCGAACCACGCCACGATCAGGCTGCCAAGCGTGAGTACGACGAACAACAGGTCGTGCTTGAAATGCGGGTGACCAGGGGCGAACGCGGTCCAGTACACGATGTTCAGGGCGAAGACGACGGCGAGTACGACTGCCGCGATGGTCAGACCCATACGTTGCCCCCGCGAAAACTGCTCCATGCGTGTGCTCCTTATTCCTGTACATTCAATGTCGCGCGCGTATTATCCTGGTGGCGGGGCACCGCATATCCCACGTCTCCCAAGTGTATCAGGATGATGCAGCGCGCTGTTGCTCCGCCTGGTATGCCGCCAGTTCCGCCTCATGCTCGGCCAGCTTGCGCGCGGCATCGGCGAGTTGCCCACTTGTCGTTGACGGATCACCTCCCTGTGCCCGCGTCACTTCGCTTTTCAGCACCTCCACAAGCCCCTGAAGGTCGTACACATGCTGCGCAAGTACCGTCGCGTACGGCATCCCGGCATTTTCCGCCTGCTGGCGCAACCGTGCGAGGATTGCCGCCGGAATCGTATAGGCCATGCATTTCCTCCTGTCTTTCACTGATCGCCGGTCAGGGCTGCTTTTCAATGCGCAGATATACCGCGTACCAGTCGCTGCGGATCGCCTGCTGCGCGGCGGCGAGTGTCATAGTGCCATTGCACATCTGGTCGTGCAGGTAGTTCTCGACCCGGTCTTTTTCGTGCGCGCCGGGGCGCGGCTCGTAGGGTTCAGGCCAGAGATTCGTGAGCATGTTTGAGCCACCAAGTTCGAGTGAGATGAAGTGGTCCACCTCATGCTTGCCCGGTTCGTTCGGCACGCCGTATCGCCGATAGACCTCGGCTCGCTCGTCGCTCGTGACTGAGCGTACACTCTTGCTGTACCCCGGCTCGCACACTTGCGCTTGCGTCACGCCCGGAAAGGTGTCACCGGGGGTGAGCGCCGGATCCGGGTATAGGGATGCCACGCCAACATGTGCGGGTGCGCCGTTCATCGGGGCAGGCCCGTTGCCGTTACCAGGACCAAGGGTACAACCGGTCAGGGCAACGACCAGAAACGCGACCAACATGCGGTCGGGGTGCGTACACGCGAGGGGAGCCATTCTCCGACCCGTTCTCCACATTACTCGTTCCACTCCGCAGTCGAGACGGTGATACGACGTTCCGCTGTCCCTATCCTACTGTATGTACAGCAAAACGGGAATAGCCGACGCGACGAGAGGCAAAGCATCGCCAAAGGAGTAAGCGCATAATAATAGTTAAGCGACATGATACGCGAATGGTCCCGCCTGTCCGTGACTAGGACACGGACAGGCGGGACCATTCGCGTATCGTTGCAACAGTTACCGCGTCGCAAACAGGAGACAGATGGGAGTTGGCACCGACGTGATCGGTTCTTGCATCGTCAGCGTACCCGTGTCGGGTTGAACGCGAAAGGTGACGATGGTGTCCGAGTTCTGGTTTGCCGCATAAAGAAACGCGCCCGTGGGATCGAGCGTAATGCTGCGCGGCGTCTTGCCCCGCGTGGATTCGCGCGCGACCGGTGTGAGGCCCCCCGTGGCCGCGTCTACCGCGAAAACCGCGATGCTGTCGTCGCCCCGGTTGGAGCCGTACACAAACGCACCGGAGGGGGCAACGACGATCTCTGCCGTGGTACTCTCCCCCGAAAAACCCGCCGGGAGCGTGGATACGGTGCCGAGGGGCATCAGGGCGCCCTGCGCCGCGTCGTAACCGAACGAGGCAATCGTGGAGTTGAGTTCGTTAATTACGAACACGTACCGCCCGTTCGGATGAAACGCGAGGTGTCGCGGCCCCGCGCCGCCCGCCAGTTGCGCCGACCGTCGCCAGTTCGTGGACCGGGCGGTGTGAGGGACTTCTGTCTCGTCGTTCAATGAGAGCTTGCCTGACGCGGTGTCCAGCCGGTACGTCAACACGCGGTCAATCCCCAGATCGGCGGTGAGCAGGTACTGGCCATCCGGGGAGAAGACGACCATGTGCATGTGTGCCCCGGCTTGCCGCACATTCGGTCCGGAACCGTGATGCTGCACGAAGTCTACCGCCTCGCCGAGGCTCCCATCGGTTTCTATCGGCAGGACGGCGATGCTGCCGCTCGTGTAGTTGGCGACCGCAACGTACCGCCCCGTCGGATCTACGCAAAGATGGCATGGGTCGTCGCCACGCGAGGGTTGGCGGTTGAGAAAGGTGAGGGTGCCGGTCGCGGGGTCAATGCGGAATGCACTGACGCCGCCGTTTTTGGTTTCATTAACGGCGTACAGATAGCGTTGTTGATGATCGAGCGCAAGAAACGAGGGGTTCTCGACATCGGGCACCGTCTGTACCGGCGCGAGCGCACCAGTGTCCGGGTCCATCCGGTAGACGTAGATCCCCTCCGCCTTGCCTTTGTAGTCAGGGCGTGTGTAGGTGCCGATGTACATGCGCAATGGCTGACTCACGAGAACACTCCTTTTCCGCCCACGGCGCTCGTCATTTACTCAATGTCTGAGGGGCGTGCGGGGCTATCGAGCACTGCATAGCTATCGCGCACCGAGGCGGCAAGGTAGGCGAGGGTCTGCCGGAAGTAGCTCAGATACTGGTCCCACTGCTCGGGCGTGCCTGCCGTGTAGACGACCTTCAGGTCTTTGCCCTCGCCGTCCGTTTCCAGATCACGGAGCAGGCCGAGCCGAGCCATCGTGATGCGGTCTGCCAGTCCCATCAATCGTCCAAGCAGTTCCTGATATTCGTCCACGCTGAATCCTCGCGTTTCTTCGTCAATCGTTTCCAACGGTACCGCTGTGCGCATGGTACGCGACATGCCTGCCACGCGGCAATGGCCCGGTGGAACATGATATACTTCGCCCCGGCACGCAGGCGCGCGTGTCTGCCCGATGCTCACACAGGAAGGGAATTGCCCATCATGGCCCGCACGCTCGACACGCCGCGCGTTGCCCGCGTCCATCGCGCCACCGACTGGCCCTTGCGGCTCGTGGTCTTTACCGGCGGTGCGGTAAGCATCGGCATCGAACTTGCCGCCTCGCGCCTCCTCGCGCCGTTCTTCGGCACCTCGCTCTTCATCTGGGCGACGCTGATCGGTCTCGTGCTCATCTATCTCTCGGTGGGGTACATCGTCGGGGGCAAGCTCGCCGACCGGTATCCGGACGCCAATGTGTTGTACGCCATCACCGCCATCGCCGCGTTTGTCACCGGGCTGATCCCGTTGGTCTCCCGCCCGATCCTTGCGGCAAGCATCACCGCCTTTTCCGCCTTTTCCCTCGGTGGTTTCTATGGCTCGCTTCTCGGCACAATCGTGCTCTTTGCCATTCCCGTGACGCTGCTCGGTTGCGTCTCGCCCTACGCGATCCGGCTCTCGGTCGAATCGCTCACCGGTGCGGGCAACACGGCGGGGTCGCTCTATGCCCTCAGCACGGTCGGCAGCATTCTCGGCACCTTTGTGCCCACATTCCTGCTGATCCCCCGCATCGGCACCTTTCGCACGTTTTACAGTTTCGCCGTAGTTCTGCTCGCGGTGTCCGCCTTTGGCCTCATCACGATCCCGGTGCCGGGACGGCGGCGGGGCCTGGTTGCGGTCTCACTCGTGCTGCTGGGCGTGACCCTGCTCGTGGCGAGCTTTGGCGCGAGCGGCTTCGTGCGCCCCGTGGACGACACGCACTCGCTCGTCTATCAGGGCGAAAGCGCGTACAACTTCATTCAAGTTGTCCAGGACGCGGATTCCCATGCGTACGAACTGTTATTGAATGAGGGACACGCGATTCACTCGATCTACTACCCGCAGGAGGCTGCGACCAACCAACCCCTGACACGCGGGCCGTGGGACTACTTCGTACTTGGCCCGTACTTCACGCCGGGGGCGCGCACGACGAGTGTGCATGATGTCTGCTTTGTCGGACTGGCCGCTGGCACGGGGGCGCGACGCATGACACAGGCCTTCGGGCCCAACCTGCAAATAGACGGCGTCGAGATTGACCCGAAGATCGTCGAGGTCGGGCAACGGTACTTTGCGATGACCGAGCCGAACCTGCATGTCATCATCGAGGATGGGCGCTACTACCTGAAAGCGACCACGAAGCGGTACGACGTGGTCGCGGTGGATGCGTATAAGCAGCCGTATATCCCCTTTCAACTGACCACGAAAGAGTTCTTCACCGAAGCGCGTGACCACCTGAACCCCAACGGTACACTGATCGTCAATGCGGGGCGTAGCGCCACCGATTACCGCCTCGTCGAGGTCATCTCCCAGACGATGCGCGCGGTCTATCCGCATGTCTTCACGATTGACACGCAGAATTACACGAACACGATGGTGATCGGCTCACTCGACCCGAATGCCACGCTCGCGGACTTCACCCGCAATATCAACGCGGAAGCGCTCGTCAACCCCAACTCGCCCGTGGTTTCGGTCGGGAATGCCGCGTTGCAGTACGGCAAAATGGCGGAAGTCCCGCCGGGGCCAATGGTGTTCACGGACGATCTCGCGCCCGTGGAAGACCTCGTGGACCGCATCATTCTCGATTACGCCCGCAATGGCAAGTAACATGACAAGCACGATCACTGCTGCAACGACCACTATCCCGGTGGTTCTGCCCCTGCTCGACCGCGTGCCGGGTATCCGATACGCCGTTTCCACGCGGGATGCCGCCCGTTCCATCGGGGGGGATATGAGCTTCAGCACTGGGGGGGATGACCCGGCAGGGGTGATCGCGAACCGCGCCGCGTGGCTTGCAACGGTCGGCGCGACGCCGGAGACGGCGGTGATGAGTGGTCTCGTCCACGGCACGGCAGTGATGGCAGTCGGGGCGGCGGACGCGGGCCGTGGGGTGCGCGATCCCGCTACAACCATCACCGCCACCGATGCGCTCATTACCAATGTGGTCGGTCTCACGCTCGGTATGTGCTTCGCCGATTGCACACCGCTCCTGCTTGTAGACCCTATCCGGCGCGCGATCGGCCTCGGTCACGCAGGCTGGCGGGGAACGCTGGCGGGAATGCCCGGTGCGATGGTGCGCGCAATGCGCGACACCTACAGCAGTGATCCGGCGGACTTGCTCGCGGTGATCGGGCCGACGATCGGGCCGGAGACGTACGAAGTCGGCGCGGACGTGGCGGAACCGTTCGCGGTGGCGTTTCCGGACGCCGCAATACTCTGCCCGGTCGCGGATAAACCCGGCAAATGGCTGCTCGATCTCGGGGCGGCGAACGCCATGCAATTCGCGCGTGCGGGTCTCGCATCGGCACACGTTGCCGCTAGCGGCATCTGTACGCTTACACAGGGAGACCAATTCTTTTCGCATCGTTATGCGCGTGCGCACCACGAACGCGAGGGGCGCTTCGCGGTCTTTCTCCGGCTTACCGATCACGAGGCACCCCATGACGACCGGAATGGCGACACCACGCCCGCCTGATGAACAGATCGCGGCAAACGTCGCGCGCGTCCGTGCGGAGATCGCGGCGGCATGTGCATGGAGCGGGAGGCACCCGGATGCGATCACGCTCGTCGGGGTGACGAAAAGCGCGGATCGTCGTGCCGTGGATGCATTGGTCGCGGCGGGCGTTCACGATCTCGGTGAGAATCGTGTGCAGGACGCTCTCGTGAAGTTCGGGCTGCGCGGAGACACATCACCACCCTTGCGGTCTGACGTGCGGCTGCACATGATCGGTAATCTCCAGACCAACAAAGCCCGCGATGTTGTGCGGCACTTCGCGGTCGTGCATTCCCTCAACCGCATCGCACTCGCGGAAGCATTGCAGGAGGCAGCGGCGCAAGAGGGGAAAATAATCTCCGTGCTGATCGAGGTCAACCTCAGCGGTGAAAACGCAAAGCAGGGCGCTACCCAAGGTGATGTGACGCACATCCTCGAACACGTTCGCGATCATTGCGCCAACCTCTCCGCCGACGGATTGATGACGATTGCGCCGAACAACGCGGACGAGGCAACCGTCCGCACCACCTTCCGGGTACTGCGCGAACTCCGCGACCGGATGCGCGATTCCTTTCCCGACAGCGCGCTTCCCGTGCTGTCAATGGGGATGAGCAATGACTTCCCCACCGCCGTGGAAGAAGGCGCGACGCACGTTCGCGTGGGTCGCGCCCTTTTTGTCGGGGCTGATGATTCCGTTCGCTAACCCTTCGATTAACCGTTGACTACGGCCTCGCGGTCACAGCTCCAGTCGGTCGGACGGTCGCAGGTGCGGGGGGCACAACCGCTGCAGGTGTCGCGTTCGTGGGGGACTGACCGTTCAACATTTGGAGGTCGGCTTCGATCCGCGCCTGTTCCATCCCATAGGCCGCGAAGTCATTGCGTTTCAAGGCATCCTGCCCGCGCTGGTACGCGGCAAGGGCGTCCGCCGCGATAGCCTGGGTGTTCCCGCTTGCCGGTGGCGGGGGTGATGTGCCGCTGGGCGCGCTATTTCCCGGTGTCAGTGGCGTCGTCACGGTTTGCCCATTGCCCACCAGCGCGCTCAATGCTTCGTCGAGCGTTGCGCCCATCACCACGCGGCTCTGTGAAGCGACAATCACGCGCTTCAACTGTGGGAATGGGCTATTCGTCGCCTGCACATACAACGGCTCGACATAGAGAATCGTGTTGCCCAGCGGCAAGATCAGGAAGTTGCCGAAGTTCACTTTGGAGCCAGACTGGTCAAGTAGGGTGATTTGTTGGGATATGTTTGGCTCTTGGTTAATCCGCGCCTGTACTTGCAACGGTCCCTGAATCGTGCTCTGGCGCGGGAAGACATACGACACGAGCTTGCCGTAGTTTGCGCCGTCAGAGCGACCGGCCATCATCGCGACCATGTTTTGCCGGTTATCGTTGCCCCCGGAACCGCCCGGCGTGAATGGCCGCACGAGCGCGAACTCCTCCGTCTGTTGCCCTGGCAGGCGCAAGAGCACGTAATACGACTCGATGGGGGCGATCTTGGTTTTATCGGTGCCGACTTGCTCCCGCGCGATGGCCCACTGGTCGTCGCTCTGATAGAACTCTTTCGGCGTCGTGACGTGGTAGCGCAGATAGATGTTCGACTGCACATCCATCAACCCTTCCGGGTAACGGAATTGCGCGCGAAGCGCGGGCGATACAGCGGCAATGGGCGTAAAGAGTTGCGGGTAAATCGCCTGATAGGTGCGGATCAGGGGGTCCGCCGCGTCCGCGACGTAGAAATGCACGCTACCATCGGCGGCATCCACCGTCGCCTTCACGCTGTTGCGTACGTAGTTAAACGGCCCGGGGCTGGAGATTTTGTCGGTACCACCAAAGGGCTGGCTATACGGGTACCGGTCAGTGGTGGTGTATGCGTCCGTAATCCAGACGAGACGCCCATCCACGATTGCCATGTAGGGGTCACTATCGTACGACAGAAAGGGCGCGAGGGTTTGCAACCGCTCCGTGATGTTGCGTCGGAAGAGGATTTGCGAGTCCGCCGTGATATCGCCGGAAAGCAGCAGCTTCGACTCCCCTAGATACGTGGCCATTATCAGCTTGTGCAGGGGATCGCCCACGGAAACGCCCTGTCCAGTGTATGTCGTCGTTAGTGACTGCGTAGCGGCGTTGTCGCCGGAAGGCCGATCAAATTCCGGCACGCGGGTCTTGACAATGGCATAGGTATTTGCCGCCCCGGTCAACTCCCCGTAGTAAATCCGTGGTTCGTCAATTTTCAGGCTGCTTGGCCCTGTCGGTGGGATGTTGGAGAGAATAAAGCTCGGCGTCCCCTCGCCGACCACCTGATTCGCGCTCGAAACGACCGCCCCATAGCCGTGTGTGTAGCTGAGATGCTGGTTCTGCCACGTTTGCGACTGCGCCGCGAGTTTTGTCGGGTCCAGTTCACGCGCCGCAACCATCACCTGACGGTATTGCCCGTCAATCACGTACCGCTCGACGCCCACCTCGAGAAACGAGTAGTACTGCCGGATTTGCTGCAACTGCCCGTAGGTTGGCAGGAGCGGGCGGTAGTCCCATAGCCGGGCGTTCTCGACGCTCGCGGTATTCGCATCGAGGTCGGCGCGCGTCGGGTCTCCCACCATGGGAAACTGTACGACTTCTGTATCACCGAGGTTGTACGCCGCGCGCGTCGCGGCGATGTTGCGTTCGAGAAATGGTGACTCCTTGTCAAACTCGTTCGGTCGCACTGTCACGGATTGGACCGTTGAGGGATATGCCCCACCGATCAGTACCGCCGCGATGCCCCAGACCGCGAGTGCGCCGATGAAAAGCGGTAGTTGCCGGGCAAACGCATTCACGAGCAGCAACACCGCCGCGAGAGCCGCAATCACGAGCAGGATGTAGTCGGCGGGCAGTTGCGCGTTCACATCGGCATAGCTCGCGCCGAACACGACACCACGCGTGCTAAAGACGAGTTCGCGGGAATCCATCCAGTACCCAAAGGCGGTGATGCCGAGAAAGAGCGCGCCGAGCACGGAGAGGTGCGCCCGCGTCGCCGGTGGCAGGCGGAAGCGCCCCGCGATCAATTCGTCGCCCAGCTTGCCCGCATACACAAGTCCCACGGCGATGGCGGTGAAGACCACGAGCGTGCTCGCCCAGCCACGCCAGAAGTCAATCACAGGCACGGTGAAGACGTAAAAGGATATGTCCATGCCGAACTGCGCATCGTTCGCACCGAACGGCGTGCGGTGCAAATAGCGCAGAAACGCCTCCCACGACGATCCGGCAGCGAGCGCGAAGAAGCCTGAGAGCACCACGGCGGCGACAAATAACCCGACCGTGGTTGCCCGGCGGCTCAACGCGACGCCGCCGACCGTGATCGCCCGGTTGCCTTCCGCGCGCATTGCCAGGCCGAGGTTCAGACCGAGAAAGGCCAGCGCGATGCCGAACCCAATGAGCAGAAAAATCACGGACGCCACGAGCCGCGTGAACAGCACATCGCGCAGGCCGAGGCTATCGAACCACCAGAGATTCGCCCAGAACCCGGCGCTCGCGCTAATGAGCAGGAAGGCAACGAACGCGATCCCACCGAGCACGGCCCAGATGAACCAGCCCGGTCGTCCGCCCCGTCCAGCGCCGCGTCCGGCGCCCCGCCCGAATCGTTCCGCCCCATTAATGATGGGACGTTCGCCCGCATTGCGGTTTGGCGTAGTTGGACGGAGCCGCCCCCCGAAATCGAAGACCATTGCTGCCCTACCTTCGTGTGAATGTTTGCGGTACCATTGGCAGCATACCATTCATCCGTCCCATGTGTGAGGAAAGCGCGTAACGTGTACGTTATCAGTCTCGGCAGTGGCAGCAGCGGCAATGCCACACTCTTCCGCACCGCTAATGGGGAAAGCCTGCTCGTGGACTGCGGCCTCGCGCCCGCGAAGTTGCTCCGGCATCTCAACCATCTCGGTGTCTCGCCCACCGACCTGCGTGCTATCGTATTGACGCACGAACACGGCGACCATACGCAAAGCGCGCCCGTCCTCGTCTCCCGCTTTCGCGTGCCGCTTTATGCCAGCCCAACCACGGCAAATGACGGCGTCCTCGCGCCCTTGCGGCCACACCGCTTTTCCACCGATACCGCGTGGCAGATCGGCGGTTTCACGCTCACGCCGTACCGCGTGCCGCACGACGCCGAAGCGACGTATGGTTTCATCCTGGAAGCGGATGGATGCCGTATCGCGCTGTTCACCGATCTCGGCACGGGTGTAGATGCCCTCGCTCCCGTGCTTGGCAGCGCCGATCTCGTGATCGTGGAAGCGAACCATGACCGTGCGATGCTCGCCGGTGGCGAGTACCCGTTCTGGCTGAAGTCCCGCATCGGGGGCCGAAACGGGCATCTCTCGAACGAGCAGTGTGCGGACCTACTCGTGCGCGCCCTCGCGCTGGACCGCCCGCGCGACATCTGGCTCGCGCACCTTTCCGCCCATAACAACACACCGGAGCATGCCATCGAGACCGTCTCAACCGCGCTCACCGCAGCCGGTCTCGTCAATCAGCATGTCACAGCGTTGCCGCGTACCACCCCCGGCCCTGCATGGGAGTTGGTGCGGGCGCGGCAGTTATCGCTCTGGGATGCGTGACACACAGCACGGCGCACGAAAGGCGTTGCGAGTACGCACCTTACATCCCATTAATCCGCCACTTCTTCGCCCGTGAAGCGGTTCTGCGCGTGGAACTGCATTGCGTGCAGCCGGTAGTAAAAGCCGTGGAGCGCGAGGAGTTCCGCGTGGGTGCCGCGCTCCACGATGCGCCCGTGATCGAGTACGATAATCTGATCGGCATCCACGATGGTACTGAGACGGTGCGCGATCACGAGCGAGGTGCGCCCCGCGAGCACCGTGCGCAGCGCCGTCTGAATCAGCCGTTCGGTTTGCGTGTCCACACTGCTCGTCGCTTCGTCCATAATCACCACCGGGCGATCCGCGAGCACCATGCGGGCGAACGAGAGCAGTTGCCGCTGCCCCACTGAGAGCAGGCCCCCGCGCTCGCGGATGTCCGTGTCGTAGCCATCGGGCAGGCGCATGATGAAGTCGTGCGCGCCCACCGTGCGGGCGGCGGCCTCGATCTCCGCTTCCGTGGCATCAAGGCGTCCATAGAGAATGTTCGCGCGCACCGTACCACTGAACAGATACGGGTCTTGCAGCACCACGCCGATCTGCTGGCGTAGTGACGCGAGCGCCACATCGCGCACATCGTGCCCGTCAATCGTGACGTGTCCCTCCCAGACATCGTAAAAGCGCGGTACGAGGTTCACGAGGCTCGACTTCCCCGCGCCCGTCGCGCCCACAAACGCCACCGTCTGCCCCGGCGCAATCGTGATGTTGAGGTCACGCAGCACCGGCTCGGTGAGGTAGCCGAAGGTCACATGCTCGAAGCGTACCGCTCCCGTGACCCGTGGCAGGGGTTGGGCGTTCGGCGCGTCGAGGATGTCGGCGGGCTGGTCGAGCAGTTCAAAGATGCGCTCACCCGCTACGGTGGAGGCTTGCAGGGTATTGTAGCGGTCGGAAAGCTGCCGTACGGGCTGAAAGAAGCGCGTCACGTAGCCGAGAAACGCGGCGAGCGCGCCGACCGTCAGCCCACCCGCCTGCGCGGGAAGCCCCTGCGTCTGAATCACGATCCGCCCGCCGAAAAAGAGCACGACCGCGATGGAGAGCGCGGAGAGCACATCCACCGCCGGAAACAGAAACGCCGAGAGGCGCGCAGCGTCCGCGTTCGCATCGAGGTTCGCCCCGTTGATCTCGCGGAAATGCACGAAGTTGCGGTCTGCCCGCTCGAACGATTGCACCACACGCAGGCCGCTGATGTTCTCCGCGAAGTTCCCGGTCAGCCGCGCGCTCGTGCGTCGCGTGGCACGGTAGGTTTCCACCGCGCGCCGCCGCCAGAAGATCATCATGATGACCATCACCGGCATCACGGTGTACGCGATCAGCGCGAGCCGCCAGTTTAACGCGAACATCGCCAGAATGACCCCGACCAGCACGAGCGTGTCCGACACGAACCCGATCAGGCCCGTGGTGAGAAAATCTTCCAGCACGGTCACGTCGTTCTCGATGCGGCTCATCATCCGCCCGACGCCCATCCGGTCATACACCTTGAGGCCGATGATTTGCTGGTGCTTGAACAGGGCATCGCGGAGGTCGTAGATCACCCGGTTGCCAAACTGTGCCATCAGAAAGAACTGCAACCAGCGCGCGAAAAACGAGGCGATGAGCGCACCGAGAAACAGCGCGACCGTGACGAGCAGGGTGCGCACGCTGGCCTGGCTCACGCCTTGATCCACCGCCCGCCCAAACAGGAACGGCAACGCGAGGTCGCCAGCCGTGCCCACGAGCATCGCCAGGATCGCCACGCCGACCTTGGTCTTGTACGGTGCGAGATACGGCACGAACCGCCGCATCACATTGGCATCAAAGGCCTTGCCCGTCAGGTCATCTGGGTCGCCCTGAAAGTTCATCACTTCTGCGCCACCATCCGTCCGTTAATCGCCCAGAGCCTCTTCAAACAACGCCGCGTCCTCGCTGCGCACCTGCATCTCAAACAGACGCCGGTACGCACCTCCGCGCGCCATCAGTTCGTTATGTGTGCCGCGCTCAACGATCTTGCCTTCGTCCAGCACGCAGATTTGCCCCGCGTGCCGCACGCTGGAAATCCGTTGCGCGATGATAAACGTCGTGCGCCCTTCCATCAGGATGTCGAGCGCTTTTTGAATCTCGTACTCCGTTTCCATGTCTACGCTGCTCGTCGCGTCATCGAGTACGAGAATGCGCGGGTTGAGCAGCAACGCACGGGCAATCGCGATGCGCTGTTTCTGACCACCGGAGAGGTTGACGCCACGCTCGCCCAGTTCCGTTTCGTAGCCCTGTGGCAAATTCACGATGAAGTCGTGCGCCTGTGCCGCCCGTGCCGCCGCGACTACGTCTTCGTCCGTCGCGTCCGCCCGTCCGTAGGCGATGTTCTCGCGCACGGTCAATGAGAACAGAAACGTCTCCTGCAGCACGAGGCCGACGTTCTTGCGCAGTGTCGGCAAGTTCCATCGGCGCACGTCCACGCCGTCCACCGTGATGCTCCCATCGGACACATCGTAGAAGCGTGGCAGCAACTGGATCAGGCTCGACTTCCCACTACCCGTCGTGCCAAGCAGCCCCGTGATTGATCCCGGTGGCGCATCAAGGCTGATGCCTTGCAGGATGCTGCGGGTCTCCTTCGTATAGGCGAAATGCACGTCGTTCAAAAGGACGTGTCCGGCCATTTCCGCCGGTGTGTATGCCTCCGGCGGCGTGACGATCTCCGGGCGCTTGTCCATCACATCGAACACGCGCTCGGCGCTCGCCTGCGCGCGGGCCACGTTATTCACCACCCAGCCGATGTTGCGCACCGGGTCCGCAAGCAGTGTCAGATAGAGGTTGAAGGCGAGCAACGTGCCGACCTGCAACCGGCCCGTAATCACGCTCCACCCACCGTAGGCGATCACGATTGCCGTTCCCAGGCCCGCGATCAACGCCATCAGGGGAAACACGAGTGTCCACCGGCGGGCCGCCGCCTGCTGGCGCTCATAAAGCAGTTCGATCTCGCCCTCGAACTTCTCGATCTCGAACCGCTCACGGGCAAAGGCGCGCACCACGCGCACCCCCGCGAGGTTTTCCTGGAGCGCGTTCATCGCCTGCCCGAATTGCTGCTGCGCACGCCCGAACAACGGGCGGATGGCAATGCCGAACCATACCGTCACCCAGATCAGAAACGGGATCGTGGAGAGCGACAACAACGCCAGCTTCCAGTCGAGCCACAGCATTGCCGCCGCCGTGCCAATCAGCATCAACAGCGATTGCGCACCCATCCGCAGACCGAACAGAAAGAACCGCCGCACGTTGTTCACGTCTTCCGTGGCCCGTGCGAGCAATTGCCCCGTCTCCGCCGTGTCGTAGTACGAGAAACTGAGTCGCTGAAGGTGCTGATACATCTCATTGCGCACGTCGTATGCGACCCGCTCCGCGAGGTACTGCAACCAGTACGAGCGCGTGAAGCCGAACACACCATTGGCGAGCGTAATCACCACAATAGTGAGCGCCGCGCCCGCGAGAAAAGCCTCATTGCCGCTACTAATGCCCGTATTGATCGTCGCGCGCACGATGAGCGGCATCGCCTGTTGCAACAACACCGTGATAATGAGCGCGGCATAGGAAAAAATCGCCTGCCGCT
>JAABUQ010001974.1_pt1 | contig 42112 bp, 42 predicted proteins | sample 5560001 | NCBI WGS metagenome assembly JAABUQ01 (sample SAMN10711888, study PRJNA513371) | rock metagenome | isolation source: Antarctica rocks | place: Antarctica: Victoria Land, Finger Mt nord | collected 2015-12-18
TTGCCCGCCTCCGCTTCACCAACCGCTTCCGAGTATGCCCTAAAGTCGTCTTGCCGGTCGATTGTTTTTCATCGAACGGCCAACAGTGTCTTAACCGGTCGTCTCACCCCAGGGGGCAGGCCCAAACCTACCTCCCTTATACGTGAGCAAAAGTTTGAATGAGCGGATTGTAGCGTCAATGCCGCGAGTTCGGCAAGCCCTTCGTTCTCTTCGATACCACGCGGACCGATGGCCATAAGCCAAAGGCACTCCGGGGCATTTAAATAAACGTCATTAAAATTAAATGTTGACACTTCCTGAATAGTGCTTTACCGTGGGCCTCGGGGGTTAAGATGCTTTTAACCAAGATACTTGTAACTGTGACTCGTATCTGGGTCGCGGTAATCACAGGCGCATGCGTTTTTCTCGCTAGCGCAACGGCATTCGCGCAGCAGCCGCGGGTGCCAGCTCCGAATAAACCTGTCCCTGCGAGGCTTCTTAAACCCAGACCAATACCGCCAGCGGTTTCACGATCGATGGTTGGAGGACCGTGGATTACCGACGCCAACTACCACGCGGTTCTCGTTATGAAAAATTACTTGAAGACTTCGGCCCTGAAAGTGAAGCCGACCCTCTATGTTGCGAATGGCAACTCGTATCCGCTACCGGACGTGAGTATTGAAGCGGCCGGTGTTGCATCCATTGACATCAATAGAGCACTGACACAACAAGGCATAGCGCCTTGGGCGGCGCTGTCAGGCTATGTGGAGCTTCAGTATCGGTGGCCCTGGGATGCGCTCTGCGCGACGATCCAGGATGCGGACCCGGCGCATAGCGAAGTCTTCACTTACAGCTTCCGCCCTGCCGTGAGCAGCCTGGCGCCAAGCTCCCATGGGGCCGTCGGTTCTGGGGCAACGACGCCTCCCGCCAATATATTGGAAGGGCTTTGGTGGAAGCAAGAAACCAATGTCGGCGGCTTCGTCACGCTTTCCAATGTGTCTCCCAGTGCCGTTGATGTCAACGTGCAGGTGAGCGATAGAGTGGGCAACGCGGTCGCAGATCACGCGTTGACGATGCCGGCTCACGGTACCAAGATTGTGCAGCTGCCGGAACTGTCTTCCACTGGTACTCCCGATGGAGGCCTCCGCGTCAGCTATACAGGGCAAGACGGCGACCTGTTGATTGGAGGAGGACTGGAAGACCCCCTCACAGGCTACTCGGCTAACCTTGCCTTTGCGCCTTCGGTTCCCGGTTCCATCACTGCTGCTTTGAGCCAGTACGCCTCGTTGGGACTGATGGCCGGCGCTGCCGACCCGATGTTAAAGTTCCCCGCAGGTACTATCTTCACACCGTACGCGAAGGTGCGTAACATATCGGCCCAAAACGTACTGGTGACGCCAACGATATGGTGGATGCAGGGAGGCGCGCCGCATTCAGCACGGCTCCCCGAGGTAAAAGTGCTGCCCTTCCACTCCGGGAATTTGGACGTGTCCGCACTGCTGTCAACTGCCGGGCTGCAGAATCTCAATGCGAGCATCAACCTGGTTTTGGAGACGGCGGGGCCACCTCATGCATTAGTCATCGCGAGCGGCAGCGTCGATCAAAAGAACACCTACGTGTTTGCGGTTGCGCCCAGCGCCGTTAAGGAAAGCGTCGCGAAGTCTCTGTCATATTGGAGCACAGCGAACGGTGATGACACCATGGTCACAATTTGGAACCCGGCGGACGATCCGCAGGAGTTCACCTTTACGCTGTTTTTCTTGGGCGGTCAATACACGCTTCCGGTACGTTTGGAAGGCCGCGTTTCGCGTTCCTTCAATATTTCGGAGATCATCAACAATCAAATTCCCGACCCCGAAGGCCGTACGATTCCGATCACTGTACACGAGGGCAGCGCCGAAATATCTGGCAGCAAGGGCGAGAATCAGCACGTATTGGTCGCGATTGCAGCGGGCACCTACAATGTTATAAAAGCAACGTGCCAACTTTACTGCATCACATGCGAAGGGGCGGTGAGAGGCGAAGTGAGCGCGTTCAACCTGCAAGTTGGCTAGTCACAGCAGCTGTCTTTCACTATCCACAATCACGATGGCAGCCAGTTTGACGACACCTTCGGTGCATCCTGGAGTTCCTCGGATTCGACGATAGCCACTGTCGATGGTGGCGGTAAGATGGTCGCAGTTAGCCCTGGGAGTGTCCGAATTACTGCCGATGACTCACAAGTTCAGGACTATGGTCGCGTCTGTTCAATGGATTACCCCGATTGTGGATCCAATGTTGGCAAGGCTGCTGTCGGCACGGGCACTGTGACGCCAGTTTGCTTTGCGCGATTAAAGTTTCGTCCTGTGGCTGGCCCCGCCAATCACTCATTCTGGTGGATTCAAATTTCCTCGGGGGCGCAGTACATCATAGATGCCGGCCCCACCGGCGATTGTGTACTCACCTGCGGCTACCTCGATGACTACATTAGTTTGGGCACTGCGGGTTACGATTACCCCGCTGATAACAGTGATCAACCTACGTCGTTTGATAGTGGAACCTCCTCTGCAGTTTGTAGTCAGGTGACCCAGCTATTAACGTATGCAGAAACTTGGCCGCAATTCACGTATGCTTACTACTTAACGGGTCCGAACAGCAATACCTTCGCGCATGGTTGTGCTACTGCCGGAGGATTCGCTGCTTCTCAACCACCAGGCGCCGTCGGCTGGTGACCGACACTATCTTACAAAGTGGGCGAATTATGACGAACGCACGGAGATATTTTACAGCGGTTGCCTTCATTTATTGCTGTTCGCTTGTGAATGTGACAGGCTATACGGAAACGAACCCAGAACACCGTGCGGCGTTAGTGCTTTTGAAGCAGTTCGAAACAGTTGCCTATACGAGGACTGCTTTCCTGTCCAGTTCCGACACTCTTAGCCCGAATGAGGTCGACAGTGCGGCTGACCTGAGATTGCCGTTCTTGGAGCTAATCGGAGCCCTCAAGGTCTTAGGACCGGATGCGTCAAGGGATCTGGAAACGAGTTACAGCGCCGTTCTTGTCGGTGCCAAAGACTTTGTCGGACCGAAGGGACTTGGTGCCGTAACTTCTCGCAAATGCTACGTTGGCATCTTGGAAGGCGGCGCCCAGCCGAACGTCGAACCTGACTTTCGCCAGGCATCGCACGAATCAATAGGAGGAAGGCAGGTTTGGACGTGGTCAACAGGTCCTTCGGAGGGAGCTTCAAAGCCCAATGAGTTTTATGCTGCTCAAATTTCCAACTCGTATTTCCTGATGACGAACAATCGTGAGGACTTTCAGGAGGCAGCTAACGCATTGGCCTCAGTACAGGCTTTCAAACCAACGCTAATAGGTGTCCCTGGTTGGGAAACCTTTAGTAAGTACGGCTACTGGGCTCATCGATCAATTCACAGGAACGGAGCTATCAGTTCAGCCGCAGCGGGAATACATGACTTAACACCAGACCTGATGACGCTCACGTTCTTTGCAGACGTAGATAGAAAGGAAAGTTTCCTCCGGGTCTTCAGCTCTGATAAGAGTACGGAGACAGCCCCGAAGGTTCTTCCACAATCTGAGCTAAAGCGACTCCAGCCTCTGGGAGGGGGCGTCTGGCAAGCAGCAATCCCTTTGTCAAAGGACGAAGCGGGATTTGATCTCTTATTTGAAGTTTTCTTTCGCTTTGGATTTGGTGCGGCTCTTTAGGTTTCCTCCAAGGCTTGCATCCAAAGTACCGTTCTTGACCAGGTCAGCGCAAAAACTGGCGCGACACTCCAACTCAGTGGCATTGCTGATGATCGTCTGAACTCCACGTTCCCGGATCAAGTTGACAACAAGCCGGCGAGAGAGGTGATCATGTTGACTCTCAAAATGAAATGCTGGACGGTACTTTACGATCCGGGTCCCAAAGTGCACGTATTGATTCTCCCCTTGATGAGCATAAAAACGAAAGTAGCAACCGGGTAGCCATGCGTGCATCAAGTGCAATTGTTGCCCTGTCCATATCGTTAGCGGTTACGTCTCACGGGTACTGCTCCGATGTTGCTTTTCACGCGCAGTTCAATCGGGATCACCCCGACATCAAGTTGACTTGGAGCAACGAAGGCGGTTCCGATCCTATCTTAGTCAAGTTGGGGTACCTTGCTGGTAGGTCACTGCTTCTCAGTGTTACTACAAGGATGTATATTTCGGGCCCGGGGCTGTCGAGCGGTGATCTGTTCGATGTGAGAGAGCCGCCTGGGGTGCTTGGCAGAATCAGTCCCTTTGTGATCTGTCTTCTGCCTGGATCGGAATATGGGTTGACGTTGGAAGCAAAGTATTTGCGAATTCCGGGATCGAGCAAAACTCTAGCGGACCTGCGAGACCGACGGTGGACGCTTTTCGTTTCGTTTATAGGGCGGCCCGCAGTTGTAGTCGGACCCAAACGGAATGATGTTCCGTATGATGGGGTGAGCGAATACGGGATTCAACTTCCGCTTTGGACAGGGAAGAGTAAGGTCGTCATTAAGAACTGAACGCGGGATGGTACTTATCCCCTGCCCCTTCGCTAAAACTAACCCACCTTGTGCAGGAGCACACGCGTGTCGTGACCGATCCCATGTTACGCCGCAACCGACGGTGCCTGTTTCGTCTGAGCAAAATCGCCGCGTCCCATCAACTTCCACTCTGAACGGGCTTGCGTCGATTGTGTACCCGCCCTTCTCCTGGCAGTACACCATAAAAAAGTAACCGTTCTCTTTGACCGCGTTGCTCGTGATACCCCACCAGTCTTCATCGCTGAACGGCGGACCGGCATAGTGCTGTCGCAGCTTCAATCCATCGCATACGCGTTTTGGATCTTGACTCTCGGTGTAGGTTTTCTTAACGGCGGCCTTTAGTGCGAAGAATCGATCTGCGGCGATCCGCTCATTGAAGGCTATTCGGCGCTCGACGACATGTGGCGTTAACGCTAGCGCAAAGGGTCCAAAGGCAACAACACAGAGAAACGCGATCCAGATGGTAGTCCGGTGTCTTCCATGCAGCGGCGCTAGGATTCGAGCCGTCCGTCCAAATACTAATGAGACAAGGGCTGCCGCTACAGTCATTGCAACCACTGCAAAGGGAATATACGGGCGAGCGATCGGGTCACGGGGTGGCCAGATCGCAAAGCCGACGCATAGCCCTCCCAGAGCGGCAACCGAAGCGGCGAAGGTCCACAGGCTCGAACGCATTTGGTCCAGAAGCGTTGCCAAACTCGTGCAGAGCGCAACACACAGCAATGGAATCCACCACGTGAGATCGAGACCTGGCTCAATCATCAACGGCCACCAGCATAAAGCTGAACCCGCAACAGTAAGGCACACCAAAAGGGCGTCACGGCGCATGGGCACTACTGCTCAATTACAGTCACGCCATTCCAAAATGCTGCCGCGCGCCGCGCGTGCTTGCAGCGAGCGGCCCATCAACTCTCCGGCCCCGAAATAGGGATCCGAACTCCAGGAGAGATCTCGATCGTTTGCGGCCCTTCCTCCACGTCCTCCAGCTCGTCAATATCGTCGATATCGTCGTCCGAGTCGGGACGCACTATGCCGTTAATCTCGTCCTGCTTCCGTTGGAGGCGTCGCGCCAGCTTTTCCTGCTGCTTTTCCTTGCGCTGTTGTTCCTTTTGACGCTTTTTGAAAGTCTGCGGCCCACGTCCTGCCATCAAACCCCTCCCTTCGCGCCTCTTTTGAGCGCCACAAGATTCAGGCGCCCCCGACTCACAGTCTCATAGTCAGCAGGCGTCCTGGAAATTCATAACAAACGAAGTCGGCAAAGCTACCAGCGGGGTTCGCGCCGGCTCTTATGCCCGCCGCCGCCGCCGAAACCGCCACCCTTCGGCTTGTTCCCACCGCCCCCACCGAAACCGCCGCCTTCCGTCTTCGGACGTGCTTCGTTCACGTTCATCGTGCGCCCGTTCAACTCCGCGCCGTTCAACGCGTTGATGGCGTTCTCCGCTTCCTGGCGATCTGACATCTCCACGAATCCGAAGCCGCGTGACTGCCCAGTCGTCCGGTCCGTTAATACGTGTACGCTTTCCACATTGCCGTACGGCGTAAAGGCGTTCATCAGGTCTTGTTGTGTCGTCTGGAAGCTGAGGTTCCCAACAAAAAGTTTCATCATGATTTATTGCTCCAATAGGGGATTTGTCTTTGTTGTCGGACTGCTCAGAAACCGAACCAGAAAACCTCGATGCGGAACGCGGCGGCCAAGAATGGCCCTCGTAGAGAAGAAGGATACGTGCAAAGACTCATTCATTCTAGCACCTGGAGACCCTTCCCACTCCATCTAGGAACCCGCCGCAAGCGATAATTTCTAATTGATGTCGCGAGTCCGCCAAGTCGCCCAACACATCGGCAAAGTCGGGATCGCTTTCTCTCTCTCCCTCGCCCTGTTTGTGCTTTCTTACCTGCTCGGGAAGGTCGCGCTCGCCATTCTCTTCTTTCTCATACTGCTACCGCTGGCCCTCATCGTCGTCTTTCGCGGTTTTCTCTGGGCCCGGCGCAATGCGCTCTGGAGCGTACGTAATCGCCTCCTCTTCGTTTACTGCCTGTTCGGCGTCCTTCCCGTGCTTCTGCTCTTCGTGTTGTTCGGCTTGGGGAGCTGGGCTCTGATGAATGAGCTCGCTATCTATCTGGCGGGTTCCGCGCTGGATCGGCGTCTGCTCGACATCAATTCAGCGGTGGAAGCCGTTCGTAGCCAGCCGGTCGAGCACCGCCCGATGGCCGATCCCGAAATCGCCAAAGCCTTCCGGCACGCCTTCCCCGGCCTGGTCATTTACGTCAAGGACGCTTCCGGTCAACACCGCGATCCTCCCGATGCTTCTGCCCTCACAATTCCGCCAGGCTGGAATAACGTCAACGGGCTGTTGGTCTACGACGGCCATTTCTACGGATGGGCCCACTTCATCGACAGTACTCAGGAAATCAGCGCCCTCGCCCCCATCTCCGATGCGCTCGTCGAAAACCTCGTCCCCAACCTGGGTATGATCGGGCTTAATGAAGCTCCCGAAAAAGGTAGAAAACCCCACACGCTGGCCACGGCCGGCTCTCTGAATTACACCAAAAACGTCGGTTCGGCTGCGGATCATGATCTAAATCTAAATCTGAGCCGCATCCCTCCGCCTGTCAGCCGTTTTGACATCCCTGTCGTTTGGCCTTCCGCTAAGCCGCACTTCCACCTTGATAAGCCCGGCACGGCCTCTGACGGAGTCCTGTGGGTCTATTCCCGCCCATCAGCCGTGTTGCGCACGTTCTTCCACGGCTCGGAAGTAGGGCGTGGTGTTCTTTTCGCCACCGTCATTGCAGTAGCGGTCCTTTTTCTCCTGGTAGAAATCGTCGCCGTTATCATCGGCGTCTCGTTGTCCCGCCGCATCACCGGCGCCATTAGTCAGCTTCACGAAGGAACCCGCCGAGTCATTCAAGGCGATTTCGGACATCGCATCGCCGTCGTCAACAATGACCAACTCGGCGAGCTCGCCCACTCCTTCAATCAGATGACCGGCAATCTCCAACGTCTGCTGGTCGTCGAAAAAGAAAAAGAGCGCCTCCAAACCGAGACCGAAATCGCGCGCGAGGTGCAGGACCAGCTCTACCCCAAAGAAGCGCCTCCCATCTGTGGACTGAAGCTCACCGTGCGTTGCGATCCCGCGCGCATGGTCTCGGGCGACTATTACGACTACCAGCAAATCGCCAAAGGCAAGCTCGCGTTCGCCATCGGCGACGTCGCGGGGAAGGGCATCTCCGCCGCTCTGCTCATGGCCACTTTACACGCCGCCTGGCGCGCTCAGGTCACTTCCTACGCCCCGCTCACCGACAGCGATTGTACCGACGAGCCGGAGATTGATACCTCCTGCCTCGTCTCCGCTCTCAACCAGCAAATCTACGCACACACCGCGCCCGAGAAATACGCCACCTTCTTTTTCGCTCTCTTCGACGAGCAGACCCGCACCCTGACCTACACCAACGCCGGGCATCTGTCGCCGCTGCTCTTCCGAAACGGCGACGTGATTCCACTCGACTCCAACGGGACAGTCGTCGGAGCATTCCCCTTCGCCAAGTACGATCACAGTTGTGTAGTCATGAACCCAGGTGACCTGTTGGTCTGCTATACCGACGGCATCACGGAGCCTGAGAACGCCTATGAAGAAATGTTTGGCGAGGAACGCATGATTGATCTAGTGAATAAGCACGCTCACCGGGAAGACCACGAAATCGTCGCCATCGTTCTCGACACCGTCCGAAGCTGGACCGGAACGCCCGAACTGCATGACGACATGACCCTGCTTCTGGCCCGCCAAGTGGAAATCGCGTGAAGATTCTCACTGCGGAAGAGATGCGCCAAGTGGACCGGCTCACGATCGAGCGTGGCATCCCCGGCCTCGTGCTCATGGAAAACGCCGGTAGCCGCGTCGTCGACTTCCTTCGTGAAACCTTCGCTCCTTTGTCCGCTCATCGGGTGCTCGTCGTCTGCGGCAAAGGCAACAACGGTGGAGACGGCTTTGTCGTGGCCCGGCAACTGTTCACCCGCCAACTCTGTCGCGAGCTGACCGTTCTCGAACTCTTCGACCCGGCAACTCTCACCGGCGACGCCCACGCCAACCGGCGCATGCTCGACGCCTGTGGTTGCCCCGTCCTGCGCCATCTCCCAAACGAAGCCCATCTCGCGACCCTCGTCATCGACGCCATCCTCGGTACCGGCTTGAGTGGCCCGGCCAAAGGCGAATCGCTCGACGCCATCCGGCTGATCAACGGGCGCTTTCCTCTCGCCGCCAAGGTCGCGGTCGACATTCCCTCCGGCCTTCCGTCCGACGAAACGAAGCCAACCGGCGAGTTCGTCCGTGCCGCCTATACCGTCACCTTCACTGCCGCGAAACGAAGCCAATGCCTATCGCCCATCTATGAGCACGTCGGCAAGCTCACCGTCGTCGCCATTGGCAGTCCGGACGAATTTGTAAAAACGAACCCAAACGGCAAACTGAACCTCACAACCGAAGCTGACCTGCGTCACCTGTTCGCCCCCAGGCCCGCTAACTCTAACAAAGGAATGTACGGACACGTCCTGGTCGTCGGGGGTTCGTTCGGTAAAAGCGGGGCTCCCGCCATGGCCGGATTGGGTTCGTATCGCACAGGGGCCGGTCTCGTCACGGTCGCCGTCCCGAAAAGCGCCCTCAGCACCGTCGCGGCCGTCCGACCCGAGCTGATGACCGAACCGCTTGAAGAAACCGAGTCCGGCCGGGTTCGTTTCGCGGAAGCCACCCATCTGCTCGACCTGCTGAAGAAGATGACCGTCCTCGCCATCGGTCCCGGCCTGGGCACCGAAGACGAGACGGTTCGTTTGGTAAAACTCCTCTACGAGCAGACCGAGGCCCCGGCCGTCTTCGACGCTGACGCCTTGAATGCTCTAGCCGGCGCCCTGCCAAAAACGGACAAAGTGCGCGTCCTCACGCCCCACCCCGGCGAAATGAGCCGTCTCACCGGCAAATCGACGAAGCAAGTCCAAGCCGACCGCCTCGGCGTCGCCCAGCAGCTTGCCGGTGAGAGTGGCGCGGTGGTCGTGCTCAAGGGCGACCGGACGATCATCGCTTTCACGGACGGGGAAACCTGGGTGAACCCTACCGGCTCGCCCTCCATGGCGACCGGCGGCACGGGAGACATTTTGACCGGGATGATTGCCGGCCTTCTCGCGCAGCATCCGCCCAGCCCGGAGGATCCGGACACCTGGAAGCGGGCCGTCGTTGCCGCCGTTTGGCTCCACGGACGCTGCGGTGAGCTGGCTGCGCGCCGCCTGGGTGAGCAGGGGACTTTAGCTCTGGATCTTCTAGACTCTCTTCCCGAGGCAATGGATGAACTCCGTCCTCCGGTTTGAGTCTCACTCAGAGGAGGAGACCAGAGCGCTGGGACGCCAATTAGCCGGTCTTTTCCCCCAGCAGGCCGTCGTGCTGTTGATCGGCGAACTCGGCGCCGGCAAAACCACGCTGACCAAGGGCATCGTCGAAGGCCGCAGCGCCGCCCGGCCCGAAGACGTCTCCAGCCCCACCTTCACCCTCATTCACGAATACGGCGACCCGGTGAGCGTCTACCACGTCGATCTGTACCGGCTTGACACGGCAGAACAGGCGAGTCGCTTGGGGCTGGAAGAATTATTTGATCAACGGGCTCTTGTGGTTATCGAATGGGGTGACCGGTTCCCGCAACTGATGCCGCACAATCCAATTGAGATCCGCCTGACCCATGCCGCAGTGGAAGACGAGCGCCAAATCGAAGTGTCCGGCCTGCGCCTCTAAACAGGAAGAAACGGGGTTCGAACGCAACATGTCTCCTACCGTATGGATACTTTGAAGGCTGAACAGGTCGAATTCGATAGCTTGAAGGCTTTGAAGCCAATGTTGGCTTCCCAGGCGCCGTGCCTTAGCGCTTATATGCAACTGAGTAGCGCGCCCAATCACCAAGGGGCGAAGGCGAATTCCCTGCAATGGAGGGAAGTAATGAAGAGCCTCCGTCCGAAAACCGAGCAATACGGCCCGGAAGGCCGCGAGTTGCTCCAATCGGTTTCCGACTGGGAAGCGATCTCTGAAGGCGCGGAGCCGCACGGCAAGTCAGTGGCGCTGTTCCGCTCCCGCGATGTTTTTCGGATGGCTTGGCTCGAAGAGATCGTGCCCTCGCGCGCCGTGCTCGGACCGCATTTTTACGTGCGCCCGCTGTTGCCGGAGCTGACGCGTGAGAAAGCGTTCTACATCCTCGCGCTAAGCCAGAAGAATGTGCGGCTTCTGCGATGCACGTACAGAATGTCGGAGGAAATCGCGTTTCCCAAAGCGGTCTACACCGGCTATGACGCCTATATGGACTCCGCCAAACCGGACCACCGAAGCGAGCACGGAGCCGCTGTGGGACCGGCAGGCGGCTCTAAGGGATTGACTACCGGAACCACCGCCTTTCTGGACAACAAAAACGAATATCTGGCGCATTTTTACAAGCAAGTGGACCGCGGCGTGAACGAGTGCTTGCGAGGAAAGACCGAGCCGCTACTGCTGGCCAGTGTCGAATACGAAAACGCACTCTATCGGACGGTGAACAAGTATCCGCATTTGCTTGACGAACACGTCGAGGGCGCGCCGAACAGCCTCAAATCCGGTGAGATGCATGCTCGAGCGATTGACGCGCTTCTTGGTGCTTATAAAGCCAAAGTTGATCACGCGCTGGCTGAGTACAACCATAAAGTAGGTGGAGGCGCTTCGAATAGGCTGAAGGACATTATTCCGGCATCGTATGACGGACGCGTATTGACGCTGCTGGTATCGGATTCAGTGGAAACGACGGGAGCTTTTGATGAAGAAACTCACAGCGTGAAGGGACGCCAGACAGGCGGTCCGGAGGACGAAGATTTGGTGAATGATGCCGTCGTGCAAACCATTCTTCACGGTGGGCAACCATTAGTGGTGCCGAACGGCAAGATGCCGAACGGTACGCCGCTAGCCGCCATCTACCGGTTTTAATCCGCTAATGGTCGTAGGAGGAAGGGGCATCTCGATGACCCGCGTCAGCCCCCGGAACCTCGAATTCGTAGTGGCCCGGTGTGTCCGCACTTTCGGCATTGAATCAGTCCACTCACGTTTACGCTCTGACCGGACTCCTCTGGCGTAATGGTCGCTTGGCAATTTTCACATTCATGGATCACTTGAGGCTTTGTGTTGACAAGCATCGATCCCTCTTTCGAAAGCGTTGCTGCCAAAGTTCCCCCTCCTGCACCTTCCCCTTTACTGCCTGCGGCGCTAAGTGCCGAGAAGCGCGCTTCCCGTTACTTACCCGTTGCTCACGAGGACGGTTCCGGCCAGAGGAGGTTAGGATCGCGACAGGCTTCGCGATTCGATTCTCGGCAAAGACTTGGGTCGTTTTCGCGTATTGCACTTAGGTCAGACAACAGACCGGATTGCGGAACGAAGAGGGAGAGTTGTTCCTCCGGCAGGTCCCCGTCTAGGTAGAGGTCTGCGAGCGCATAGCTGTGGGGCAGCGAATCGCCTTCGAAGGGCAGGTCCATGCTGTGACGCACGGCACTGTGTGCGCCTTCGGCATCGATCAGGTAAGCGGCTTCTACCTCTTCAAGACTGCCATCTGCCTTGCGGAGGGTGGCTTGCACGCCGGCAGACCTGTCCTCACTCTGCGAGAACGCGATCATTTCTGCTGCCGCTCTACCCTGACTCCGGCTTGCTCTAGGCTTTCGCGCAGAATGCGTTCCGTCTCGGACTGAGCCAGCAGCAGCATGTAGTTAAAGCGGCTGTCGATCACGCGCAGATCCACGCGACCAAGCTCGCTGCCGTCAGCCTGAAAGGTGACGAACAGGCCCTTGTTGCCAATCCGTACCATCTCGTCTGCGAGCCCGCGCTGTTGCATGAGTTCCAGCGTGCGCGATTGCACCGCGAGCGCACGCGACGTGGTCGGCGGCTCATTGTCTTTGTCAATCAAACGTACCGGCACACCGAAGCGTGCAAGCTCCAGAGCGGCGGTCAGACCGGTGGGGCCTGCACCGACAATGAGAACTATTTTAGTGTTTTGCATCTGAGCCTCGCTCTCCAGGAAAACTACTTGATTCGATAACGGGTCACGAACGAGGCAGACTTTGTCATCTGAAGCACAATAGGAAATAACATCAGCACGAAACCAAGAATCGACGAGATAACCACATTTTGCGTATTCACCACGCCATCGCGTGATGCCTCTAGGTAGACCCATGCTGTAACCGGCAGAAACAATAGCACCGCAGTTATCACGCCAGGAGAGAAGATGCCCGTCTTGATGACGGGGGCAATGTGAAAGAACAAGGCATTTACGACCATGAAGGCTGGAAAGATAAGTGCGAAGGCCGGAATTTTCCATCCAACCATGGCACAACCAGCGCCGAGTACGATCACGAAGGCATTCACGAGATAAAATTCGCTCCACTCCGCATTCAGCTTGAAAACGGTTCTGACCCAGTCGTGCCAGTTGTAAATCGTTTCTTCCATCATGTGGACGGCGTATGCGACCATAGCAACCCACAACAAATAAGAATGATCCGTATGCATACTCTCTCCTCTATGTTGATTTCAGTCTCGTAGTTACTGCCTCATTCGTTGTCCCTCTTGAAATCGAGACAAGAGACAGCCAGGGTCGCTGAGTTCGCTTTGCCGCAGGCGTAGCCAACATCTGCTCAACACCCAGTGGGGCTCCCTACTGATACTTTCGATCGACACTGTAAGGCAGGGCATGCGGCTGACCCATCTGATCGACAACGATGTACTCGGACTCAAGCGACTTGCCTGCAGCCCGGTCTGCGAGCCAGTCTGCAATATAAGGAAAGTCGGGCGGTTGGTGGAGGCTGGCAAGCGTATCCCGCAGACCGTGCAGCTCACCGCTGTAGACGAGCAGAAAGCACGCCTCAGGGGCGCAGGTATATTTCTATCGAACAGGATGCGCACTATGACGGGCCTGCTCCGCGTAGGCCAGGATCGTTCGCACGTCCTCGATGGGCAACTCGTAGAGTTCCGCAATCTCCTCGTCAGAAACGTTGTAATCGTGATTCTCGACGATGGTATCGGCAGCAAGCCTCAATGCGCGAACTGTCGGCACACCACCCAATTTCCTGGGGTTCCGCTCCACGATGGGGGCACCCGGACCAGTCAATATCGGTCGTCATGATCCGTTCTAATACAGAAGAGCTTTGGCCCGGGCCATTAGTTCGTGACGGACTTGCGGCGCAGCTTGAGCGCCGCAAGAACCGCACCCAGCCCGATCAACGAAAGTCCGGCGCTCAGTGGCTCGGGAGCGTTGAAGTCGCTGTAGGCAAGGTTTGCAACAAGCGCGTCTGCGGCCGTAGTGGGATGCTCTGCGTCCCAGAACAGATACGTATTCGGGTCGGCGCTGGTACCCTGCGCTGGCGCAGTGATATTCGCAAAGCCGTAAGCGGAAGGATTACTGGTGATCTGAGTGAATAGCGAGTTGATATCTACACCGATGACGTTGACACCTTGGCTCTTTAGAGCGGCCAAGTCGGTGGCCCATTCGGTGTTGAAGGCGGAAGAAGCAGCGTTAAGTGCCCTGGCGCCGCTTGCAACCCCGCGCGGCGTTTGGCCGAGTTGCGGGAGGTTGAACCACAGGAAGGATTTTGCACCTGCGCCCGAAAGCGAGAGTATGTGGCCGTACAGATTGTCGGCTGCGGTCGTTCCGCTCGCGGTGCCGTTATAAAGATCGTTCGCTCCGCCCCACAAGGCGTAGAGTGCATTCGGCGAAGCCCCGAGCGGATGGCTTACCGAGAAGGCAGTGAGCTGGTTGGCCATGTCTTGTGGATTCGCGGAGCCGCTTTGGGCACTTGCAACCGCGTAGTTGGTGTTCGACAGCGGATTTGCAAGATAGGGCTGCGGGTCAGGCAAACCCATCTTGGCGGCAAATTGATCGATCCACAGACCGAGCGGTCCCGACGTTCTTGGAGTGGTGTTAGGGCCGTCCGTAAACGCATTGGGGGCGTAATTTAAGCTAGCAAGACTGGTACCGTTCGCAGCCAACGCAACGGCGGCATTCCCGTTATCGGAAAGGCTGTCGCCGAATACGACCAATTGATTCACTGAGGAGGCAAACGCGACGTAGAGCGGGGAAAATAATAGCGCGCCGGTAGCGGCGAGTAACTTTGCGTGCATGTTGGTATATAGACAAAGAATCGTGTGTTCTTACTACAAGGAAGTTAAGCCGTTTATTGACTCAAAGTGAAGTTCACCAGGATGTCGGTAATCACTTCAACGGGCTCGCCGTTCAGCAGAGTCGGCCGATACTTCCATTGCAGCACCGCGTCGCGCGCGGCGTTCACCAGCAAAGGGTGTCCGCGCAGGATCTGCAGATTTTCGATGTTGCCTTCTTTGCTGATGGTAGCCCTGAACTCGACCACACCCTGTATGCGCGCCGACTTGGCTAACGGGGGATACGGAGGCGTCACCTTGCTGATGAGATTCGCTGCCGCAACGCCGGTGCCGATTCGAACAGGGCCGGAGGTCGGCTTTGGTTGAGAAACCGGCTCGGACATAGGCGGCGGTGCTGGACCTGAGCCGTCGACGCCAATCAGGGCGGGACCTGCCGGCCCATCGGCCTGACCATACATCGGCGCCGCGCCTAAGTCCGGAGCCGCTGCCAGGTCGTTGATCGGGACTACCTGTTTAGGAACCGCAACCGGCGCCGTCAGCTCGCGTCCGTTGAAAAAGCGAGCCGTATGAACTATATGCGCTTTGGGCGTGTCCGGAGTGACAACAGCAAGGGGAGGAGGAGGTGCCACAAGCAGGCTCTTCAACACAGCGCCCGGTAGGGTCTCCGTGTAGATGAGCGGGATGAGAATCAATATACAGAGCGCGGATACTTGCATCAGTATCGACAGCGATAGGGTAAGTGGCTTCTTCGTTTTCTGAGTGCCGTCTATAAAGGTTTGGTCGAACATGCTTGCCTCGCTGTGAGGACAGACACCAGCTCGTGACCCGGTGTTCCCGTTAGCGGGATCGGAACCATGCTTCGATCCAGGGTCCAGTCAGAACATCGTTATGGTTGGCGAGCACGGACCGGGACAGCATTCGCATTTCAGCATTAATGCGGTGCTCTTCTTTTTCAACCCACTCGGGGTTTTCGGGCAGCGGCAGCTTGATCAACTCCGAATCTAACGTGCCGTCCAACTGAAAGCCGAACGGTTGCACCAGGCGGTGTAGAGTAGCCGCGCTGTGACCGTACAGGTAGGACGCGCTAGACGTTCCTTGACGAAGCGTTCACGAAGACGGCACTCTTCAGCGACTTCGCCCGAAGGAAGGAGGGTAGAAAAAGCGGTTCCCTCGCAAACCGGGCAGGTGATCACGTGAATGCGCGCGAGGCGGTGTTACTACTCAGCGAGTCTGCCCGCCAGCTTTACTAGCAGGGCTTGAGTATTGCGTTGTCGCCGCGGGGACCGGTGCCGCTGTGAGGGGCGCGCTGACACCGTCGTGTTTTGGCCCCAGCCCCAGAGCGATCAGGCTGAGTGCATCGATTTTGCCGTCATTGTCGATCTTCTGATCGGCCTGAAAATGGCGCATGGCATCGCTCGAGTCATCGCCCCACGCACCATTGGGCTCGCCTTTAAAGTAGCCCTTTTCAGCCAGCGTTTGTTGGATCTGCAGATAGCGGTCTGGGTCGGGATGTAATTGGTAGGTAGGCGCTGGCGCCGCATGAACGACGCGAGCGGCTTTGGCATAACGGCTTCGACCACCGCGCGTGCCATGGGTGGGCACCCGCGTTGCAGAGACTACATGGAGGGTCGATTTGGGGTGCGCCGGTTTCTTGGAGGCAGACCTGGTATGAGGCGCAGCCTGGAGGGGCGCGAGGGCAATTGCCAAGAGCGTCAATGCGACAACTCTTCCCATGATGGTCGTTAGGATAAATCTTATCACTTCGTTAGCTCATGTGGTACTTATCGGCGCGCCCGGCTTTATGGCATACTCAGAAGTTCATGGCGGCTTACGCGGGCAGCTCTTATTGGTTTCGGTTTTGGCTTACGCCTATATCGTGCCGAGGGGCGTCCGTTTAGAGCGAAATACAGCGGAACGGAACGGAGGCCCACTCGGAAGCGAGTGGGCCTTTTGTGTTAAGAAAACACTCGTGAGGGGCAGATGATCATCTCAATGAAACTTCACGCGACGAGAGCGGAGATAACGGCCGTATTCGATCGCATACAAGAGTTCGGATATAAGGTGCACTCGATTGAGGGCGAAGAGCGGGTTGTCATTGGCGTGGTAGGCGTGGGTGATGTCACCGCGTGCCTGGAATCGCTGGAGGCGATGCCGCAGGTGGAGAAGGCCGTCGGCATCTCCGCTCCCTACAAGTTCGTCAGCCGCGAGTTTCGTCCGGCCAAGACTCTGGTGAAGGCGAATGGGACCGAGATCGGCGGCGACGAATTCGTCATGATGGCGGGGCCTTGTTCGGTGGAAAGCGAGAAGCAGATTCTGGAGACGGCGCATTCCGTCCGGGAACATGGCGCGCAGTTTTTGCGCGGGGGAGCGTTCAAGCCGCGCACGTCGCCCTACGATTTTCAAGGCATGGAATTAGAAGGCCTGAAGCTGCTCGCCAAAGCCAAGCGGGAAACGGGGCTCGGAATTATCACCGAAGTGATGAGCGACCGCGATGTGGAGATGGTGGCCGAGTATGCCGACATCCTGCAGATTGGCGCCCGCAACATGCAGAACTTTGCGTTGTTGAAGGTTCTGGGTAAAGCGAACCGGCCCGTGATGTTGAAGCGCGGCCTGAGTTCGACGATCAAGGAACTGCTGATGTCGGCAGAGTACGTAGTCGCGCACGGTAACCCGAACGTGATTCTCTGCGAACGCGGCATACGGACGTTTGAGACCGCCACGCGCAACACCTGCGACATCGCGGCGGTGGCGGTGTTGAACGAGCTATCGCATTTGCCGGTAATGCTCGATCCCAGCCATGCCACTGGTAAGCGGAGCTTAGTGCCGTCTCTGTCGCGAGCCGCTGTCGCGATCGGCGCCGACGGATTGATCGTCGAAGTTCACCCGCATCCTGAAAAGGCCGTGAGCGATGGGGCGCAGTCGCTGACCCTCGATCAATTTAGCGTGATGATGCGGGACTTGCAGCCCTACATCGCGCTTTGGAAGCGGGCACGGACGGAAGAGATGGTGACCGCGTAAGCGGCCGGTAAGCGTCTTGCGAATTCAATCGAAAGCAGTGCTCTGGGCGGCCGGGCTGGCCGTAGCGGTCGCCGTGATCCTATTCAGCCTGCACTCTTACCGGCACCGCTTTGTGCGCGACGACCGCGACATCTTAGGCCTGCTTCCGGGCGGAGACGTAACGACGTTCTTCGCCAGCGTATCGGCTTTACGAAGCGCGGGCATGCTTGAGTTGCTGGCAGGATCGAAGGCGGCCGAGGAGACCGATTACAAGCAGTTCGTCAAGGAAACGCAGTTCGATTACACGAAGGACTTGGAGACGGTAGCCGGAACTGCGGACAAGGAGGCAACCTATTTCGTTGCACGCGGGCACTTCGATTGGAGCAAGCTGCGGCAATACGCGATGGTTCATGGCGGCAGTTGCCGGGAGGATGTGTGCAAGATGCCCACAAGCACGCCGGAGCGCTGGACGTCGTTTCTTCCTATCCAGCCCGACGTTCTGGGAGTAGCGTTGAGCCCGAATGCGGCGGCGGCGGAGTTGCTTCGCCCGACCCGTGTGGTGGGTCCGGTAGCGGAACCGTCCACCGAACCAGTTTGGGTGGAGATAGCGCCGTCGCTGCTGAAGAATCCCTTGAGCCTGCCACTCGCAGTCAGGATTTTTGCAGTCTCATTGCAGTCGGTCGGTCCCGTGATCTTTTCCCTGGGGCGAGCGGCCGAGCGTAGCGGAGCGGTGTTCAACGTGCAACTGGATGCGCAATGTCCCAGCCAAGCCACTGCGGAAGCGACCCGCAACCAGATGGAGATTCAGACCAAGATGCTCCGGCTGGAGCTGGCGCGTGAGAACGCTCAGCCCAGTTTCTCAGACCTGACGGGACTGCTGACGGCGGGATCTTTTCAGGTAATCGGCAAGCGAGTGGTGGGAACCTGGCCGGTTCGGAGAGAACTGCTGAACGTCCTGAAGTAATCTGCGGAAACCTCCGGTGCAGCGGTTATGTCTCAGCGTCCGTAGACAAAGCGAGGGTTTTTTGCGCCTCAAGGGCTGTGAGACGCTCGGTTAGCACGTTGTGGATCATTGTGTACGCGTCGCTGCCGAGCGCGAGACGTTTGGGGGCTTCGGCCTTTTCGACCGAATCGAGCATCGCTTGCATCATCTTGGCAGGATCGCCCGGAGGGACGTATGTGCCTCCCTCAATGAGCTCCCTAGACTGCCTGGCCGGAGTACCGGCATAGGCGGGCAGCGCCGGTCCGTGCATCGCTCGCCCCGCATCGAAGATGGCCGTTCGTGCACTGCCGGGTTCCACCATCGTGGTCTGGATGTTGAACGGCGCAATATCCTGGGTAGTCGCCTCGAAGAAACCCTCGATGGCCCACTTGCTCGCGTGATACAGCGACATTCCCGGGAAAGCGATGTGGGCTCCCATGCTAGACATCTGGAGAATGCGGCCCCCACCCTGGGCCCGCAGATGGGGCAGAGCCGCCCGGACGACCTGAATGGAGCCCATCACGTTGGTATTGAACTGATGAATAATCTGCTCATCCGTGAGCTCCTCGGCGGCTCCGAAAAGCGTATAGCCAGCGTTGTTCAGGATCACGTCAATGCGGCCGAAGCGAGCAAACGCGGCGTTCACCGCCTGCCGGATGGCCGGGGTGTCCGTCACGTCGAGCGATGTGAGCCAGAGCCGTTCGCCGTACTCGGCTTTGAGATCGTCGAGCTGCTCCAGCTTCCGAGCTGTGCCGGCTACGCAGTCGCCACGCTTTAGAAGCAGCTCGGTTGCTACGCGGGCCGAATCCGCTGTTGACTCCAGTGATGAACCATGTCCGCTGTGCCATTAAGGGATCCTTTCCTGACGCTGTGTGCATCTATCGCAGTAGATGCTATGACTAACCGGATGGTTACAAAACTTGGTTTGAATAAAGGCTGCTACGTTCAAATCTATGGAGGAGGAGATGTGAAAAGTTCTGAGGCCACGCGGGAGCGCATCATGCAAGCGGCCACGGTGGAGTTTGCAGCGTATGGCATCGCGGGCGCTCGCGTGGATAGGATCGCTAGAAATGCTGCCGGGAACAAGAACCTCATCTACATGTACTTCGGCAGCAAGGAGCAGCTCTTCACGACGGTTCTCGCACGCCATCTGACGAACGTTTACGACTCCATTGCCTTTACACCGGAGAATCTTCCTGACTATGCCGCACGGCTATTCGACTTTGTGGTGGACCATCCTGAGCTGATAAGGCTGCTTGCCTGGTTCGGTCTGGAGCAAAGGGACGAGTGGCCTGTGGAGCCGCGCGCGAACCTGGACACGAAGCTGAAGGGGATCGCGAAAGCGCAGCGCGACGGGATTGTCGCCAAGGACTTTACGCCCGCATTCCTGCTCACTACTGTTATTGCGCTCTGTTCGGCCTGGACAGTATCGAACCCTCTAAATCAGTTCATCGATCCTGACGCGCTGAAGCATAGGGCTACACTGCGTAAAGCTACGGCCAAAGCGGTCGAACGACTCACTCGATAGACGACATCCGCGAACTCAGGCTTTTGATGATCCTCTAATCGCGGGGGCAGCCGGGCTAACCTGGAAATAACACCGGATGTCGACTAGCGCTTTAGATCTGCCGCAGGCGGAAGAGCTTTACCATACTCTGGAAGACAAGGTTCGAGCACTGCGGCCGAAGGAAGATTTGGCGGCGCTGGAGCGCGCGTTCCGCTTTGCGGCAGAGCACCACAAAGCGCAGAAACGCAAGTCCGGCGAGCCTTACGTCACCCATCCGCTGGCCGTCGCGAATGTATTGGCGGACATGCACATGGATTCCGTCTGCCTTCAAACCGGTCTGCTCCACGATGTGGTGGAAGATACGGGCGTAAAGATCGAGGAGGTCAAGGAGAAGTTTGGAGAAGACGTGGCGCGCTGTGTGGATGGCGTCACGAAATTGAGCAAGATCAGCCTGGCGAACCGGGAAGATCGCCAGGCGGAGAGTCTGCGCAAGATGCTGTTGGCGATGACCGGAGACATCCGCGTGATCATCGTGAAGCTGGCGGACCGCTTGCACAACATGCGGACGATCGGCTCGCTGGGGCGTGAGAAGCAGGAGTCGATTGCGCAGGAGACCATCGACATTTACGCGCCCATCGCGCACCGGCTGGGAATGGGAAAGGTTCGTGGCGAGCTGGAGGATCTGGCCTTCCGAACGCTGCAGCCGGAAGCGGCGGCGGAGTTGATGCGTGAGATCGAGTCGAAGCGGCAAGAGCATGAGCAGTGGCTGCGGCAGGTGCAATCGCAGATTGAAACTAAACTAGCGCGCGAAGACATACCGGCGCGCGTCGACGGGCGCGTGAAGCGGGCCTATTCGGTTTACCAGAAGCTGAAGCGGCAGAGGATCACGCTCGATCAGGTGTACGACGTGCTGGCGGTGAGAATCATCACGGACTCGGTGAAGAACTGCTATGCGGGCTTGGGCGTGATTCACAACGAGTGGCATCCGGTGCCTGGGCGCATCAAGGATTTCATCGCCATGCCGCGACCAAACCTGTACCAGTCGCTGCATACATCGGTGATCGGGCCGGGGGGCATGGCTTTCGAAGTGCAGATCCGGACCGAAGAGATGCACAAGATTGCGGAAGAAGGGATCGCGGCGCACTGGAAGTACAAGGAGGGCAGCAAAGGACCGCGCGGCGACGATCAGCGCATCGCGTGGCTGCGGCAGTTGGTGGAGTGGCAGCGGGACATGAGCGACTCGGGCGACTTCCTTTCCACCCTCAAGGTAGACCTGTACTCGGAGGAGGTTTACACCTTTACGCCCAAGGGCCGGGTGATTGTTCTTCCACGCGATGCCACGCCGATTGATTTTGCGTACGCGATTCACAGCGACGTGGGGCAGACGTGCGTCGGGGCGCGGGTGAATGGCTCCATTAAGCCGCTGAAATCGGCGCTACGGAACGGCGACGTAATCGAGATACTGACCCAGCCGGGGCACCAGCCGAGCCGCGACTGGCTTTCCGCGGTGAAGACTTCGCGGGCGCGCAACAAGATCAAGCACGTGATCAATGCGGCGGAGCGGGCCAAGGCGGTGGAGATCGGGCAGAAGTCGCTGGAGAAAGAGGCGCGCCGGCTGGGTGTCAGCTTGGGGCGAATTTCGCAGGACGATCTGCAGTCCGTAGCCTCTGAATATGGCGTGAGCAAGACGGAAGACTTGTATGCGGCGCTGGGCTTCGGCAAATATTCGGCCCGGCAAGTGTTGCAGAAAGTCGCGCCCGACGATGTGCAGGCCGGCAACGAGGCAGCGCCGCCGCCGCTTCCGCGAGGCTTTCAGGCGCACCCCGCTTCGCCGTTGGGCGACGGTGACCTTACTATCCATGTCAAAGGCGCTGATGACGTCATGGTGTATCGGGCGAAATGTTGCAGCCCGATTCGCGGTGAGAAGATCATCGGTTATATTACCCGAGGTAAAGGCGTGGCCGTGCACTCCGTGCAATGCCCGAATGTGCAGAACCTGATTTACGAGGCGGAGCGCAAGATAGACGTGGAGTGGGCCCGCAGCGGCAGCAGCGATCCCTTACCGGTGAAGGTGGTGGTTTATACGGATGACAGGCCGGGCATTCTTCATCAATTAACTTCCATTTTAAGCGCCGAGGCGAGCAACATCCGCACGTTAGAGGCGCGCGGCGACCACACGCGCACCGATGAGAGCGCGGTGGTCGACATCACCTTGGAGGTGAAGGACAAGAAGCAGTTGGAGCGCGTAATTACCGCCTTCCGGCGCATCCCCGGCGTGCGCGACATTGAGCGCGTCTTAACAGCGTGAAAGGAATCGAACAGGCAAGGCAAATGCATGATGACGTGGACGACATGGTAGCTGCCGATCCGGAACACATCGCGATATCGAAATCCGCGGGCATAAAGATCGACTGGCGCGGCGGGCACTCCAGCGACTATTCACTGGCGCACCTGCGTGACCACTGTCCGTGCGCAACGTGTACGGGCGCGCATGGGACAGAGCCGCAAAGATCCAGTTACTCGAACCCGAACCCGTTCCAGATGTTTAAGCCGGTATTGCGGATGGATTCAGTGGAGGAGGTGGGGAGCTACGCGATTCGGATCTATTGGAACGACGGACACAGTTCTGGAATCTACTCGTTCGATCACCTACGTAAGCTGTGTCCGTGTTCGCAGTGTAGCGGAACTACAGCAAACGGAAGTTGACGTCTATCGTGGCTTGAGTGGCCACCGGGTGGCCGCCCCTCATTCCAGGGCGGAAGCGCCACCTGGAAACAGCTTCAATAGCCTTTTCATCCAACCCCAAACCTAAGGGGCGAACAACGTGAATGTCGCGCGGCGTGCCGTTGGCATCGACCACAATCGATAGAACTACGGTGCCGGAGAACTTCGCCTTGCGCGCTTCTTCTGAATATTCGGGCTCAACCTGGCTGAGAACAGCGGGAGCCGACACCTCGCCCCCAATTTTGTATACTCCGCCGCCCGTTCCACCACCGGAGCCCGGTCCGTAACCGTTTCCGTTCCCGGAGCCTAAACCGTTGCCGCTGCCAGCACCGAGACCGTTGGATCCGGGGCCGCCGGAAAGGGGCAGGGTCTTGGCGAGGGGATCGCCATACTGATCGGCGACGATCTGCGGCGCTTGGGCGGTAATGGTAGGAGCAACCGGAAGAACTGGCTTAGGTACCGCCATGGCGGGAGGCATGAACTGCTTGGGGGCAAATTTGGGCGCCGCGCCGTGGCTGACAGGCGTGGGCATCTTCTGTCCGCCGCCACCACCACCGCCCGCTTTCGTCGCCGCAGGCGGAAGCTTGGGCTGATAGGGCGGCGTATAGATAATGACCCCTGGGTCCTTAATCAGCTTTTTTAATTGAGGCGATTGAAAGACCAGCAAAAGGAGGGCGACGACGCCCACGTGGATGAGGATGGAGACGGCGCCGGACTTACTTTCGCCGCCGCTATACCCGCCCCAGATAGTGCCCACTTCGACGGGTTTGGAGGTGACTTCCAGCGGAGCAAGTTTGGGCGGGTTGACTAGATACTTGATATTGCCGATGAGCGATTTGAACCAAGGCTGTTCCGCCTTGCTCATTTCATCAAAAGACTTGCTTTCGATAGGCCGGGAGGTTAACTCCAGAGGAGGAAGCTTCGGCGGGTTGAAGGTCTCTTTTATGCCGCGAAAGATAGTCTTGAACCAAGGCTCTTCTATGTTCGTGCCCAGCAAGAGCCGGTCGAGATGTGTATCTGATTGATGTGCATCGGGCTGATGTGCATCAGACTGGGGAGCATCCCGCTGAATCGCTTGAGGATGATCCATGACTTCTTTTACCGGATTACTAGTTACCACAGGCTCCGCCATTTACATTTTGCGCAACTGAGGGTCGGCACTCGTCTGACGTCGATCTGAAAATTAGGGTTGCAGTGAATCCTGCTGATGTGTTCAAACGTTACCCCCAGTCTAGCACCTTAATTCGATAGGATTATCGAGCAGAAAAGCTTGTGTTTCCCGCCAAATGACGTCCAGAACGTCGGTCAGTTCGTGCCCGGAATTGAGTGTGACCAATCTCACGTTGGGGTGAGATGCGGTGAACACCGCTGAGTATTGAACGGGTACAACAGTGTCCCCGGTTCCATGAAAAATGAGAGCTGGCTGACGAAAGTCGGGAAACGGCTGATAGCGGCTGGCATCTTCCATGAGTTGATAGCCTATTTGCATCATTCGTCCCTCTCCGTAATGAAGTATCGGCACAGTTCGGTTTTTTCTCCAGGTGTCTAGCCGTTCGGGGCCGAGTTCGCGTTCCCAGAGCTGGTGGAAGTGGAATGCGGGCGCGAGGAGGACGAGTTTCCGTACTTCCGGGTGGGAGGCGGCGTAGAGCGCCGCCAGGTAGCCGCCCAAGCTGGAGCCAATGAGAACGACGGGTTCGTGTGCGGCGGATGGTTCGGCGCATTGTTCGGCGCATTGTGCAACGACGCGGAGTTGACCGGAAATGGTGAGGCCCTCAAAATTGCCCTCCGCGAGGTCAGGAATTTCGAGCCGGAATCCAAGTTCTTGGAGTTTTTCGGAGAAGAAGCGTGCTTTGCGAGAGGCGGCGCCGGAGGCGAACCCGTGGAGATAGAGGATACGCAAATGATCTGACAACATCTACGTGGTTAGATGTTCATTCGGATGATGTTCGTTATACCGGCCTGACTTGCTAAAACAGAGAGGGACCGCTAAATTTTTGAGCCAAACACCGCCACGAACCCCGCCGTTTCGTTGCGCCTCCATTGATGATGTAGTTTAGAGTGTTAGATCGGAAGGTTTTGACAAAAATGGCGGACGCGTTTGTGAATACAGGAGAACAAATAATGCCGGTAGCAGAGAGAGTGAAGCAGATCATCGTTGAGCAACTGGGGGTGGACGAGAACCAAGTCGACCCAAGCGCGTCGTTCGTAGATGATCTGGGGGCGGACTCGCTCGATATTGTCGAACTTGTGATGGCGTTTGAGGAAGCGTTCGATTTGGATATTCCGGACGAAGACGCTGAGAAGATCAAGACGGTGAAGGACGCTGTGGACTACATCGAGGCAAAGAAGAAGTAGTTTGGCAATACAACAGACTCGCGGGGGCACGGGGAGACAGTCGTGCCGCGAAAAGTAGTAGTAACCGGGGTCGGCCTGATCAGCTCGGTGGGCAGCGGAACCGAGGAAAACTGGTCGGCGATCCGGAGCGGCAAGAATGGCGTGGAGCCCATCGTTCAGTTCGACGCGGCGGCTTTCTCCTGCCGCATAGCGGGCGAGGTAAAGAATTTCGACCCGCTTCGGTACGTCGATAAAAAAGACGTAAAGAAGATGGGGCGGTTCATTCAATTCGCGATGGCGGCGAGCCAGTTCGCGGTGGAATGCGCGCGGCTTAAGGTGACGCCCGAAGAAGCGGAGAATGTCGGGGTGTATATCGGCAGCGGCATTGGCGGCTTCGAGGTGATCGAGCGGGAGCACAAGATTTATCTGGAGCGCGGGCCGAGCCGGATTTCTCCGTTTTTTATTCCTTCGTGCATTGTGAATCTGGCGAGTGGGTACGTATCGATCCGGTATGGGGCGAAAGGGCCGAACTCCGCGACGGCGACGGCCTGCACGACCAGCGCGCACTCGATAGGCGATTCGTTCCGGCTGATACAGCACGGGGATGCGGACGTGATGATCTGCGGCGGAAGCGAAGCGTGCATTACGCCGATGGGCGTGGGCGGCTTCGCGGCGATGCGGGCTCTTTCGACGCGCAACGACGATCCGCACCGGGCGTCGCGGCCCTGGGACCGGGAGCGGGACGGGTTCATCGTCGGCGAGGGCTCGGGCATCCTGGTGCTGGAGGAGCTGGCGCATGCGCAGCGACGCGGAGCGCCCATTCTAGCGGAGATCATCGGTTACGGAATGAGCTCGGACGCTCACCACATCACGTCTCCTCCGGATGATGGGGACGGCGGGTACCGAGTGATGCGTAACGCGCTGCGCGATGCCGGCCTCGAGCCCTCTCGCATTCAGTACGTGAACGCGCACGGAACGTCGACGGGCCAGGGAGACAGGGCCGAGACAGTGGCGATCAAGCGTGCGTTTGGCGAACATGCAAAGAAGCTGGCGGTCAGCTCCACGAAGTCGATGACGGGTCATCTGCTGGGCGGAGCGGGCGGATACGAAGCGGGCATTACGGTGCTTGCCATCCGCGACCGCGTTGCGCCGCCCACCATCAATTACGAGTTTCCGGATCCGGAATGCGATTTGGATTATGTGCCGAATACGGCACGGCCGCTCGACATTGAGTATGCGCTCTCGAACAGCTTCGGGTTCGGCGGCACAAATGGCTGCCTGGTCTTCAAACGCTTTGAGCAGTAAAAAAACAGGTCTAGTGGGCTGTCCCAGAGCGACTACGACGTTCTGCCACGGTAGCCGGCGCACGGTCGCGGAGAAGCGTTATAGGGAGTCCAGCGTTGTGCCGATTGTAAGCACCGCGAGTCCGTTATCCAGGTTCGCCTGCCGCGATGTGGCTTAGACCAGTTCGCGAGCCCGATCTTTCGCGATCGTGGCGGCGATCTTCTGCCAATCCTTGGTGCCTTTCGCCATGGACTCGGCGAAGTGCAGCGCTTGGGTGGCGGTAATCTTCGCGGGCATGGGCGGCTCATTCGGGTCGACAATCGCTTCGACCAGCACCGGTCCCTGGACGGCGAGAGCACTCTCGATAATGTGGCCGGCTTCGGAAGGATTATTGATTGTGAAACCGGTAATGCCAAAGGCGCGCGCCACGCCAGCGAAGTCAATCGGCTGGAGATCGCAGACATACTCGGGGTTGCCCAGGAACACCAACTGTTCCCATTTAATCTGTCCCAAGGAGTCGTTCTTAATAACGAAGATCTTGATGGGCAGCTTGTATTTCACGACGGTGGCGAGTTCGCCCATGAGCATAGTGAAGCCGCCATCGCCGACCCACGCGATCACAGTGCGGTTGGGGTGAGCAATCTGCGCCGCGATGGCATACGGGAATGCACAAGCCATGGTTGCCAGGTTGCCCGAGCAGGTATGCATCTGTCCGCGAAGCGACGGAATCTGGCGCGCCCACCAGGTTGTATTCGTACCGGAGTCGCCGGCCACCAGCGCGTCGGCTTTCAGACGCTTGCCGAGTTCGTGCGCGACTACTTGAGGCTTCATCGGCATGTCCATCACCGTGCCGCGCTTTAGCATCAATTCATTCCAATCCTTCATGCCCTTTTGGGCCTTCTCAAGGAACGATTTACCTTTTGGTTTGAGATGCGGCAGGAGTGCATCGAGTGTCTCCACGCTATCGCCCACCAACGCGACGTCGGCCGGGTAGCGCAAGCTAATGCGTGAAGGATCCATATCGATCTGGACGCATTTGGCTTGACCGGGCTTGGGGTAGAACTCAATATAAGGAAGCGTGGAGCCGACGATCAATAACGTGTCGCACCCCTCCATGGCTTCCTCCGATGGAAGAGTTCCGAGCAGGCCGAGCCCACCAGTGGTGTAGGGACTATCGTCGGGAACGCAGGATTTGCCAAGAAGCGCTTTGACGATGGGCGCGCCTAGCGTTTCGGCTATTTTCTCGAGTTGATCTCCCGCTTTGAGGGCTCCGCGGCCGGCTAGAATCGCGACCTTTTTGCCGTCGTTGATGATTTGCGCCGCGGCTTGAATCTCGTTGGGCTCAGGCTTGCGCGCGCCTCGCGCGAACACATCAGAGACATGGTTCGGCTTGTTGCGCATGGAGCGCTCGTCTTTATTGAGCGGTTGATCCTGAATGTCGACGGGAATCGTGATATGCGCCACGCCCTTCCGTGACAGCGCCGTGCGGATGGCAAGTTCAGTGATGTTCTGGGCGTGCGCAGCGCCCATGATGCGCTCGTTGAAAACAGAAACGTCGGCGAATAGCCGGTCGAGCGGCACATCCTGTTGGGTATGCGTACCGATTAGATCGTGGAATTGTAATCCGGTGATGGCAAGAACGGGCTGACCATCCATCTTTGCGTCATATAAGCCATTCAACAGGTGAATGCCGCCGGGGCCGGAGGTAGCGATACACACGCCCAGCTTGTCTGTGAACTTGGCATACCCGCACGCCATGAAGGCGGCAGATTCTTCATGCCGCGTCTGGATAAAACGAATCTTGTCCTGGTTCTTGCGAAGGGCCTCAATGATGCCGTTGATGCCGTCGCCAGGAATGCCGAAGATGGTATCGACTCCCCAATCAATCAAGGTCTGTACGATCACTTCTGCTGTAGTTTGTGCCATGCGTTTCTTTGAGCGGGCTCCGAAGTTTAAGATTCGGCCGACGCTTAAACGTAACGCAGCAAAACCTCACGAGGCTTCCGGCATACTGGAGGAGACGTCTTGAGGCCGTCGTAATTGAAGGCCGAAGCACCGCATGAAAATTATTGTTTCCGTGAAGCAGGTGCCTGCGCGCGATTCCGCGCTGCGGGTAAACGGCGCGGGTACGTGGCTGGACGAAGCGGATCTCAGCTACGAGATGAATGAGCCCGACGCTTACGCGCTGGAAGAGGCGCTGCAGTTGAGAGAGAAGCTCGGCGGCGAAGTGGTTGTATTGTGCGCGGGCCCGCCGCGTGTTGTGTCAACTATCCGGGAGGCGTTGGCGAAAGGCGCGGATCGCGCCCTTCATGTGGAGATTGCCGAAGGAGGTACGCAGGACCCGCTGGCAACGGCGCGGCTTCTGGCCCATGCGGTCCAGCCCGAAGCGCCGGATTTGATTTTGACAGGCCTGCAGTCGGACGATTTGGGGTTCGGGCAAACGGGCGTGGTGCTCGCCGAGCTGCTGGGTTTCGCTCACGCGACCATCGTCATGGAAGTAGAGCCGCAAGGTAACATGCTGCGCGTCAAGCGTGAGCTGGAAGATGGCTGGTTTCAAAACATTACTCTGCCGCTGCCGGTGGTCCTGACGGTTCAATCGGGAATCAAGAAGCTGCGCTATGCGACTTTGATGGGGATCAAGAAAGCGAAGACGAAAGAAGTGAAGACGATCCCCGCGTCCCCGCCACAAGCCGGCGTTGCGGCTGGTTTCGAAGTTCAGCAGGTATATTTGCCGCAACGCAGCAAGCAGACGCAGATTCTGTCCGGTGACGCTCGCGATGTGGCGCATCAATTGGTGGAAAAATTGAGATTCGAGGCGCGAGTCCTATGAGCGTTCTGGTTGTACTGGAGCAGCGCGGCGGCAAGTGGAACCGCATGTCGTTCGAGGCGCTTGCGGCCGCGCAAAAGATTGCACAAGCATTGGGCGCGCCGGTTCAAGCGGCTGTGCCCGGTTCAGGCATTGACGCGCTGGCGCAGGACGCGGCACGCTACGGAATCGAGAAAGTGTTTGCACTCGACGCGCCAGAGGTCGGCGAATATACCGCAGACGGGTACACGGCCGCGTTAGAACAACTGATTAAATCCGCAAAGCCGACAGTGGTGGTATTTCCACACACTTACCAAGTGCGCGACTATGCACCGAAGCTGGCCACGCGATTCGGTAAAGCACTGGTCAGTGACGTTGTGGACGTGAAGACGGACGGAGGCGTGACGATCTTCGTGCGGCAGCTTTTTCAAGGCAAGTTGAGCGCGGACGTGCGAGCGGCTGGGGATCTTCAATTTGTTTCCGTGCAGGCGGGCGCCTTTCGGGCCGCCGAGCCATCGGGAGCCGGCGCGCCTGTAGAAACATTTCCGGTGAAGATTGATGCGTCCGCGATTCGAAGTAAGCCGGAAGCGCCTTTTCGCGATGCGCAGCGGTCGGTTGATCTTTCCGCCGCCGCCGTAATCGTTTCAGTGGGCCGCGGCATCAAAGAGAAAGATAATTTGCCCATAGTGGAAGCGCTGGCAACTGCGTTAGACGCGGAGATAGCGGCGTCGCGCCCGATTTGCGACAACGGATGGCTGCCGATGGAGCGCCAAGTGGGAAGCTCCGGTCAGACAGTCTCGCCGAAGATTTACTTCGCGGTGGGTATCTCGGGCGCGATTCAGCATTTGGTCGGCATGAAAGGCGCGAAGACTATCGTTGCCATTAATAAAGACGAGAGCGCACCTATCTTCGAGGCCGCCGATTACGGCATTGTGGGGGATCTGTTTGAGATTGTGCCTGCGCTGGTGGAAGAGATCAAGAAGGCAAAAGCATAGAACCTGATGACTAGAAGCGCGATAGGCTTGCTGTTGGCAACTGCGCTGGCGGCATTGCTGGCAAGCTGCGATAAGCCTGTTTCGAAAGACGTCGCCGCCACCGTGAATGGGCGGCCGATCACCTACACGGAATTGGATCACACCATCGCGGCGCAGTTCCCGAACGCTCCGCCGAAGTCGAATCCGGAGCAGAAGACCGGGGTGCGCCTGGAAGCGCTACGTACTTTGATTGACAACGAGCTGCTGTTACAACGGGCTGAGAAGGAAGGCCTGCTGGCGTCCGATTCCGACGTCGATGCACGATTCAATGAATCGAAAGTGACTTACACGCAGGAGCAGTTCCAGAAGTTACTGGATCAGCGAAAAATGTCGGTGGCCGAGTTGAAGGCGCAGATCCGCCGCGAACTGAGCGTTCAAAAGCTGCGTAACAAAGAGATCGGGTCCCGCATATCGATATCCGATGCCGACGTGACCGCTTTTTATAACGCCAACAAAGGCAGTTACAATCTTCCGGAGACCCGAGTTCATCTTGCGCAGATTCTGGTGACGGCAAGCCCCGACCCGAACGCCGGCAATCTCCGAAACGACAAGGCGCAAAACGACCAGCAGGCCCGCAACAAAATTCAGATGATCGAGTTACGGTTGCGGCAAGGTGAGGATTTCGCGATGCTCGCGCAGAGTTACTCGGAGGACCCTTCGGCGCAGAACGGAGGCGATTTAGGGTTCGTTCCCGAATCAGCGCTGGATAAGGCTAACCCCGAGCTTCGCAAGATGATCCTGGACATGACGCCCGGTCAGGTATCGGCCGTCATTCATACGCAGGAAGGGTATCGGATTATTAAGCTGATGTCCAAAGAGCCCGCGGGCCAACGGGAACTTAGCGATCCGCGAGTGCAAGAAGAGATCCGGCAAGGCCTTTTTCAGCAGAAGGAGCAGGTGCTGACAGCCGCGTTCTATGAGGTGGCGCGCAGCCAGGCTAAAGTTGTGAACTACTACGCCGAATCGGTGCTGGAAAGCCGGGACAAGAAGTCGTAAGGCTGCTGAATTTCCGGGGAGCTGGCTATCTTATATGAACAGGGAAACTGGCGAACGACTTGCAAGATTCGCAACGGGCGCTGGATGAGGGGACACGCCTGCGGATGAGCACGCTGTTACTGTCGCGGACGACGAGCCCGGAGTGTCCCCGAGCGGCTTTTTGCTGCCTCCAGGATCACCGGGCCTGCTCTTGAGCCGTGAATCAATTTGCCTTTTCCGACAGTCTCCGCTGCTCGATAAACTGGATCACCTGCCTACGGGAGACGGATGGGAAACCCTCAAGGAAATCTTCGAGGGTTGAATTTCCCTCGATGTGATCTATGAGAGCCTGGACGGGAACGCGAGTGCCCTTGAAGCACGGTTCCCCACTTAAACGCTCAGGGTCTATCCAAACAATCTCATCGAGCTGCGCTTTCTGTTCGATGGTCATGCCTTCAACTTAAGGCAAAGAACCTGGAAATGCAAACCGTACCTTGCCTTCCGACGGACACTCGCGGTTGATTTACTGTCGGCTAGTCCCCTGTTTGCGCACCTGTTCCATGTACTCGCGCACGTATTGCTGATACGCGAGCGGAATTTCGTCGCGGTTGATCTCGCCTCCAGCATCCGAATGGCGGCCCAGTCGCTGCGAATAAGCTGTTTTTAACTGCTGCTTGTTGGCAGGCGTTTCCACGGTCATTTCGCCGGTGAGATTCGCCGATCGCTTGCCGATGATCTCCTCCAGCTTCCCCAAGGCCTGTAGCTGGCCGGCTTCTTTGAGGTCCTTATCGCCGTCTTGGCGGCCAATGCCGGAATGAGCGTCGGAGCCGCTTTGGGGGGACTGATCTGAATTTTGGCCGGGGGAGGCTTGCGCCTTTTCTGTTGTCTGCCCTTGCGCCTGCGCCGCTGCATTCTGATCCTGGCTGGCTTGCTGATTCGCTGGGTTCTGCTGTTGACCGGTGGGATCTTTGCGCCCTGGACTCCCAGCCGGTGAATTTTGCTTTGCGCCCGTGTGGTCTTCGTTGGGATGTGGGCTGTTTTGCGCTGATGCAGGCGCGTTCTGATCGGGCCGCATCTTTGCCATCAGGCTGGATAGCGCGTCTTTCATCTTGTCCATCAGGCCCGGAGATGCGTCCTGCTGAGCGCCCGTGGAGGAAGCCTGGGCTTTGGGAGTTTGCTCCGAGCCGTCCTGGCTGGTGAGGCCCGCTGCTTTTGCTCCGGACCCGCCTTCATGCGTTTCCGAGCGTCCCTCCTGGGTCTTGCTGCTGTCCTTTGGTCCCGTGCTTTCGGTTCCGGAAGCGTTGCCGGCCGTTGCATCGCCGCCGTTTTCCTTGGCATCTTGCGGAGAAGATGCGTCGTTGGGGCGTACGGTGTCTCCATGCTGCGGAGAAGACAGCTTCGCTTCTTGCTGAGCGCGGGTTGGGGAGCCCATGGGATGAGAGTCAGTGAAACGGGCGTCCTTCGACCGTTCGAAGATCGATTCAAGGTGAATGGGGATGAGAGATTGCCGAAGACTTAAGCTGCTTGTGACCAAGTAGCGGACCGCAAACAGGCCAAAAGCGGTTGCGGCCAAAGCACCCGTTATCGCCCAGGCGCGGCGGCCACGGAACGGAAACGCGTCGGAGAGGCGAACGGTACCGGCCAACTCTTCCGCACGCGCGATCTGTAATTGCGCAATGAAATCCTCGCTACGGCCAGCGGCTGAGTGAAGAAACCAGGCGGTGGAAAGTGAGTCGTACAGGTGCAGCCGTCGATCAAGGACTTGGGCGACACGATAGGGGGCCAGCCTGCGGCGCGAGACACGGAAAATGGCGATGCCCAAACCTATTGCGCCCAGCAAAACCAGCCAGTACCAATCCAGAATCTGTGTTCCGACCAGGAGCAGCAAGATGCCTCCGCCCAACATGAAAGCGAGCGCCAGAGCACACTGCTCGGCCGCAAGCGTGAAGATGCGACGGCGGCTCGCCGAACGGATGAGCGCTTCGATTCGGGGTGGCCGAGAAGTTTGGGAGGATGACAACCGCTTTCGCCTGCCCGATTATCCCACGCAATCGAGACCATTTTGAGGCTGCGGGCGGCAAGGCAAAGCGCGTGTTCGTAAACCATTTTCACTACCCCGTTTCGTTACCATGAAAACTGAATGCTGCGTTTTGAAACGGCCGGAGAGTCGCATGGGGAGTGCCTGGTTGCCACTCTAACTGGACTGCCTGCCGGGATTCCGATCCGCCTGGATTACCTGGACCGGCAGCTTTGGCGGAGGCAGCAGGGCTTTGGGCGCGGTGGCCGCATGAAGATTGAAACGGACCGCGTGCGGGTGGTCTCCGGCGTACGGCATTCGCAAACCATCGGCTCGCCCATCGCAATTTTGATTGAGAATAAAGACTGGAAGAACTGGACCGGTATTCTTCCAGTGGAATCGAAAGACGCCGAAGCGGGGAAAGACAAACCGGTGCATCGTCCCCGGCCGGGTCATGCCGATCTGCCGGGAGCGATCAAATATAATTTCAGCGACGCGCGGTACATCCTGGAGCGCGCCAGTGCCAGAGAAACGGCGGCGCGGGTTGCCGTTGGCGCCCTAGCGAAGACATTTCTGAAGCAGTTTGAAATTGAAGTGCTGAGCCATGTTGTGTCAGTGGGTGCGGTGGCGCTGGAACGCGCGGCCGCCTGGAGCGAGATTGTGGCGCTGAGCGAACGCGATGACGTGCTGCTTGGGTGCGTCGATGAAGAAACCGAGAAGCGCATGAAGGAGTCCGTGGATCATGCTTACCGCACCGGAGACACGGTGGGCGGCATCTTTGAGGTGGTGGCGCATGGGCTGCCGCAGGGGTTGGGGTCCCATATCGCTTGGGATACGCGGCTCGACGGCAAGCTGGCGCAGGCCATTGTTTCTATCCAAGCGGTCAAAGGCGTGGAGATTGGTTTCGCGGAGCACGGAGCGCGCTCCTACGGTTCCGCCGTTCAGGACACCATCCATTACGACAAGCCCGAGCGAGAGTTCCATCGCGGCTCGAATCGCGCGGGCGGTTTGGAAGGCGGTATTTCGAACGGGCAGGACATCGTGGTGCGGGGATTTTTGAAGCCCATCTCCACATTGAGGCGGCCCTTGGAATCGGTCGACTTGCCCACGCGAGAACCGGCGCTAGCGGCTTACGAACGCAGCGACGTGGCAGTGGTGCCCGCGGCCGGAGTGATCGGAGAAGCCATGACGGCGCTGGTACTGGCGCAGGCGTTCCTGGAAAAGTTTGGAGGCGACTCGCTTGGGGAAACCAGACGGAATTACGATGGCTACCTGGCTCAAGTAAAGACTTATTGATGATCCACAAGATCTTGAAATACGGCGAACCGGTTCTGGAAAAGACCGCCGAGCCCATTACGGAGTTCGATACTCCTGAACTGTACCAATTAATTACGGACATGTGGGAGACCATGTACGCGGCCAAAGGCGTCGGTCTCGCCGCCCCCCAGATTGGCGTGGGCAAGCAGGTTTGCATCATCGATATCAGCGTGGGGGAAGACGAGACCAAGAAGATGGTCATCGTGAATCCCGAGATCGTTACGCGAGAGGGCAAGCAGACAGGCGAGGAAGGTTGCCTAAGCCTGCCCGGGTTCCGCGAACCACTGACGCGTGCTAACAACGTCTCCGTTCGTGCCCAGAATGAGAAGGGCGAAGCCATTGAGCTAGCGGGTGAAGAACTGCTGGCGCGAGCGCTTCAGCACGAGATCGATCACCTCAATGGCGTTCTATTCATCAACCATCTCAGTACGCTGAAAAGAGATCTCATGCGCCGTAAAATTAAGAAGCTTCAAAAAGCCGGCGAGTGGGATTAGGCGGCGAGCCGGGTCCCCGCATGCGCGTCGTCTTTCTTGGCACTCCCGGCTTTGCGGTTCCGTCGCTCCAGGCCTTGGCCGCCGGCGGGCACGAAGTTGTGGCTGTGTTCACGCAACCAGACCGGCCTAAAGGGCGGGGCAATCAGCTGGCGGAGTCGCCTGTCAAATTGGCTGCGTCTAGCTTGGGCGTGCCTGTTTACCAACCAGAACGCATACGGCGTCCGGAATCGGTTGAACAGTTACGGCAACTGGCTGCGGACATCATGGTGGTGGTTGGTTATGGACAGATCATCCCGCAAGTCATCATCGATCTGCCTCGGCACGGCATTCTCAATGTTCATGCCTCACTGCTGCCGAAGTACCGCGGCGCGGCCCCGATTCAGTGGGCCATCGCGAACGGCGACAAGGAAACGGGCGTGACTATCATGCAGATTGACGCGGGCTTGGATACCGGTGACATGCTGCTGAAGGCAGTGGCTCCGATCGAGCCCGAGGAAACGGCTCCTCAACTCAGCGGACGACTTGCTCCGCTAGGCGCGGAAGCTCTCTTGAGGACTATGGAGCAGATTGGGGCCGGTACGACACACCGCGAAAAACAGAACGAGGCTGAAGCGACTCTTGCACCGATTCTGAAAAAGGAAGATGGGCGTGTCGATTGGTTCATGCCCGCTCCCCAGATTTATAATCGGCTGCGGGGCTTCACGCCTTGGCCGGGCGCCTACACTTCGTTTCGCGGACAGCCGCTTCTCCTTACATTTGCGAAACCTGCCGGTGAGCGCGGCATTCTACCCGGCGTGCTGCATATCGAGAATCGACGGTTGCTGGTGGGAGCGGGAAAGAACACCGCGCTGGAACTGCACGAAGTGCAACCGGCTGGAAAGAAGCGCATGCCGGTTGAGGCTTTTTTGAACGGCCACAAGCTTTCCGCAAATGAAGTGCTGGGGGAGCAGAGTTGAAGCTTCCGCTGGGCTATCGTTACGCTGCCGCTTACGCGGGCATTCGCAAGGTTCGGAAGGACGACGTAGGCCTGATTGTTTCCGGCACACCGGCGGCCGCCGCGGCGGTGTTTACAACTAATGTGGTGCAGGCGGCTCCCGTTCGCTTGGCGCGCAAGCACCTGCAATCGTCCGGTGGCAAAGTGTACGCGGTGCTTGTCAACGCGGGGAATGCAAACTGTGCCACGCGAACCGGCGACAGGGTGGCCCTCGTTTCGTCGAAAGCGGTGGCGGAGGCTCTGAAGACCAAAGTTCGGTACGTGCTGCCTGCTTCCACCGGTGTCATCGGCGTGGAACTGGATGCAAAGCTATTGACGGACGTTGTTCCCACGCTGGTCTCGCAGCTTTCACCGGACGGTTTTGAAGCGGTGGCTCGGGCCATGATGACCACCGATACACGCGTCAAGATCGCCTCTGAAGAAATGCAGACGCGCCGGGGCGGCGTTCGTATTGCCGGCATAACGAAGGGCTCCGGCATGATTCACCCGAACATGGCGACGACGCTGGGCTTCGTGATGACCGATGCCATGCTTTCGCCTAGGGAACTCCGCGCAATGCTCTCGGAAAGCGTTGACTGCAGCTATAACTCGCTTACCGTGGACGGCGACATGTCGACCAACGACATCGTTGCGCTGCTGGCCAATGGCGCCTCAAACGTACGGCCGAATGGCAGGGAAAGAAAGGTTCTTCAGGCAGCCATTAATTCGGTGATGGAGAGCCTTGCCCGGCAGATAGCGGCGGACGGCGAAGGTGCGCGCAAGTTGATCACTGTGGACGTTTTCGGTTTCAAAACTACGGAAGATGCACGCAAGATAGCCCGAGCCATCGCGAACTCGCCGCTTGTCAAAACCGCCGTCGCGGGCAGCGATCCGAACTGGGGACGCATTCTGGCCGCCGCCGGCTATTCCGGCGTGGCGTTCAATCCCGCTGATGTCGACATATTTCTTCAGAGGACGGAAGTATGCCGGGGCGGCTTGGCGGCTGAATTCGACGAATCACATCTCAAGGCGAAATTAGATGAAGCGGAGGTATCGATCCGCGTGGTACTAAACGGCAGAGGAAAGGCGGAAGCTCGCTTCTTCACTTGCGATCTCACGGAGGGCTACATCCAGATCAATGGCAGTTACCGCACCTAAACGAACTCGCTTACGAATCGGGCCATGGGCTGCCGCGCTCCTGATGCTGATCACGTTGCAACAGCCGGTATTCGCGGATCGCGCCGGAGATGTTCTTGCGCAGATTAGCTCTGTCGGCACCGCCTTGACTTCCGGCGATGCCACGGAAGCGATGGAGCCCTTCGACAAGTCTTTTGTGAACTACGACAAGCTGAGCGGCTACTTCGAAGGACTCAGCAATTATCAAGTAGAGAACGAAGTGGATGTCACGGATGAGCAGGACACCGACACGGGGACGACACTCACAATCACGTGGACTTTGACGTTAACCGATCCGAGCACAAACCACAGCGAAGGGCGCACAGCCGATATAAATGTTCGTCTGGTGTCGCGCGGTGGTAAGTGGAAAATTGTTGACTTCTCTCCCATCGATATCTTCAATCCACTTCAGAAGCGAACTTCGAAACCGTAGCGCGCTGAAGCATAGCGCGCTAAAGCGTAGCGCTAAAGCAGCGACCGAAGCTGTTTGTAATTGCCTGGCGTCACCAGTTGAAAATCTATTCGTAAGCGCGTAAAGCTCTTAAGCTCTTCAAAAAGAGTGGAAGGCGGCACGCGAGTTCCCGCCACCAGCATGCGGCCCGCCTCCACGCGAAAAGGAACAACGCCGAAGCGCTTCTCAATGTGAGCCGGGAGGCTTCGCACGACCTGCCGCTTGACCCGGCGTACGTCGATTTGAGTCGAGCGTACGCCGGATTGCAAGCTGATGGCATGGCATAAGTCCTCCTCGGAAACGATGCCGTTTGAAAGAAGAAGATCGGCCATCTCGACATCGTTCGCCGCTTGGGCTTTCACCTCTGAGAGCGCTTCGTCAGAGACATAACCGGAGGCGACCAGCACATCGGACAGTTCACGCCGGTGCTCTTCGAGTAAGTCCCGAGTGGGATAGGCATGCTCGGTTTTGAGCCAAACCAACGGCTGGTGCAACAGGCGGGCTTTGCCGTAGCGCCATAAAGCACGTACGGAAGCGCAGCAGTTAATCAGATTGGCATGAAAGACTCGGAGAGGCACGCCCATGGCGAAAGGCCAACCGAAGATTCTCGCCACGCAAACCGCTCGTACAGCCAAGCGAAAGCATTGCAGGACCAGCGTCATCCAGCAGAGCGTGACGATCGCGGGATTCGAGACCGCGAAAGCCCACGGACGGTGCTGCGCCAGGCTCTGTATCCAATCCAGCACTCCCGCTACGAACAATAAGTTTGTCAACAGGCCGAGAGGGTTCGCTATCAGGCCCTTGCGATCGCGCCAAAACCAATAGCGCGTCTTCCACGATCCGCTCCAACCGTACCGCTCCCAGGTTTGCAGACCGATTCCCGTCACCCAGCGTGTACGTTGCCGGATGGCGGTGGAAGCTCGCCGGGGAAAATATTCGCGAGTAGCGACAAAGCCTTTTTCCACCCGGCGCAGTGGCGCGAACAACTGCGGACATCCGGCGTTGTGAATGTAAACGCCGATTTCGTAGTCCTCCGTTAGGCTCGCTGGATCGAAGACCCGACCCTCGCGTTCGCTGGCGAGACGATCCAGGATCTCTCTCGCGAAACCTGTACCGACGCCGTTCGAAGGAATGAAGGAGCCGCTCAATTGCCGCGCGCGCATGTCGATCGTCTGGTACTCCGCGAACTCATCGCAGTAGATCGCGTGCGTGAATTCATGGAAGGGAGTCGCGAGCGGCAATACGGGCACCTGCACCATTGAATACCGGCACCGTTCCTCATTGATGAGCGCCAGCGCGTCGGGATGAATGAGGTCTTCAGCGTCATGCAGAACAACGGTGTCGAAACGCGACCGGTGCTCCTTCTCCCACTGCCGCATCTGCAGGTAAACGCAATTCAGGCAATCCGCTTTGGACGTGGGACCAGGGTCAGCGCATAAGGCGACATGCACATTGCGAAACACGCCGGCCAGTTCCTGAGCGGCTTCGATGGTGGCCTCGTCGTTGGGATATACGCCTAGGAAAAAATCGAAGTTGCGGTAGCGAATGGCCGCCAAATTGTGGCGCACCATATTCCCGATCACTTCCGACTCTTTCCAGCAGGGGACGAAAATGGCGATTCGCCGCTCCTTCCCCTGCATGTCCTCAGTTGTTGAGACAGCGAACTTGCCTGGATGGAAGGCCCCATGCCAGACACACGTCAGGACCGGAACAAAATCGTCCAGGCCGCTCAGCAAAAGGAGGAAGGCGAGCAGTCCCAGAGCATCGGCCCAAGTAGGCGAGGATCCCAAATGCAAGAGGAACTTTAGAAGGTTATGATCGCCCGGCAGCACGGTTCTTGCATGGAAAGTGCCGGAGCCTCGGCCCAAATCGCAGAATATCCGTAGATTTTTTCAAAATCAAATGCACCTGTTTACTTGAACGACATACGAGCAGAACGGCCTGACCTGACGTCGCTCAGCCAGATCGTTCAGGAATTGATCGGCGGAACGCTCCGTCGAAACACGTTTACTCCGTGCGAGCTGCAACTGCTTCTCGATCTGCAGGCCTTCCGCATTCGGAAGTCCGCTAAGCCCGATATTCTGCGACGTTATCTGAAAGCCGTGCAGCAGCACTTTACGGTGGATTCATCCGCTCCGTTGCGATTCGCGCATTTCTTCGAAAAAGAACAGCATCGCGCTACCGTACAATCCTCCGCGAGACATGAAAAAGTCGTGGGAGCAGGCTGCCCTAGTTAACTCCTGGGTTAGCACCTGGTTCAACTCCCGGGTTAGCACCTGCCACTACATCCGGCGTCTGTCTGGGCTATCCTCTAGGTAGAAATAAAGGAGATTGCCATGGCAAGTACGACCGGGCCGCGCCCAAAGCCCGAGCGGATCGTTTTCTGCGTCAAGCTGCAAAGAGAACTGCCTGGGCTGGATGAAGTCCCATTCGACAACCATCCTTTAGGACAACGCATCTATGAACACGTTTCGAAAGACGCGTGGAAGATGTGGGTTGAGCAGATGAAGATGATCATGAACGAGTATCGTTTGAACCTGGGCACGGCCGAAGCCCAGGAGTTCCTGCTGAAGCAAATGGAAGAGTACTTTTTCGGTGAAGGGGCCGCGCATCCGCCCGGCTACGTGGCGCCGGGGCACTAGTGACCTGTCCCGATCAAATCTTAAGCAAACGCCGCTCCTTAACAGTTGTGGTCCTGAAGCGCTACGGAACCGCGCGCGTGAGCAATCGGTGTGGCGCTGCGTACTTGCAGAACACCACGTTAGAACTCCCAGAAACGTCATAATAGTTTGAAGTTCCGCCTCCTTTACGCGTTATTTGCCCTTGCCGTCACCTGTAGGGCCGCAACGGATTCCGCCGCCGCGAAATTTGCTCGTGATGCGCATGAGGCAGAAGCTTCGGGCCAGTTGGTGCGCGCTTACCTTTTGTATGCGGAAGCGTTAGCGCGCGATCCGCATAACTCTTCTTATCGCGCGAATCGCGATGCTCTGGCCACGGCCGCCAAGCTGCTGACGCAAGCCCAAATTCAAACGGCCGATGTATCCGAGGACATCAAGGCGATCGAGGCGAGCCGTCCCACTCCCGAGCCTCCTATTGAGACCGCCAGCCGGCGCGATTGGGAGAGCGACGGTACTCTTCAGCCGCTGCCGCGGATTGAACCGAACGCATCGATACACGATTTCAACCTGCGGGCGGATGAGAAATCGATGTTAGAGCAGGTATCGGCCGCCTATGGCGTGCGCGCGATCTGGGACCCGCAACTGGAACCGCAGCCGAACCTGCACTTCCAAATTGATGGAGCCGGCTTCCGCGCCGCTATGGAAGCGCTTACCGCGGTGACTCACACCTTCGTGTTTCCCATCTCCAAGCACGTGCTGTTCTTCGTACGCGATACGGAGATGAAGCGCACTGAACTGGAGCCGAACATCCTGTTGACGTTCCCTCTGCCCAACTCGCTTAACCAGCAAGACCTGGTGGAAGCCGCTACCGCGATTCGTACCGTGCTGAACCTGCGCACCATCGGGTGGGATAGCGCTAGCCGCACGGTACTGATTCGCGATCGCTATACGCGCGCTCAGGCGGCACGCTCTTTGATGGAATCCGTGCTGCTGCCGAAGGGGCAGCTCTCGGTCGAAGTACAGTTTCTGACATTCGATTCCGATCGAAGTTTTCACTACGGTATCGCGCTTCCCACCGCTTTTCGTTTGATTGATTTCGGTAACTTCGGGGGACTAAAATCGGTGTTGCCGAGCTCCATCCCCAACGCCGCTTTCATGGCTTTCGGAGGAGGCGCCAGCCTGTTCGGCGTCGGTCTTACCAGCGCCACTTTGTTTGCGACGTATTCGGAATCGTACAGCCGCAGTCTCTACGACGCGACGGTGGTTGTTGGCGACCGGCAAACCGCGATGCTTCACATTGGCGACAAGTATCCAATTCCGCAAACGATCTACAGCGGTAACACGCAACAGGCGGGCTCGATCTATAACCCGATCGGGCAAGTCACCCTGGAAGATCTTGGCATTATCTTGAAAATGACACCGCGTATCAACGGTAAAGGCGATATTGATTTGGATCTGGAAGCCAGCCTGAAATCGCTGGGTGCGCAGACGCCGAGCACAATCCCCGAAATTGCCCAACGAGAGTTCAAAGGCAGCGTGAGCATGCGTGAGGGGCAATGGGCGGTTCTTGCCGGCCTGGATCTAACTTCCCGGAGCGTCAGCAGAACCGGGCTGGTGGGGCTTTCTCATATCCCCGGGGTAAACCAAGTTCTGAGTGAGAATACGCGTGACACTCAGAGCAGCAACACGCTGCTGGTAATCAAGCCTACTATCACGCGCCTGCCCATGTCGTCCGCTATTAGCCCGCAGTATCTGCTAGGCCC